>ENA-UOXV01008549-UOXV01008549.1-marine-metagenome-genome-assembly--contig:-NODE-8549-length-10013-cov-23.756778_pt1 | contig 10013 bp, 8 predicted proteins | sample MGYA00238165_ERZ766961 | MGnify/ENA primary metagenome ERZ766961 (study PRJEB28924, sample SAMN03173240) | marine metagenome | biome: Marine; feature: Water; material: Subsurface seawater | place: North... | reverse complement strand
AGATTCTGGATCTAATCCTTTAGCATGGTCTAAAAATAGAAGATCAGTTACTGTAAAAGCTAACTAATTATTTCAAAAATTCAAAGACCCTTTAGCAACTTGCTTGAGGGTCTTTTTTTTGCCATCATTATAATCATAACCTAATAGGAATATGAATATTCTAATTAAATTTTTAAAATTAAAATTAGTTTTATTTTTTACTTTGTTTTTGAATTTAACTTCTTATGCTGACAATCATAATATTTACGAAACATTAGAGTTAATTCAGAAAGATCTTAAGACTTTAGAAAGAGCAATTTATTCAGGATCAATTGAAGTTAGTACATCTGGTACATCTTCAAGTATAGTCTTAGATGCAAATTCAGAAGATGTTTTAACTCGACATTTGTTAAAGTTATCGGAAATTGAAAGTCAATTTAGAGAACTTACAAATAGATTTGAAGAAATAAATTTTAAATTAGATAAACTTTCAAATCGACTATCAAAAGTTCAAGCAGATAATCAAATAAGATTTCAAGATATTGAAACCGCTATTATATCAGACGATGGTTCTAAAAAAATTACTCTTCAACCTAAAAATACTGAAGAACAAATTTTACCAGGTAGTTCTCAACCCCAAGATTTAGGAACAATTTCTTATAAAGATACTGCAACCCAAGAAACCTCTCAACAAATTCAATCTGTTGAAACTACAGCTTCAATAGTCACGGAAGTATTTCAGGCTGAAGAAAAAATTCTTCCAAATGATACTCCAGAAAAACAATATGAATTTGCCACAAGTTTTTTAAAGGTCGGAGATTATCCTACTGCTGAAAGAGCATTTAGAGAATTTGTTTTATCAAACCCAGAGAATGAATTAGCTGGAAATGCACAATACTGGTATGCAGAAACATTTAGAATTAGGCAGCTATACACTGATGCTGCCTCAGCTTATTTAGAAGGTTATCAAAAATATCCTAAAGGAGAAAAAGCTCCAATTAATTTATTAAAACTTGGAGTATCAATGGTTCAAATAGGAGAAAAAGACCAAGGTTGTAAAATGATTAATGGTGTAGAAAAACAGTATCCTCAAGCCAATCAGTCTGTTATCCAAAAAGCTAAATATGAATCAAAAAAATTTGAATGCGTTAAACAAGATTCATAAAAATTTACTTAATTATTTAAAAGATCAAAAAATTAATCAAATTTATAAAAAATTTGAACTATCTCTAGCTAAGGGTAAAAATTTCATTGTCGCAGTTTCAGGTGGCCCTGATAGTTTAGCATTAGCTTTTTTTGCCAAAATATATTCAATTAAACATAAAACTGATTGTAAATTTTTTGTTATTGATCATAGATTAAGAAAAGAGTCTCAAGAAGAAGCTAAGATTGTTAAAAAAAAATTAAATGAAAGCTTAATTAATCTTCAGGTTTTAAGATGGAATGGAAAAAAACCCAAAAAAAATATTCAGTCAATTGCTAGAAAAAAAAGATATGCTTTATTGTTAGAGCAGTGCAGTAAATATAAGATAAATAATATTCTTTTAGGACATCATTACGATGATTTGATTGAAAATTTTTTAATAAGATTAACCAGAGGAAGTGGATTGAATGGCCTGGTATCATTTAGTAAAAAAACAACACTAAATGATGTAAATTTATTAAGACCATTAATTAATATTTCAAAAAAGGATCTTATATATACTTCAAAAAAAGTGTTTAACTTTTATGTGATTGATCCTTCAAATCAAAATGAAAAATTTAAGAGAGTAAGGATAAGAAATTTAATTGAAAATTTTGAAAAAGAAGGTTTAGATAAAGATAAGTTTTTATTAACTGTAAAAAATTTACAAGAGTCGAATTCAAGTATTAAGTTTTATGTAGAAAAAAATTTAAATCAGAATACCTTCTTTTCAAAAAAAAATAAGCATGTAATTTTAAATGGTAATTTTTTTAAACAATCTGATGAAGTAATGTTTAGATCTTTTTCAATAGTCTTAAATTTAGTAAATAAAAAATATTATCCTTCTAGAGGAAAAAAATTAAAATATGTTATTGATAAATTATTAGAAAATGATGATGTAAAAATAACTCTTGGAGGATGTGTTATACAAAAAATTAATCAAACAGTATTTCTAACAAAAGAGTAGATATTCCGTTAGTTTTAAGACAAATTTGTCACTTGTTTAATTAATAATAATTCTTATCTTATACTCATATGAATTTAAAAAACTTAGCAATGTGGGGAATAATTGTTTTCTTAACAATTGGGCTTTACAATATGTTTAAGAATCCACAGTCTAGTGTGAGGGGTGGAAATCAAATCATTTTTTCAGATTTTTTAACTTCAGTTGAAAAAGGAGAAGTGCTTAAAGTAGATATACAGGGAAATAATATTAAAGGTGTTTATTCTAATGGGAATTTATTTTCAACATACTCACCTAATGATCCCAATTTAATTGAAAAGCTTTCTGATAAAGGTGTCAGTATTTCAGCTGCTCCATTAGAGGAGAAAATGCCATCATTATTTGGAATACTTCTTTCTTGGTTCCCAATGTTATTACTGATTGCAGTTTGGATTTTTTTCATGAGACAAATGCAAGGTGGCAAAGGTGGTGCCATGGGTTTTGGTAAATCAAAAGCTAAGATGATGAATGAGTTAAAGGGCAAAGTAACCTTTAATGATGTCGCGGGAGTAGAAGAGGCAAAAGAAGAAGTTGAAGAAATTGTAGAATTCTTAAAAGATCCAAAAAAATTCAGCAGACTTGGTGGTAAGATCCCAAGAGGCGCATTATTAGTTGGTCCCCCAGGTACAGGTAAAACTTTATTAGCAAGAGCTATAGCAGGTGAGGCTGGAGTTCCATTTTTTACAATTTCAGGATCAGACTTTGTGGAAATGTTTGTTGGAGTTGGAGCTTCAAGAGTAAGAGACATGTTTGAACAAGGTAAAAAGAACTCTCCATGTATAATTTTTATTGATGAGATCGATGCCGTTGGAAGAAGTAGAGGCGCTGGTTTAGGTGGAGGAAATGATGAAAGAGAACAAACTTTAAACCAATTGTTGGTAGAGATGGATGGTTTTGAAACCAATGAAGGAGTAATTATAATTGCTGCTACTAACAGGCCTGATGTTTTAGATCCTGCTTTATTAAGACCAGGTAGATTTGATAGACAGGTTGTAGTTTCTAACCCAGATATCATTGGTAGAGAAAAAATCTTAAAGGTTCATGCTAAAAAGATTAAAATGGGACCAGATGTAAATTTAAGAACAATTGCAAGAGGAACTCCAGGTTTTTCTGGAGCTGATTTAGCAAATTTAGTTAATGAAGCGGCTTTGCTTGCGGCTAGAAAAAGTAAGAGAATTGTTACGATCAATGAATTTGAAGAAGCAAAAGATAAAGTGATGATGGGTGCAGAAAGAAGATCAATGGTTATGACGGAAGAAGAGAAAAAATTGACGGCTTACCATGAAGGTGGACATGCTTTGGTTTCATTTAATATGACAGGATATGATCCAATTCATAAAGCTACCATCATTCCAAGAGGACGTGCTTTAGGGATGGTAATGAATTTACCAGAAAGAGATAGGCATGGTCATTCTATTAAATACTTAAAGGCAAGATTGGCGGTATGTTTTGGCGGAAGAGTAGCGGAAGAAATTATATTTGGAAAAGATAATATATCTACAGGAGCGGGTGGCGGAAGTGGTTCAGACATCAACCAAGCAACTACTCTTGCAAGAGCCATGGTTACTAAATATGGAATGAGTGAAGAGTTAGGACCTGTTGAATATGGTGAAAATGAAGAAGAGGTTTTTTTAGGTAGATCTGTAGCGAGAACACAGAGTGTTTCTGAGGCAGTGGCTCAAAAAATTGATAAAGAGATTAGAATTTTAGTTGATGAAGGTTACAACAAAGCTAGAGAAATCTTGACAACTAAAATAGATGATCTTCATAAAATAGCAAAAGCTTTGTTAACTTACGAAACTTTAACAGGTGAAGAGATAGAAAATATTATTAATAAAAATTTATATCCATCAGATAAAGCGGACTTAAAAGTTGAAGATGATGATAAGACTTCAGCTTTAGGTGCAATGGGGCTTAAACCAAAAATAGTTCATTAAGTTTAATGACTAGATATTACACAAGAGCGTGTAATTTCTATTATGGAAAAAACTCACAAAATTTAATTAATTCCAAAAAGACCCTTCCGTTGAATGGAAATAAATTTATATCATTTGATGAAGTTGAAATAATTACTAGAAAATCAAAAAAAAAAATCAAAGTTAATAGTATTAAATATTTACCTACAAGTATTAAAAAAAAAATTTTTAAAGATATAAAAATAATTACATCAAAAAAAAAAAATTTTTCTAATTTTAATTTTAATAAGATACCTTTGATCATGGGGGTTTTGAATTTAACTCCAGACAGTTTTTCTGATGGAGGAAAATTCAATAGTTTAGGCAAAGGCATAAATCATGCTAAAAAACTTCTTAAAGAAGGAGTGGATATTATTGATATTGGAGGGGAGTCTACTAGACCTGGATCTCAAACAGTTAATTCAATACAAGAATGGAATAGAATAAAAAAAATTCTAAAAAAATTAAAATATTTTAATACTTCTTTGGATACGAGAAAAGCGGATATAATGCAAAAAGGTATTAATTTAGGAGTGAATCTTATTAATGATGTCTCAGGGCTAAGTTTTGATAAAAATTCGATTAAGATTTTAAAGAAATATAAAACGCCTTTTGTTTTACAACATTCAAGAGGAACACCAGATATAATGCAAAAAAATCCGAAATATAAAAATGTAGTTTTAGATATTTATGATTATTTTGAAGATAAAATAAAATTTTTACGAAAAAATGGCATTTTACATAATAAAATTATTTTAGATCCAGGAATAGGATTTGGAAAAAATTTAAAACATAATGTGATGCTTTTACAAAACATTTCTATTTTTCATTCTCTGGGCCTTCCTATAATGCTTGGAATATCTAGAAAAAGATTTATAGGAGACATAGCTGAAGAAAATGATGATAAAAAAAGAGTTGGAGGAACTTTGTCTTCAAGTATTTTTTCTTTAATGCAGGGAGTTCAGTTAATTAGAGTACATGATGTAAATGAGATTATTCAGGGCGTTAAGGTATTTAAAAGATTATTAGATTAATAATGACAAAAAAATATTTTGGAACAGATGGCATTAGAGGCAAAGTTAATAGTAAAAATATTAATGGAGAAATGTTTTATAAATTTGGATTATCAGCAGGAAAATATTTTACGAATTTAAAGAAAAATAAACAGACAGCAATTATTGCTAAAGATACCCGGTTGTCAGGTTACTCTTTAGAGCCAGCCTTGGTCTCTGGTCTTACCTCTGCAGGTATGCACGTATATACATTAGGACCTTTGCCAACTAATGGTTTAGCAATGCTTACTAAATCTATGAAAGCAAATATGGGAATTATGATTACTGCTTCTCATAATCCTTATTACGATAATGGTTTAAAACTCTTTGGTCCAGATGGATTAAAACTTTCTGATAAAATTGAAAAAAGAATTGAAAAATTAATTGATAAACCAATCGAAGGTCAATTTGCCCAATCTAAAATGTTGGGTAGAGTAAAACGTTTAGAAACTGCTACTGACCAATATATTAAAATTTTAAAAAATAATTTTCCAAAAAATTTTAATCTAAAAGGTTTAAAAGTAGTATTAGATTGTGCTAATGGCGCAGGTTACAAGGTTGGACCTAAATTGTTAAAATCTTTGGGGGCTAATTTAATAGTAATCGGCAATCATCCAAATGGATTAAATATTAATAATAAATCTGGATCCACTTATCCAAATATAATTAAAAATGCAGTTATAAAAAACAAAGCAGATATTGGAATTTCATTAGACGGAGATGCAGATCGAATAATTATGTGTGATGAAAAAGGTAAAATTATTGATGGTGACCAAATAATAGCTGCATTAGCTTTAACTTGGAAAAGAAAAAAAATTCTAAAAGGAGGAGTCGTTGGAACTTTAATGAGTAATTATGGTTTAGAAAAATTTTTTAAATTAAAAAAAATTAAATTTGTTAGAGCAAATGTAGGTGACAGATATGTAAAAAATCTTATGTTAAAAAATAAATATAATTTAGGTGGAGAACAATCTGGTCATATCATTTTGGGAAAATATGCTACAACTGGAGATGGACTGTTAGTTGCTCTTGAGGTTTTGCAAGAGATCAATAAAGGAGTAAAGGCTAGTAGTTTTTTTGATATATTTAAAAAAACACCACAAATTTTAGAAAACATAACAGTTAGGAATAATAATATTTTAAATAATTTATTAGTAAAAAAAGCTATTAAAACTTCAAATAATCTAATTAAAAATCATGGAAGAGTTTTAGTAAGAAAATCAGGAACAGAACCCAAAATAAGAATAATGGTAGAAACAGAAAATATGAAACTATTAAATAATTGCATTCATATAATAAAAAAAGAGATTACTAAAATTGAAGCCTAGGTCAAAAATATTAATTATTGCAGGTTCTGATTCATCTGGTGGAGCTGGAATTCAAGCAGATATTAAAACTGCTACAAGCTTAGGCTCTTATGCAATGACAGCTGTAACCGCTGTTACAGTGCAGAATACTATGGGTGTTAATTCAGTTTTGCCAATCAGCTCTAAATTTATTTTCGATCAAATCATATTTACTGCTAATGATATAAAACCTCAGGGAATTAAAATCGGAATGTTGCACTCAACAGAAGTAATTAAAAGTGTAATTAGCGCCTTAAGAAAAAATAAATTTAAAAATATTGTTTTGGATCCAGTTATGATTGCAAAAGGAGGAGCTAAACTAATTAACAATAAAGCAATATTTTACTTAAAAAATAAATTAATCAAATATGTTCATTTAATCACTCCAAATATACCTGAGGCTGAAATTTTAACTGGGGTAAAAATTAACACAAAAGAAGATATGATTTTAAGTGCGAGCAAACTAATCAAAATGGGTGCTAAAAATGTATTGATTAAAGGTGGGCATTTAAAATCTGCCCTTGTTCATGATATTTTAGTAAACAAAAAAGAAATTAAAATATTTAATAGCAAAAGGATAAAAACTAAAAATACTCATGGAACAGGCTGTACATTATCAACAGCGGTAACTACTTTTTTGTCATGTGGAAAACCTATAAAGAAATCTTGTGAATTAGGTATTAAATATGTTAATTCAGCAGTTAGAACTAACCCTAAATTTGGAAAAGGTCATGGTCCAATTAATCATCTCGTAACAATTAATTTGGATAAAAATTTTAAATAATGAGAAATATAGTAGTAGTAGGCTCGCAGTGGGGAGATGAAGGTAAAGGCAAAATAGTTGACTGGCTTTCCGAGCAAGCAGATGTAGTTATACGTTTTCAAGGTGGGCATAATGCTGGCCACACATTAGTGATTGATGGAATTACATATAAGTTAAGATTATTGCCTTCTGGAATAGTTAGAAAAAATAAGATTTCAATAATTGGAAATGGTGTTGTCGTTGATCCATGGGCATTGTTAGAAGAAATTCAAGAAATTAAAGAAAAAGGTGTAGAGGTAAATATCGATAACTTTATTATTTCTGAGGCTGCAAATTTAATTTTACCTTTTCATAGAGAAATGGATGAAATTAGAGAAGATGCGGCTGGCAAAGGCAAGATTGGAACTACAAGAAGAGGTATTGGGCCCGCTTATGAAGATAAGGTGGGAAGAAGATCTATAAGAGTTATGGATTTAAGATCTGAAAAAAATTTAGACCAAAGACTTGAGTCAGTGCTTCAACATCATAATGCAATTAGAAAAGGCTTAGGAAAAGAAATATTCAAAAAAGATCAGTTAAAAAAAGATTTATTAAAAATTGCACCTGAAATTTTAAAGTTTTCTCAACCAGTTTGGTTAAAGATAGATGAGTTTAAAAAACAGAAAAAAAGAATATTATTTGAGGGTGCGCAAGGAATATTACTTGATGTTGATCATGGAACTTACCCTTTTGTAACTTCATCTAATACTGTAGCATCTAGTGCGGCAACTGGTTCAGGATGTGGACCTAATTCAATACATTATGTTTTAGGCATTACCAAAGCTTATACAACTAGAGTAGGTGAAGGACCATTCCCAACAGAGTTGAAGGATGAAGTTGGAGAGTTGTTGGGAACAAGAGGTAAAGAGTTTGGAACTGTAACAAGTAGAAAAAGAAGATGTGGTTGGTTTGATGGAGTTTTGGTTAGACAAACAATAAAAATTTCAGGAATTGATGGGATTGCTTTGACTAAACTTGATGTTCTTGATGAGTTAGATGAAATTAAAATGTGTATTCAATATGAGCTTGATGGAAAAAAAATAGATTATCTTCCAGCTGCAGTGGAGGATCAATTAAAGATAAAACCTATCTATAAAACTTTTCCAGGATGGAAGTGTTCTACAAATGGAATTAAAAATATTGAAGCATTACCAGAAAATGCTAAGAATTATATTTTTGCTTTAGAAGATTTTATTGGAGCAAAGGTATCAAGTGTATCCACAAGCCCAGAAAGAAAAGATACAATATTAATTGAAAATCCTTTTGATGTTTAGTTTGCAGGCAACAAATTTTTAGATTTTGCAAGAATAAGCATATGTTTTTGTAATTTTTCAAATGCTTTATTTTCTATTTGTCTAACTCTTTCTCTGCTGATTTTATATTTTTTGCTTAAATCTTCTAAAGTAGTTGGGTTATCATTTAATCTTCTTGAAAATAAAATTTCTTTTTCTCTTTGATTTAATACTTGTATAGAATTTTTTAACAAATCTTTTCTTTGTTTCATTTCTTCTTGATGTGCAAATTTAAGGTCATGATCTAACTCTTTATCAACTAGCCAATCTTGCCATTCATCACCATCTTCTCCAACTTGAGCATTTAAAGAAAACTCTTTCCCTGAAAGTCTTCTATTCATTGAAATTACTTCCTCTTTACTAACATCTAGTTTATTTGCTATTTCTTCAACATGTTCATTTCTTAAATCTCCCTCAGATTGAGGAGCTATTTGATTTTTAATTTTTTTTAGATTAAAAAATAATTTTTTTTGTGCAGTGGTTGTTCCAATTTTGACTAAACTCCAAGATCTTAGGATATATTCTTGAATAGAAGCCTTAATCCACCACATGGCATAGGTTGCTAACCTAAAACCTTTTTCAGGTTCAAATTTTTTGACAGCTTGCATTAACCCAACATTCCCTTCTGAAATCATTTCATTAACTGGTAGACCATAACCCTTGTATCCCATTGCAATTTTAGCAACCAAACGTAAATGACTTGTTACAAGTTTTTCAGCAGCTTTAATATTTCCTGTAGTTTTCCAATTTTTTGCCAACATGTATTCTTCTTCTGCAGCTAACATTGGAAATTTTTTTATTTGTTCTAAATATGCTGATAGACCTCCTTCATTTGAAAGAGCTGGTACATTACTATTAAAAGTTGCGTTCATCGGTGTATTTATTTAATTAACTATACTAAATTTTCAATGATTTATTCGCTAGTATTTCTGAGCGTTTTTAATAAACTATTCAGTTCTTGTGGCAAAATTGAGGAAAAAATCATTTCTTCATTAGTTTTTGGGTGAATAAATCCTAAAGTTTTTGCGTGTAAGAATTGTCTATCTAATTTAGAGATTAAACTTTCTAGCCCCATATCAATATTTTTTAGCTTCTTATATTTTTTTTTGTATTTATCATCCCCGACTATACTATTTCCCATATGAGTCATGTGAACACGAATTTGATGAGTTCTTCCAGTTTCCAATTTGCACTCCACTAAACTTAATGTTGGCGTTTTATCATTTTCATAGACTTCTATAGTTTTGTAATTTGTAATTGCTCGTTTTCCTTTTGAACTACTAACTTCCATTAGCTGTCTGTTTTTGGAACTACGTGTAATAAAAGTATCAATTTTTCCTTTAGAAGGTCTAAGCTTTCCCCATATTAAAAGTTGATAAACTCTTGTAATCGTATGATCAC
>ENA-UOXV01008548-UOXV01008548.1-marine-metagenome-genome-assembly--contig:-NODE-8548-length-10014-cov-5.196506_pt1 | contig 10014 bp, 4 predicted proteins | sample MGYA00238165_ERZ766961 | MGnify/ENA primary metagenome ERZ766961 (study PRJEB28924, sample SAMN03173240) | marine metagenome | biome: Marine; feature: Water; material: Subsurface seawater | place: North... | reverse complement strand
GCCGCCGCGAGGAAAGATACCCCGGCGTGCACACGCATCGCGAGAGTGATGCACGAGAAGGACGAAGTCACGAGGACAAACCGCAGATCAGATTTATCCACAGTTATCCAACGCGCGTCGCGCGACGGACGACGGGCGGTATGGGTCGTATCAGGGATTACTTCGTCGAGCAGGGCCTCGGCCCGAAGGACATACCGGTGGCTTTCGTCTTCCACGAGGTCATCAGCGTCGCCTTCGCCGCGTCGACCTGGGTGGCGTGCTACGGCATCCAGCCCAGCGTCACCGTCTGTGCGCCGCTCGCGAAGCTCCCCATCGCGGCCAAGGCTGCTGGCGCGTTCGAGAAGGCTCTCGCGTTCTCCGACGCAAAGGTGGGCAAGATGACCTGGCTGAGCAAGGTGCCCATCGTGAAGAACGCGGCGCCCAGGAGGCTCACCGTGTCCCTCGCCGAGTCACTCATGTTCCGAGGAGCCATCAAGCCCATCACTTTCGGAGGCAAGCTGTACCTGTCCTACCGATTCGTGCAGTGGACCAAGACGCTGGGCAAGGAGGAGAAGGCGACGGTGGACGTGAAGGGCGGGAAGAAGGCCAAGAAGAGGACGGCGTGCCTCAGCTTGGCGCTCCCGATGCCCGGAGAGTCGAGGATTAGCGTAGCGTGATGCGTCGAGACCAATCACACACCTCGAGCCAAAAATCTCGAAGCCAAAATGCCAGATGGATAAATTTCATGTGTCGCCCGCCCTCCATTGCCCATTGCACTGGGAGTGCACCGGGTACCCCCTGTGAGCGGACAGGCCATCGCGACGGAAGTGAGCCTCGTCGCGTGCTATCCTCGCCGAAGGGAGCGCGAAACCCGAGACGTAGAGCCCGGGAGAGGCGCGGGCCGTTTCAAAAATGCGAAGGTCCGCCTCGAATGCCGAGTCGGACGGCGGGGGCGGGGGCGGGGGCTGGCAGGCTGGCGGGGGCGCCGGCCCCTCGACCAGCGCGGGCCCCGGCGCGAGCAGCGACGACCTCGTCCTCCTGCTGAGCGTCTCCGTCATCTCCGCGTGCTGCCTGTGCTGGTTCCTCGAGCACCTCGACTACCTCCTCCGCCCGCTGGTGTTCGCCCTGGGGATCGCTCTCATACTTCGCCCGTTCGTGGACTTCGCCTCGGACTGGCGCTACCAGCAGGCCAAGCTCCGGCGGTGGAACGTGCGAACCCCGTGGCACCCGCGCGTGGTCGTCGTCCCGCGAGCGCTCGCGCTGGTCCTCGCCCTGTCGTTAGTCATGCTCGTCAGCGCGACTTTCATCTGGGCCCTGTACCTGAGCGAGCAGTGGATCGCTTTCCACTGGAAGGACAAGAGCTGGAACGATCGGTTCATCGACAGGGTCAACGACCTCGCGGAATTCACCGATCGCATCGCGCTGCGCCTGCTCAAGCGCGACGATTTCGCGCTCGCGTCCTGGCACACGCTGCAGGTACGGGCGGAGACGTTGCTGAAAGACGAGACGTTTTGGACGCAGTTTGGTGAGTGTATTTTACTTCTCGTATGGGCAATTAGAATGACCTGACGTCGTGTTTTGTGTACAGCGAATAACATCGTCGGGTACCTCGGCGACGCGGCGGTGACCATGTTCTACGTCCTCTTCCTGCTGGCGCCCCCGCGTGTGCCCACGAGGCTGCGGTCGCAGATCGTGCGACGGATCCACGGCGCGGTGAAGAAGTTCGTGCTGATCATGGTGGCGCTCAGCGCGGTGCGAGCCGCGATGGTGGGTGGGCTCATCTACGCTTGCGGCGTCCCCGGGAGCCTCGCCGGGTCCGTCGCCATCGTCTCCTTCTGGCTCTTCTTCATCCCCAACCTCGGAAGTTTCATCGCGACGGTCATACCCCTGCCGCTCATCGTCCTGCTCCCGGACCTCACCGACGCGCAGCGCTGGTGCGCTCTGTTCATACCCGCCCTCGGGTCATTCGTAGTGGGAGACGTGTTGGGTCCGACGGTGTACCGCCGCGGCTTGGGTTTGAACGAGGTGGTCATCTTACTGAGCCTGGTGTTCTGGTTCTCGGTGTGGGGAGGGATCGGGGCTGTGCTGGCGGTGCCCATCATGTGCGCGGTTCGCATCTCGTTGGAGGAGATACCGCACCGAGGAACGCACGCGCTGGCTCGGATGATGGCGCCGGTGGCCACGACTCGGAGGTTCGACGGCTTTGGCGATCGCGCCGCCCCCGGGGACGTGTCGGACACGGCGAGTGACGTCACGGGCGGGGATGGCCTGGACACGGATGGACCGAGGAGACGGAGCGATAGACGGGGGAGGTACGGCGGTCGGCGCGGGGATGACGAATCGAACGCGATGAACCAGTCGCCGCCGCGGGGTTGGCTGATGTGGGCGTACGACTCCGTGATGCGCTCAGAGCTGTTCAGTTCGAATCGCGGACATGATCGGGGACAGACGCACGCGGCGCGCGGTGTAGACACGGACGATGAAGGGGTGGTGGAGGGACCGAGGGAGCCGCTGCTGCCGCCGAGCCGGCCCCCGCCGCGAGCGCCCGCGCCCGGACTCGGGAGCACCATGTGATACGTACTGTACCGTAGTAGTACACTAAAACGAAGCCTCGCCGCCTAACTCCTAACTCTTCATCATCAGAAGGCCCAGTGGTGCTTCTTGTATATGTACTCCACGACCCATCCCATGACCGCCGCGTTGATGAACGTGGAGGTCAGAAAGTACGCGGCGACTTCGACGGAGTACTTGATGCTCGCGTGATCGATTATGATGCCGTGAGCCGCGCCGATGACCCAGAAGACCTGCGCGGCGAGCAAGGGTGTGACGGGGGGTTTACAGTCCAGGATCCAGTACGCGCACACGAACATGAATGAGGACACGAACGGCGCGAAACCCATGACGTAGGCCATCCCGAACGAGTCGAACTTGCGGAACGTCTTGGACGTGTTGAGCTCCACCATCGCGTTGCGCCCGAAGGGGATGAACTTCAACACGTTCATGACCACCGCCCCGGCGATCATCTGCGCCAGGCCCGCGGACAGGACGGCGAGGATCAACACGGGCGTCTGCGGAAAGGCACCCATCGCCGCTGAATACATCTTCGGGGGGAGCATGGCGCCGCCGACTCTGCGCGCGGCGTCTGACGATTTAACAATTTTGACTTTTGGTCGAAGTTTTGGTCGGTTGCCACACCACGGTCGGACACGATCGAGGCCGAGGCTCGGGTGTGAGCTGGCTGCGACTCGGGCAGTCGACGTGGCCCTCCCAAGAAAGTCGAGGTGTGCCATTCGATAACACGCGGTACAGATGCCGACGGCGACCGTTCGCGCGGTATGCCCCGGCGTCGGGGCTCGCGCCATCGCCGGACCGGCCTCCTCGAGGCCCGTCGCGGTCAGGCTTCCCACCGGCGCCGTCGTCGGAACGTCCGGCGCACTCAAGCGGGGAACTAGTGCGACAAGATTACGCGCCTGGCCGAAATGGCTCCAACCGTCGGAGGCGTCCAAGACGCCGCCCGCGAAGGCGGATTCCCCGCCGCCGATGCCGGATTCCAAGGCTACCATCGACGCGCTGTGCGACATCCTCGGAGACGAGTGCGATGACGAGGAGGCCAAGAGGCAGGCTGAGGAGGAGGAGGCCGACAGGCTGCGGGCGGAGCGCGCGGCCGCGATCGAGGCTGAGAAGTCGCGCAAGGGCGAGCGCCTCAAGGCTTTCCGCGCCGTCTCCACCAGCACCCTCCGACTGCAGCAGCTCCAGATGGTCTTCCTGGACCTTCCCATCCTGCCCACCCCGCTCCACGACTTCTTCCTCGGATCCGACGCCGAGGCTGCGAAGAGCGAGAAGAGCGCCACCATCGCCGACCTCCCCGACGTCGACTGGTTCGACGTCACGCTCCCATCCGACGACTCTATCCTCGGCGCGAAAACGACCGAGCCGTCGGCATCGAAGTCAGCAAAGTCGGAATCCGATGCAAACACGAAGGGTGCGAACGAGGACGGCTCAGTCCGCGCGTCCGTCGCGTCGCTCATCGGCGCCGACGACCTCACCCCGGCGTACCTACCCGACCAGTCACCGGGTGAAAAACTCCCGGGGGAGTTTTCCATCCCTATAGTCCCTTACCCTTTCGTCTGCCTCCCGGGCTCACGCGTCCGCCTGAACCTGTTCGAACCGAGGTGGCTCACGCTGTTCGCCAAGCTCATGCGGGACCCGTCCGATGCCGTCTCGGACACCGCGCCGCTGGTGCTGGAAGGTGCGAGGGACAACTCCAACAGGATCGACTTATCGCGGAACCCGTTTGTCCGGGCGTACGAAGATGGCGACGACGCGGAGTTCGACATCGTCCCCGGGGCTGGCCGGATGGACGAAGGCGCGTTCATGGGTACCGAACAGTTCGGCGCGCTGTATCGACGGGCTGACGGTAAGGTGGCTGGCGTGGGCACCGCCATGCGGCTCGTCGCGCACGACGTGGTTGTCAACGGTAAGCTCCTCAGCGTGTACGCGAAAGGCGAGACCCGCTTCAAGGTTTTGCGCGTCAGGCAGGTGAACCCCTACCTCGTCGTCGACGCCGTGCCCCTCGTGGTCGCGGACGCGTCAGCATCCGCATCAGCGTCCACGTCAGCATCCACGTCAGCATCCGGCTCCACGTCAGCGTCGGGGTCCGGCTCGGGCGAGTTTGGCGGCGACGCCGCGTTCGCGACCAACGTGGGCGGTTCGATGGACTCCAACGAGGCTGACGTCGTGTTGTCATCCTCGCGATCCGCGACCGCGCTGGCTTCGTGCATGGAGCGGCTCATGGTGGCTGATCCGTACTACGCCGAGGCGGTGGGCCTGGGCGAGGCGTGGACCATGGACAAGTCGCTGAAGAAGAGCGTCGGCGCCATGAACGAATTCGACGTGGCCAACGCGGTTCTCTACGCAAAGCCCGAGGCTGCGCTGAGGGTGCTCGCGACCGGCAGTGATGAGCAGCGTAAGGAGGCGGTGCTGGACGCGGTGCGGGGGATGGAGGCGGCGCTCGCGGCGGGGCTGACGCCGAGGAAGGCGAGGCTGCTTCGGTCGCTGGGGGCGATGGTTGTGATCTTCGGCATCGGGTTCGGCATCGCATCCGTCAGGCAGCTCATCGAGATGAACGTGGGGGACGGAGGCGGAATGCCTCCCGGCCTGTTCTGAGGGGGTTGGCGGTTATGATTTGATTATAATCTTCAGCGCGCGCGCGCTCGCATTGTATGCTTTGTTGAAATAAGAGTAATATCATTTATGGCTAAGTGTCTTATCTAATTTATCGTCGCCGCTGAGCCTGCGGGACGCGTCGAGCGAGCTCCCCGACCAACGACTCGAGCTCACCCAGCTGCGCCTCCACCGCGCTCATGGGCACCGGCTCCCGCGTCGCCGCATAGGTGCTCATCGCCATCGCGTCCTCAAGCGACGCACGTTTGAGCTCACGAAGCGACTCCCTCGCCGCCGCCTCGCGCCGCGTAGACTCCGCCAGCGCCGACTTCAGCGCGTCCCTCTCCGTCGTCAACGACACGATCGTCGCCCGCATCGACTCGTTCGCCTCGGCGAGCTCGTCCATGTGCTCGAGTAACTCCCCGGACTTTTTTCGTCGCCCGGATGCGGCGGCGTCGACGGCGTTACCGAGGGACGCGCCGAGCGCGACTCTCACCTTGGCGGCGCCCTTGAGCGAAGCCGCCGCGGCGCGGACCTCGTCGACCCTCGCCGCTTCCTCCTCGCCGCTCTCCTCGCCCGGGGAGTCGGGGAAGAGCCCGGGGCCGCGCTTCACGGCGGCGGCAGCCTCTGCGCGGAGCGCGAGGTTTTCCTCCCGCGTCGTGGCGAGCGCCGCGCGAGCCTCGGCCAACGCGGCGACGAGCTCCGCCTTGTCGTGTTTGTCCATCTCGGCGTCGAATTCGCCGTAGTCCTCGTTCAATCGTTCGAGGCGTTCGTTCGCGCGCTCGAGCTCCGCGCGGAGTTTCTCCACCTCCTCGGCGAGCTCCTCGGCGTCGGTCCGCGTCTGAGTTTGGGATGCCGAGTGCGGGGTTTGGGTGAAGGTACCGGCGCCGCGGTTCGGCGTCGCGTACCCGCCCCCTCGGAGACCCGCGAGTTCTCCGGAGAGCGCGGCGATGTCTCCGGAAGCCTTCTCCGCGGACGCGAGGATAGCCTCGTTCGCCTCGTGCGCCACGCGCTTCTTATCTTCGAGCCTGGACTTGAGCAGCATCTCGGAGGATGCCAGGTTCAGCGCGCGGGCCTCGGCGTCGTCCGCGCGCCTGGACTGGTTCGACGCGTCCTTCCTGGCGGTGTTGAGCGCGTCGGTTAATTCTTCGAGGACGCGGGGTGGGGAATATGAACCGCCGCTCGGCACGTCGTCGACGCCCTTTCGCACCCAGCCGTTGAGACGCGAGGACAGGTCCTGGCACCGCTTCCAGGCGATCGTCGCCGTCGAATTCGCTCGCTCCAACTTGGCGTCCAGGGTTTCCTTTTCGTCTCTCAGCGACGCCGCCGTCTTCTCCGACGCCGCGTGCAACTCGCGGACGCGTCTCAGTTCCTCGTTGGCGCGCGCGATGGACGGCTCCACCGCGGCGAGCTTCGTCGTGAGGTCGTGCTCCCTCGCGGTGGACTCGTCCAGTTTACCAGAAATGTCTCGAACGTTCAAGTCGGCGGCGTCCGCCCGTTTTTCCAGATCGAGCCTCTTGGCGTCGCTCTTGGCGAGGAGCGCGGTGACCTTGGCGACGTCGCCGTTCAGGGACTTGATCTTATCGTCCTGCTCCGCGGCGTCCTCGATGTCCTTTTCGAGCCTATCCTTGAGCTTACCGAGCTGAGCCTCGAGCTCGGCGCGGAGCTTGTTGGACTCGGCGAGTTTGGACTGGGTCTCCTTTCTCGCGGCGACGGCGGCGACGAGCTTCTTGTCGACCTCATCCTTGGCTTGGCGCGCGGCGGTGAGCTCCTTGGCGAGCGCCGCGTTGCGTTCGTTCACGGCGGCGGTGTCCGCGAGGAGCGCCTCGGTCAGTGACTCGACGTCGCCGCCCGACTTGCGCAGCTTCTTCTTCTGCGACTCGATTTTTCCCTCGAGCTCCTCGATTTTTCCCTCGAGCCGCTTGATCACGTCCTTGGCCTCGGCGGTTTCGCGCTCGGCGTCGTTGAACGCGGTCTCGAGGCGTACTGCGCGACTGTTCATATCCCCGAAGCGAGCCGCGAACGCCACGCGATCCGACTCGGCGAGTTTACGCGCGTTCTCGGCATCCTCCTCCGCCTTTTGAAGCGACAAAAGGGTTTTCTCTTTTTCCCGTTCCGTCGTCTCGAGAACCGACGCGAGTCTCGCCTCGCACGCCTCGAGCTCAGCCCTGAAATCCCTCGTGCTCGGCGGCAGCGCGGACGCCGACTTACCCTCCGGTGCGTCGGCGTGCGGCGGTTTCCAGCCGAGGTGCGCGGCGGCCGCCGTCGCAGCCTCCGCCTCCGCCTCCGCGGCGACGACCCTCGCCTCGGCGATCTCCGCCAACGTCTGCGCCTCGAGCAACCGCTCCATCAACCGAGTCTCCCGCGCGCGCCACGATTTGAACGCGGAGGAGACGTCCTCGTCGTCCTCCCTGACCGGCGGACCAGGGGACGGCGGGCGCTGTTGCATCTGTTGTTCTTGCATCTGTTGTTGCATCTGTGCCCGCGGGGATGGTTCGGGCGTGAGCGGGTCGGCGTCGGCGAATGTTTCTCCGTACGCCAAATCGAAGATGTTCGCGGGGCCGCCGCCGCTCGGTGACCTCAGCGGGGACCCCGGGACGGACCTCGGGGACGCCGGCGGCGTCGTCCCTTGGGACCGCGTCGCCTGTGCGTACGCGCGTGCCTCCTCGTGCGCAGCCTCCGCCTCGCGCCTCGCGGCGTCCAACGCGGCTTCCGTGTCGACGCGCGTTTCGTTCATCTCCCGTAAAATCTCCTCCGCCGCGGCGAGGTCTTCCCTGGCGTCCGCCGCCTCCTCGCGCGCGGCGTCGAGCTCGCGGCGGAGCTGCCTGACGTTATCGGGGGTGACGTTATCGGGCGCGAGTGGGCTGAACGCGAACTCGTCGTCGCCCGGGGAGGCCCGGGGGGTGTCCGCGCGGTGCCCCGCGGGGGTCGGCGCCGGCGCGAGAGGCGAGGCGGGAGCCGACGAGGACGGCTCCGAGGACCCGGGTGACCCAGGACGCACCGGGCGATCGATGACCACGGGCGCGGACGCGTGCGCCTCCGGGATGGACGCGAGTGTCGCGAGCGCGAAGAGCGAATCGTCCGTGCCGGTTCCTATCTCGGAGCGAGAATCATCCGTGCCGGTTCCCGCGTCGGAGCGAATTAGGAGCTTCCACGACGTCGACTCCTGGGTATAGAGCCTCGCGCCGGTCCTCGCCTTGAGCCACAGCCGTCTGTGCCACGCGTAGAAGGCCCATCGCTTGAGCCTGCGCGGGTCGAGCCGCTCCACGAGGGCGGCGCGCGTGCCGCGAACGAACGCGCCGTGCGCCGCCTCGGTGGCCCACGCCCTGAACCACGACACGCTCCGGCCCTTGACGTTTCGCGCCAAGAAAACGTCGGCGTGGCCCGCGGCGAGGTTGTCCCAGTCCAGCCGCCGGCGCCACATGGTCAGCACGCGGTGCTCCATGTTACGCACCCTGTTCTCATCGCGGGCGCATCGCGTCGTCTCGTACCGCCACCACGTGAACGCCTTGAGACGCTTAGTGACGTCCGCGTTACGTCGCATCGACGCGCATCGACGTCGAAGGTATCCGAGTCGTTTCGCCTCTAGGGACCATACGCGAACGGCCCGCGCCGTGGTGACCCTCGCGCGTGTCCACGCCTTGCGCTCGGACCTCCAGATGTTCACGCCCTGGTGCGTCCGTGCGTCCGTCGCGGACTTTGTGGTCGCGAACCACGCTGCCACCGTGGTCTTCACGAGGCGTTTCTCCAGCGCCTGTTTAGCTCGGGTCAAGACGCGGTGGAAGCCGATGAAGGAACTGAACGCGTGGCGTAGCCTTTTTCGTTCCAGCCGCGCGTTCATCCACGCGATCCTGTGAGGATGCTTGCTGTGCGTGTTCCACGCGACGGCGCGCCACGCCTGGAAGACGCGCGCGACGCCCCGGTGTTTCCACGCGGCGACGCAGCCAATCTCAGCCTCCTCTCGGTAGGCGGAGACGGCGAGCGCGAGCTGCGCCCAAGCCCGCCACGCCGCGACGAGCCTCGCGTGCGCGTGCCTGCGGACCATACGCTCGGCGACCTCGCGGCCGCGGCGCTTGGAGGCAGCCTCGGCGTACCACGCGCGCGCGCACGCGATCATACCGCGGGTCACGCGCCTGCGGGCGAGCGCGTCGCCGCGGCGGCTTCGGCGCGAATCCCTCGACTTTTCCCCGAGGAAAGTGTCGAGCCGCCAGGCTCGAATCGCGCCGAGCGCCTTGCGATCCAGGACCCTACCGCGGTGGTTACGAACCCTGCGGTTGGCGACCACGACGGCGCGGTACCACGCGATGAAGCACCGCGCGCCCCATCGCGCCAGGTGTCGACACGCGCACTGCCACGCCCTCACGTCCTCGATCCGTTCCGTGGCTTTGACCCTCGCCGTCTCGCGCCAGCGCCGCGAGAACCGACGCGCGAGCGCCGTCTCCCGCCGAGTCGTCGCGCGGACCTCCTCCGCGCGCTCCACGTCCAGCCTGTACGTCGCCCCCCGCTTCATCACGCGCCAAACCTTGAGCGCCATCTTCGCGCGCCACCGAGTAACCTTCCGAACGTGATACTCCGCTCGTCGGTCCATCGCCCGGCTCCCGACGTCGACCCATCGACGCAGGCACTCCACGAGCCGGCGCTCGCGGTCCCGCGCGATGAACCCGCGCGTCGCGATCGTACGGGCGCCGCCGCGGACCTCCACGAGCACGCGCCACGCGTTAAACGCGCGCGTGACCCGCGACGAAGCCGCCGCGCCGAGGCGTGTGGTCATCGCCGTCCGGAAAATCACCCCCGCGGCGACGCGGCTACGCCATCCCGATAAGGTCACACGCGCCAGCCGCACCGTGCGCATCTTCGCGACGCAACGCTCGT
>ENA-UOXV01008540-UOXV01008540.1-marine-metagenome-genome-assembly--contig:-NODE-8540-length-10024-cov-5.045040_pt1 | contig 10024 bp, 9 predicted proteins | sample MGYA00238165_ERZ766961 | MGnify/ENA primary metagenome ERZ766961 (study PRJEB28924, sample SAMN03173240) | marine metagenome | biome: Marine; feature: Water; material: Subsurface seawater | place: North... | reverse complement strand
ACGGCAAGCGAATTAAACAGTGATTATTTTGAAATTCAAAAGCTTTCAAAATCTGATGAATTTATAAGTATCGGAAGAGTTAATTCAAGTGGGTTTTCGAATTCTAAAATAGTCTATGAACTTTTAGATAATGAGATTGAAGGCAACAATAATCATTACAGAATTAAGCAAGTTGATTTTAATGGAACCACTAGTTTTTCAAAAATAATTGCTATTAATCAAGAAGAAAAATCAATTCAAGATATTGAAATAAAGTCAATTAGCAAAGAGTTAACTTTAAATTATTTACCAAAAGGAATAGTAAATATTGAAATAATAAGCTTGTCTGGCGTGGTATTATATGAGAGGCAAATCTCCAATGAGTCCATAATTTCCTTAAACCTTGTTGATATTCCAAATGGCGTTTATCTAGTCAAAACTTATGGTGAAAATAAGAAGTCTTCTTCGTATAAGTTTATGCTTTCGGAGTAGAAAAATTTAATACCTCATCTTAATTTAAGCTAGAGGCCAAAAAGTTTATCCCTTCAAAACAGTAATATTCATTTCCAAAGGATTGAATTGATCATATACCTCTTTAAAAAACATTTTTCCTTTATCTAGGTATATCTCGCTAAAATTAGTTCTACGTTCCTGAAAAGTTCCATTTGGAAAAACTTCCTCTAAAACCAAATAGAGTTGATCCAATACAATTTTGATATTGATTTTCTCATTACGTACAAGTTTCTTCTCTAATTTGTTCAGCAATTTCAACGATTTGGTGGTTGTAGCATCAACTGTTACAGATAATGCAGGGCTTACTTTTATGGCAAGTTGTTTTACTTTATCCATCAGGTCTTCTATGTCCTGCCTTCCTTCTTCTAAATCAATCTGGTTCGATCCGTGCTTTCTTAGAATTAGCGCCTCTAATTCAGTTATTTCTGAAAACAAATGAGAAACTTCGATCCCTAATTTGTCCAACCTTACTTGATTTTTTTTCGACAAAACAATGGCAGAGTTCCTCAACATTAAAATTGGGAAATCAACTTTAAACTTGTCAAACATACCCTTCAGTTGAAACCAATAACTCAATTCCCCCGCACCACCAGTATAGCTTAAATTTGGTAAAATTACTTCTTGATAAAGTGGCCTTAGAATAACATTTGGACTAAATTTTCCTGGGAATTGTTCTAATTCAATTAGGATTTCTTCAAAGCTCCATTTTTTTGAATTATCTGATAGTTTATAGCCTTCAGAGCTTTTCTCAATTCTTACTCTACTATCGTCAGCCAAATAAAATAGATTGATGTCTCGAGGGTTTACTTGTGTTTTAAACTTTAAGCTTTGAAGTTCATTAGTAGATTTTGCAACTTCATTAAAGCTAACTTGTTCCTCTATTTCCTTTTTTAAATATGGACTAAAGACCTCTTTTAATTCCTTATTGTCGGGATTTAGGATAACTATTCCATATTCACCCAACAACGAATGAACCAATTTAAAAGTAGCATCTGCCAGATTAGTATTTGAATATGCGTTTATAAAAATCTCATATAATTCTTTGGCTAACTTTCCTTTTCCGAGTTCTTCTTTAAATTGATTGAACATTTCACCATATTCTGGAATAATGTTTCCTACAGCATCTGAGCTAGTTGTAATACAATCAAGTCGTTGGTTATGTAAATAAAAGTGATTTATTTCTTCAAAGTCATGGTCTTCACTTGCCATCCAATAAATGGGAACGAAGTTTTTATCTGGAAATTTCTGTTTGAGTTGTTTTGAAAGTTTTACTACTGATAATATTTTATAAATAAAATATAAAGGGCCAGTAAAGAGACATAATTGATGCCCTGTTGTTACAGTAAAAGTGTTTTCGTTTAAAAGTGAATCAATATGTACTAGTTGTTGGTTATTATCTTGAATATGATTGTATTGATTATAAAGTACATTAACCAGCACATTCCTATTCTCTTTAGAAAAAGTTCGAGAATCACTTGACTTTTCAAATCCCTCAATAGTGGGCTCGAAAGAAAAATAAGATGACAACTCTCGATTGTTATACAGATAATCAGATATGAGTTTTGGTAAAAACTTGATGTTTTGGTACTCTATACAGTCGCTCTCCATTTACTTACTTAATAAACTATTAGATTCTAAATCTATTTCACCTTTATATACTTGAACCGCGGACCCTTTTAGCCATATATCCTTAAACCCTTCTTTTTCTCTATTATAACTCACTTCTAAATTTCCACCTTGAGCTTTTAAAGTTGATTTTCCATCTCCCGTATTTTCTCCTATCAATTCTGCAACTAGAGCAACTGCGGTCACACCTGTCCCACAAGCCAGGGTTTCATTTTCAACACCTCTTTCATAAGTTCTAAGTTCAATCACATCTCCTCCAAACTTAACAAAATTCACATTGGTACCTTTTTCCTCAAACCTTGAATTATATCTAATATTATGTGCTTCTTTTATAATATCAATTTGACTCAATTCATTTATAGATGAAACATAATGTGGAGATCCAGTATCCAAATAATAATCTTTCCCTATCTGCTCAATGTTTTTCACATCCATCATTTTCAGATTCACCAAATCTTCATCTATTATAGAATCATGCAAGCCATCGATAGCTAAAAATGTAAGTTTTTTATTTTTAACTAATCCTAAAAAGTTTGCAAATGAGGCAAAACATCTACCTCCGTTACCACACATAGAACTTTGTCTACCATCTGAATTAAAATAAACCATTTCAAGTTGATTGTTTTTTCCCACTCTCAACAAAATGAGCCCATCTGCGCCAATTCCAAATCTCCTATCGCAAAGCTTTTCGATTAAACATTGGTTATTTTCATCAAAATCGTTGCGACGATCATCAACCATTACAAAATCATTTCCAGCACCTTGGTATTTCCAAAATTCCATTTTATTGTTCTTAATTCAGCCGCTAAAGTTAATTCGAAAAAGTAGGTTGATATGTGAACTGAGTGTCAATTAAGATTTTTTAAAATGAAAATCACAGAACACTATTTTAATTCCAATTCCAATTTCTACTTTTACATATTGTATATCAGTTCATTAACATACATTAACCCTTTTCACTGAACACATTTCTCTAAGAAGGGTTAGTAGTATAGGAATATTAAAATTTTAGAAAAATGAGAAATATAGTAGTTCCTTTAAGTAGTGCAATTTTTGGCGGATTAGTAGCCCTTGTAGCTTTCAATTCAATAGATGAAAAAACAATTATTTATGATGAAGTCGTTAAAGACAATGTGGAAAATACAATTAATCAACCAATCCGGTTTGCTGGATTGAATGCCGCAACTCCAGACTTAACTGTGGCTGCAGAAAAATCATTGAATGCCGTAGTTCATGTAAAAATGATTTTCCAAGGACAACAAGCCAATTCAATATTCGATTTGTTTTATGGTCAGCCTCAATATATGCCGGCAGAAGGAACTGGCTCAGGAGTCATAATTTCTGAAGATGGATATATAGTAACAAATAATCATGTTGTGTCTGGTGCACAAGAAGTTCAGATTACCCTTTACAATAAGAAGGTTTATAACGCGAAAATTATTGGTACAGACCCATCAACAGATCTTGCTCTAATAAAGATTGATGCCGAAGGACTTCCTTTTTTGAATTATGCTAATTCTGAAAATATAAAAGTAGGAGAATGGGTACTCGCAGTTGGAAATCCTTTTAATCTGAACTCAACCGTAACTGCAGGAATTATTAGCGCAAAGGGTCGAGATATAAATATTTTGAATGCTGATAAACAAACTGGAATAAGTCCAATAGAATCCTTTATTCAAACCGATGCTGTTGTAAATCCTGGAAATAGTGGCGGTGCATTGGTAAATATAAATGGTGACTTGATTGGAGTAAACGCAGCAATAAAGTCAAACACGGGCTCCTTTATTGGCTATTCATTTGCCATTCCATCAAATATTGCAAAAAAAGTGGTTCAAGATCTTCGTGAATTTGGATCAGTTCAGCGTGCTTTTTTAGGTGTTTCTATTCGAAATATTTCTGAAAAATTGGTCAATGAAAAACAAATTGAAACTAAAAATGGTGTTTATGTTGCAGGACTAGCAGAAAAAGGAGCTGCCATTAAATCTGATTTGAAACCCGAAGATGTAATTACCAAAATAAATGGGAAAACTGTAAATAGTGTTGCCGAATTACAAGAACAAGTTAGCGGTTATAGACCAGGAGATAAAATTTCCGTTACTTTTTTAAGAAATAATAAAGAAATGAAAACTGACCTCACATTACGAAATAAATATGGAAGCACCGATGTAGTTGAGGAAAAACCCATCGACATAATAGGCTTGTTAGGCGCTGATTTTGAAACTGCTAGTCCAAAAATTAAAAATAGACTTGGCATCTCTTATGGAGTTCAAATCACCTCATTAAACTCTGGTAAATTGATGAAAGCAGGTGTTAAAGAACGTTTTATTATTAGAAAAGTTGATGGAAAAAGGGTAAACACGCCCAACGATTTAAAAAATGCATTGTCAGGTAAATCAGGAGGAGTTCTTTTTGAAGGAATTTATCCTAACGGTAGGCAAGCATACTACGGCGTCGGGTTATAAAAAGGGTAAATTCAAATTCACAATTGTTGTGGAGGGTGTTATAATTTAAAACGTATGATATGAGACAGCTGAAAATTACTAAATCGATTACCAACAGACAAGATAGGTCTTTAGATAAATACTTATCTGATATCAGTCGTGAAGAAATGATTACGGCAGAAGAAGAAGTTGCATTAGCGAAAAAAATAAAAGCTGGTGATGATAGGGCTTTGGATAAGTTAGTAAAAGCCAATTTACGTTTTGTAGTATCTGTTTCTAAACAATACCAAAACCAAGGATTGAGCTTACCTGATTTGATCAATGAAGGAAATCTAGGCCTAATAAAAGCTGCGGGAAGATTTGATGAAACCAGAGGATTCAAATTTATCTCATATGCCGTTTGGTGGATAAGGCAATCCATTCTTCAAGCTCTTGCGGACCAAGCCCGAATTGTCCGTTTACCTCTAAATCAAGTTGGATCACTTTCTAAAATAAATAAGAGTTATTCCAGACTTGAACAAGAATTAGAAAGAGCTCCCTCCGCTTCTGAAATAGCCGATCATTTAGAAATGGGTTCTGAAAAAGTTAGGGCCACAATGAAAATATCAGGAAGACATGTGTCTGTCGATGCACCTCTTCGTGAAGGTGAAGATTTTTCAATGATTGATGTTTTAGCAAATAATGACGGTGCAAAAACCGATGGAATTCTAATGCAAGAAAGTTTGGTTAAAGAAATTGAACGTTCATTAACTACCCTATCTGAAAGAGAACGAGAAGTAATAAGGCTTTTTTACGGAATTGGACGTGCTCAGGGTTTAACTCTTGATGAGATCGGTGATATTTTTGACCTAACTAGAGAACGAGTTAGACAATTGAAAGAAAAGGCTATTCGAAGGTTAAGACAAAAATCAAGGAGCAAACTTTTAAGAGCTTACTTAGGTTAACCTCCTTTTAAGCATTGGGCTAATTAAATTTCATTGAATGGTAATAAATATTGAAAAAAGGTTGGATTTGTAAGCCAAATACTCCTTCAAATTAGTTAAAAACAAATACTTTTGCAGCGTCTTTTTCTTTCTGAAAAAGACGCTTTTTTTATTTATAATTTCTATTAAAAAAATGTCAGATTCTAATTCAACAATAGCAAAATACAGCAAAACACTTGATGAGCACCTAGAAAAAGAAAAGGCAGCCATTGAGTTAATTGCAGCGGTTGGAACTCTTATGTATGAAAAACAAGTAGAATTGGTTTTGTTTAGAAACCACTTACTTGACCACAGTTCTTCTGAAATACTGAGACTTCACCGATATGCAGGAAAAGTAGTTGAAAAACCAATTAAAGTGATTCACTCTGCTCTATTGGCAAAATTGCTTTGTGAAATGGATCTTGCACCTGCAAAAATAGATATAGGAAAACTGAGTTATGAATATGGACAAGAAATGGATAATTTCTCGTCTAAAGAAGATTTCCTTAAGGCTAAATTGGGAAACATTGTAGGTACTGGGAAGAATAAAATTGAACCTGTTGATGTTGTGCTTTACGGCTTTGGTCGAATTGGTAGACTAGCTGCTCGCGAATTAGTTAAACAAGCTGGAAAAGGTCAACAATTAAGGTTAAGAGCCATTGTTACAAGAACTGTAAATGATGCTCAAATATTGAAACGGGCGGCTCTTCTTCAAAATGATTCAGTTCATGGTCCTTTTGAAGGCACTGTAGATGTAGATTTAGAAAACAAATGCATCATTCTTAACGGGCAACAAATTCAAATTATTGAAGCGAAACAACCTGAAGATCCAGATTACACCAAATATGGTATCACAAAGTGTTTGCTTATTGATAATACAGGGGTATTTACTGACCGTGAGGCTCTTTCTAGGCATACGAAAGCCAAAGGGGTTCATAAAGTTTTATTGACTGCACCTGGTAAAGAAATCCCTAATATCGTTTATGCGATAAACCAAGGTACCGTTGACTTAGAAACTGAAACTATATATTCGGCGGCTTCTTGTACTACAAATGCAATAAGTCCAATATTAAAAGTAATCCAAGATAATTTAGGAGTAGAAAAAGGCCATATTGAAACCGTTCATGCCTATACAAATGATCAAAACTTATTGGATAACATGCACAAAAAACCACGTCGTGGTCGTTCTGCAGCTATCAATATGGTAATTACTTCTACTGGTGCTGGAAAAGCAGTAACTAAAGTAATTCCAAGTTTTGAAAACAAACTGACAGCAAATGCTGTTCGTGTGCCTACCCCAAATGGATCTTTAGCAATCTTAAGTTTATCCTTAGACAAACAAACTACTAGAGATGAAGTAAACGGTTTATTAAAGAATGCAGCATTAGAAGGTGATTTGGTTAATCAAATCTTCTTTTCTATGGATGAAGAAATGGTTTCTAATGACATCATTGGAAATAGCTGTTGTTCAGTTTTTGACTCGCCTGCCACAATAGTTAGTAAAGACGGTAAAAACATCATACTATATGTTTGGTACGATAATGAGTTTGGATACACTAAACAAGTGATAAGGCTAGCTAAATACATTGCTAAAGTTAGAAGACTTCATTATTACTAGTCTAATTCAAAAAACACAAATAATAAAGGAGAACCGCTTCTTCCGATAGTTATCGGAATTTGGAGCGGTTTTTTTATGCTCCATTTTGGCCTAAGCTTTTACTAATGAAGTAGAATAGGCATATTTGACTAATTCAGCAGGAGAGCTTAAATTAAGTTTTGATAGAATATTTTTTCGATGAGTATTTACCGTATGTATACTTAGAATTAAGTTTTCAGCAATTTGTTTTGTTTTAAGTCCACTGCAAATAAGTGCAATAATTTCTAGCTCGCGGTTTGTTAAAATAGTTGGATCACAAGAATATTTGTCAGGCGTATTTCTTTCAATAACCTGATCCAATACCTTATTGCAAAAAAACTTACTTCCTTTTAACGTGCCATCAACGGCCTCCACGATTTCCTCTTCAGAACATTCTTTTGTCACAAAAGATTGAACCCCTTGCTTAACAATTGACATAACAAAGTCTTGATTCAAATTTTCAGAGATTGCTAGAAATTTATCAATTGGATGAAGTTTTTTTAATTGCTTAAAAACACGATTAGAATTTATATCTAAACTATCAGGATCAAAAACAACTAACCCTATTTTATGAAAAGCCAATTTTTCAATCATTTCTTCAATGTCACCGGCAGATAACAAAGAAAACTCCGGATAATTCTTCCCAATAATGCTTTTTATCCCCTCTCGGGTAAGCATATTTCCATCTGCAATTAACACCTCCATTTATATTGCAATATTAAGCTCTTTAGCTCGATTAATGAATTAGAAAATGGAATACCTATTCTAGTGAACAAGGAAAAATAAATAGTGAATAATTATGAACTTCGTTTAGGATGTGTCAATAATTCCTCTACGAGTGTTTTATAAATGTTCGATACAAATATTCTGAATCTAACAATCAACTGTTTATGATATTATCCTAGACGAATGTATTAACAGTTCGAACATCTTAATTTTGGTTAAAAGAAGCCATTAATCATGAAAAACAAAGTTTCAATTATTTTAGTTTTTATTTTCACTTTTACTTCTTTAGGAAGTAGTATTTTATTTGGTCAAAACGCTACAGACGAAACTCCTAAGAGCAAAGAACCATTCATAAACAAACTGAGCGTATCTCCAAACATTGGTTTAATGCATTCGTTTTGTGATTTTAAAAAACCTGGGAATAATTTAGGTTATGGGTTAAATTTAAACTATGATTTCCTTAAGGTTCTTAGACTTAGTGCAGGAATATTGGGAGGTAAACTTAGCGGAACGAATGAAAATATTAATACATTGAATGCTGTTAACGCAACACAAGATTTGGGTTATGGCATTCTTTTCAAAACCAATATTATTGAACTAACCTTTCCGAAAATTGATCTAAACGTTACAAAACTTATTTTTAAGGATAGATCCGATTTTTTTAATGCCTTTTCTGTCCATCTTTTTGCAAGTCATGGACTTATCTTTTTCGATTCCAAAATTTACGCTTCGCAAGATGAATCGGTACACTTTGTTATATGGAAAACACCGTGGCCAATCGAATAAAACTACTGAAGCTGTTAGCTCATTTGGAATGGACTTAGCGTATAAATTGAATGACCGTTTAGAGGTCAATTTAGGTACTTCACTCAGAAATGTTTGGAATGACCGTTTGGATGCTTGGGAATCTCCTGGAAGTGCAAATGACAAGTTTTCTTACACCTCCTTAATTATCTAGACGAATTAGAAAGTGAAGCCATTTTCATTTTGCGAGAAGTTTGGGCTCAATTTCAAAATCCAGTAATCCTATTCTCTGGTGGTAAAGATTCAATAGTAACCACTCACCTTGCAAAAAAAGCTTTTCACCCCTGCCCTGTTCCGTTTTCCTTGCTTCATGTTGATACGGGACATAATTTTGAAGAGACCATTGAATTTAGAGACAAATTGGTTAACAAATTAGGCCTAAACTTAATTGTGGGATCAGTTCAACAAGCAATAGACAAAGGTCTTGTTGCAGAAGAACAAGGGCAACGTCCAACTCGAAATACGCTTCAAATTGGAACCTTATTGGATGTAATAAAGAATCATAAAATTGATTGTGCAGTTGGCGGCGCTCGCAGAGACGAAGATAAATCTAGGGCCAAAGAACGATTTTTCTCTCACCGAAATGATGTTGGACAATGGGACCCGAAAAATCAGCGTCCTGAATTATGGCATCTTTTTAATGGTAAACATTCTACTGGAGAACATTTCAGGGTTTTTCCGTTAAGTAATTGGACTGAACTAGATGTTTGGACTTATATCCAGCGAGAACAAATTGAAGTACCTTCTTTGTATTTATCCCATAAACGGGAAGTGATTTGGAGAGATAATGCTTGGATTCCTTTTTCTGAACATTTGATTTTAGAGGAGAATGAAGAGGTTCTTACAAAAAATATTCGATTCCGAACCTTAGGCGACATTACTATAACTGGTGGAATTGAATCAGAAGCGGATACAGTAGATAAAGTGTGCCAAGAAGTATCGACCATGAGATTTTCTGAAAGGGGAAATAGAAGTGACGATAAACGATCAGAAACTTCAATGGAGGACAGAAAACGAGAGGGCTATTTTTAAACTTAAGATGACTTTTGGAAAATGACAAATGACAATCAACTGTTACGATTTACAACTGCCGGAAGTGTTGATGACGGAAAAAGCACCTTGATTGGAAGGCTTTTATACGATTCTAAATCCTTATTACAAGATCAATTAACTGCGGTAAAAAGAGTTAGTAAGAAAAGTAATGGAGAAAACATAGATTTAGCCCTATTTACTGACGGCTTGAAAGATGAACGGGCACAAGGAATCACTATTGATGTAGCATACCGTTATTTTACCACAACTAAAAGAAAATTTATTATCGCCGACGCTCCAGGACA
>ENA-UOXV01008534-UOXV01008534.1-marine-metagenome-genome-assembly--contig:-NODE-8534-length-10029-cov-4.392220_pt1 | contig 10029 bp, 13 predicted proteins | sample MGYA00238165_ERZ766961 | MGnify/ENA primary metagenome ERZ766961 (study PRJEB28924, sample SAMN03173240) | marine metagenome | biome: Marine; feature: Water; material: Subsurface seawater | place: North... | reverse complement strand
GAAAAAAACATAGAGTTTTTTAAAGATCAAGCTAAATCTCCTGACGGATTTACTATAGATTCTTTTTTGTTCATGCTATACGCAAGCATTGGTGATTTAGAGAAAGCCTTTGAGTGGGTTTCCACGGCTATTGAGAATAAATCGACCTTGCTACTTCTTAGATATGCTGATCCGATTATTAATCCATTGAAATCAGATTCTAGATATGAAGAATACCATAGGATATTATTCTCTTCAACTGAAAATAGCGTCAAGAAAAAGAAAAAAGCTTTACTTGACGAGGCCACCGCAGCTACTTATAAATCTAGACTTTTAGAACATCTTAAGGAGTCTGAACCCTTTTTAGATACTGACCTTTCACTAAGAACACTTGCTGAACAAATAAAAATACATCCGAACCAATTATCTTGGTTGCTCAACAAAAACATTGGTAAAAGTTTTAATGAATTCATTAATGCATATCGCATTGAAGCATTTAAAAAACTGGTAAAAGACCCAAAAAGTGTGAACTTTACTTTGATCGGAATGGCCTATGATTCTGGTTTCAATTCAAAAACTGTATTCAACACTTACTTCAAAAAAGAAACAGGATTAACTCCCAAGCAGTACGTTAGCATACTATAGCAACGGAATATGTATCCTTTTTCCACTTTTTATTTTTCTAAGGTTTTGTTCGGATTTATAAATCCGAACATCTGGTTGTTATTCAGAACTTCTAGGCTTTAGCATCACGATAGATTTGTCCTCTAATCGTGTTGTAGCAGCAACATATAAATACTAAAAGTTGCCGCAACCATAAAATAAAAAGATATGAAAAAGTTATTGTTTATCGCGGGAATTGTAATTGCCCAAGTAAGTTTTGGAGCAGGTAATTCACAATTAAAGAATGAAATTACTGACCAATTAGTATTCGATTTAAGTAAAGTTGAATTGAACCAAAAACATCAAGATTTTGTTATCGTCAGTTTTTACATCAGCAATGGAGTTATTGAAATTGCAGAAATACTTGGAACACAAGAAGAATTGACGCTAATAGTAAAAAACAAATTATCAAGACTCGAGATTAACGAAGCCTATGAGGAAGGTACTCTATATCAATATAAACTCACATTCAAAAAAGTATAATTGAAAACTAAAAAACAGGAAATTATGAAAGCAGCAGTATGTACAAGTTACGGAAGTCCAGAAGTAATCCAATTAAAGGAAGTTATAAAACCAACTCCAAAAGAAAATCAAATACTCTTAAAAACCCACTCTTCCTCAGTTACCTCAGGAGACGCTAGAATTAGAAAAGCCGATCCATATATCATACGATTGATATTTGGCTTCAAAAGACCACGTAAATCAATCTTAGGTGTTGTTGTGGCCGGAGAAATTGAATCAGTTGGTACTAAGGTTACCAAGTTCAAAGTTGGAGACAAAGTATTTGGTTCAGCAGGAATGTCATTTGGTGCACACGCCCAATATCAATGTATAAATGAAGACGGTGTATTGGCCAAAATGCCCAACATTATTACTTATAATGAAGCTGCCGCGATCCCATTTGGAGCTACTGCTGCTCTTCATTTTTTAAGAAAAGGAAATGTAAAGGCAGAGCAAAAAGTATTGATTTATGGTGCATCTGGTGCATTAGGTACAATTGCCATTCAATTAGCTAAAGAATTTGGAGCTAAAGTCACCGCAGTGTGTAGCACTAAAAATCATGATCTTGTAAAATCTCTTGGAGCTGACCATGTAATTGACTACCGAAAAGAAGATTTTACAAAAAATGGAATTAAATACGATGTCATTTTTGACACCATTGGAAAAGCCAATTTCTCATCAAGTTTAAAATCGCTTTCAAAATCTGGAACCATGTTATTGGCGGCCGCTGGTGTAGGACTTATGATAAGAGGAGCTCTCACCTCTATGTTAGGCGGTAAAAAAATAATTTCAGGAGTTATTGAAGAGAAAGCTGAAGATATGGAATATTTCAAGAAACTGATTGAAGTAAACAAACTAAAGGCTACCGTAGATACCGTTTATGCTTTAAATGATATTCGTAAGGCGCATGCCCATGTCGATTCAGGACATAAAACAGGTGATGTAATTGTAAACATGAATCACTAATAATTATTAATTAGAAAAATAGAAACGATGCAATCAAAAATTAAAATAGCAAGACAATCAGGATTCCTGTATTTACTATTAATTCCTTTCGGAGCATTCGGAATACTTTACATACCAGCCGAGATAACAGTAATAGGAGATATTTCTGCAACCCTCAACAATATTGTAGAAAAGGAATTGATTTTCCGCCTCAGCATACTGAGCGCGCTGATTACTCAACTCATTCAAATATTAGTTGTACTCTCCTTATACCAATTGTTTAAATCCGTTCACCAAAAAGCTGCACAATTCATGGTCATTTCCATTTTAATAGCTGTGCCAATTGCTATGTTGAATGAATTGAACCACTATGCCGTTTTATTCAATTTAGATAATTCAGAACTGGTATCCTTATTTTTAAACCTCCATGAGCATGGTGTTTTTATCGCTCAACTATTTTGGGGTATTTGGTTGTTGCCAATGGGTTATTTGGTTTACAAATCAGGCTTTATTCCTAAAATTATTGGAATACTATTGATTATAGCTTGCTTCGGTTATTTCATAGACTCATTGGTATTTCTAATGGGTTTAGACATTGGAATAATATTTAGCGACTTTACATTCCTGGGCGAAATTGCCATTACACTATGGCTAATTATTATTGGTGTAAAACAACAATCTTAAAATTAGTAAAATGCAAAATAAGATAACTCAAGTTTTTGTTTTTAAAACAGATATTAAAAGCTTAAACATACTTGATAAAGTAAGCCCAGTTCTAAATAATCAGCACTCCATATTTCAGTGGAGTGTTGATTTGGAAGACATTGATAAAGTACTGAGAATAGAAGCCAATGAAATTTTAGAAGAAGACAAAGTGATTAAAAAGCTTTCCGAAAAAGGAGTTGAATGTATGATTATGACTTGGTAAAAGTGAAGCCTATTCCGCGTTAGAAACTACCTGAGTAACCCTATATCCTTTGGCTCTCATTTGCTTCAGCAGCCCACCTTCACCGTGCAAGTGTAAAGAACCTACAAGTATAAATTCTACTCTTTTATCGTCAAGGAACTTATCCAATTTTATAAGCCATGCTGTATTTCTATCTAATAATAATGATTTGTAAATGTCTGGGTAATCCATTTTCATGGTTTCAATTTGCTTACTCATTATTTCACTTGTACCAAGTCTCCAATCTGAAAGCAACTCTTTGAAATCCTTTTCCATATTTTCTAAATCTTCCAAGGAATGCATAACCATAGCATCTTCATTTCTTTCAACCTTATCCGCACCTCCAATTTGATCTTTAAGCATTTGCCCCATAGTAGGCATTTCGGATCGGTTTATTCGAGATTCGTCCATCCATAATTTGGAGCGCATAAAGGCCTTTGCACAATGGAGAAAGACTTCTTGAATATCCACTAATATGCAAGTTTTTGGTAGTTTATTTTCATCTTTGAATAGCTTAATAAGTTCAATGTCTTTTGAAATATGGGCTTTTCCATTAACTCTCAGGGTTTCGTCCATTCCAGGAATTAAAAATAGTAATCCGAGCTGTTTAGTCTCAACAATGTTACTCAGACTATCTAAACGATTGTTTCCATGCGAATCGGGTATAATCAACTGATTATTAGATGATATTTTTACAAACCCTGGATCTCAACCTCTTGGTGATGAATCCATTTTTTGATTTTTACCTACGGTGGAAAGAATTAGAAAGGGTGATTTTTTAATGTAATTGATGGCATGGTGATCTAGCTTATTGCTCTCCTTATTAATTGCCCTTTCACTAGGCTTTCCATATAAGGATCGGAGTTGATTTAAGTCTTCAATTATCATAGTCTACGAAATATTAAAATCGATTCGAACAGCTAAAGTAATATCAAAATGAGTTCGTTTAAAAGTTGGCTGCGAATCACATGAAGTATCAGATTCCTGCCGGAGTTAATGCCGAAGAATATCGGCGCAGGAATGAACTGTGATTAAAAACAAGCTTAATATCAGAATAACAATTTTGATTCTGGCTAGGTGAAAATTCATCAGAGCAATGAATCAAGGTTTTCGATCTTGAGGCTGAATGCCTCAAGTCCCATGATTTATTGTGTCCCTTTGGGCTGCCTTATTTTCACCAAATGCAATTTTGTTTACTTTTTTTGAGAGGGCAAATAGGAGTAATCTGCTAGTAGCAGATTAAGCCAGCAATTGGGAGGGGCGACATGAGCGAACGCAACTTCCTGTAAATATCCAGATGGAATTTGAATTAAAACTCTGTTTATGCGAGGGGTTGATTGAGATTCCTTTCTTCACAGGAATAACGGATCACAATGATCTATGAAACTTAAACTACTCTCCTCGAAAAAAATCTAAGGCTGAAAGGTGAATAAGGTGTGTATCCTTATAGTAATAATGAAGGATTTTATTGTAAGCCATTCCAGATTTTGCCATACGCATTGCTCCTTCTTGACTTAAACCTACTCCATGTCCGAATCCTTTTCCAACTATATAAACCTTATCCTCTTCTTCTTTTATTGTGAAGTAAGTAGATCGTAACCCCCAATCTTTTCGAATGGTTTTTAATAGAATATTAGTATCTAATGGTGATAAATACCTTTCTCTAGATTCAGGACAATAACTCAATAAAAATTCCCTAGCAGAACTATCTTCTACCGGATATGAATGATTTTTCTTAAAGTAAGCTAACCATTTATCCGTAGTTACATAAGTATTCCAATTGAAATGTGGCATTCCATTACTAAAGGTATCACTAACTGAGCGCAAGTATGAAAGCGGCTGAGACCAAGCATCTTCTGAGTTTACCGTTTGTCCACCCGAATTAGAATGAAAAACGGCTTGAATCAGATTTATGTCGCTATCTACTAAAACTAACCCTTTTGTGTCGTTTACAGCTCTTACAATATCTGGATTTTTAGTACTCACTCCTTTGTAAACCTGACTATTAACTCGGTCGCAAACATTGAATCCATATTTCGAGTATTTATGGATGTTGGTCAATACATAAGTTCTTGCAATAATGGCTTGAACCTTATAATATTCATAGGTTTCTCTAGAACCAGATTCTGCCTCTACCACTCCTGCAATGTAATGTTCAATATAGACATCGTTTACTAGTTTTAGCCGATTTCGATAAATGGATATATGCAAATTATCATTGTACGTTCGTTTAGCCGTTTTTGGTGATAGCCCTCTAATACTGAAAGTTGAACCCCACGATTTCCTTTTAATTCCTAAGTTTTTAAAACTCCCCAAAGATGTCCCGCCACTGCTTAGTTGAACATTACTTTCACTTGCTCTAATTACCAAAGTTTGATTTACTTCAAGGTCCTTTATTACATTGCCATCAGCAATAACTTGATAAGAGCCATTTTGGATAGAAATGAGTGTTGAACTTGGGCGATTACCCCAATATATACCTACCTTAATTACTTCACGAATAGCAAAGCCAGAAAGACTTGAAAGAAAAACAAGGCTAATAAAAAGCAACTTTTTCATATGAAGCAAAAATATTCGCGAGGCAGGAAGCGTTCCTTACTGATTTACAGAGTTTTCAACAGAGCATGCCCAATAAGATAGATATGGAAGCTAAGGGACTTACTGATCTAACCAAGACTTGAACTCACCTACCCTATCTCGGCTCACAAGTACTTCAAAGTCACTATTTGGTGTCAAGTCTAATTTTAATCGACTATTAAACCAAGTGTGAATTTTTGAAATACATTGATCATGCACAATTACTTTTCTAGAAATACGAAAGAAGGATTTAGGATTAAGTAAACCAGAAAGTTGATCAAGCGAATAGTCTACTACTAGTTTCTTGCCTTCAGTTGTAGTCAAATACGAATAGCCATCATTAAAATAGAAGTAAGCTATTTTGTCGGAAGTAACGTACTTCCTTTTACTTAACATGGTGGTTTGCGTTTTTATGTATCTTGGTTTTAACGATTGGTCCATACTTTTATATTAAAATCCGCCTTCAAAAGCTTCGAAAGAACAACATCAAGCTAGAGCAATTAATTACAGAAAGATCAGCAGAGATTATGGCGCAAAAAGACGAACTGGAAGTTCAACATGGGCTTATGAAGTACCAACAAAATGAAATTTTGGATAGTATTCAATATGCTAGGAGAATTCAATCGGCAGTTTTAGTTCCCTTCAAAAATATAATGACTGTTTCCAAAGAATTTTTTATTTTCTTTAAACCTAAAGATATTGTTAGTGGAGATTTCTATTGGTCGACTATACTCAATAACAAGCTCATTGTAGCCATCGGAGACTGTACGGGTCACGGGGTTCCGGGGGCATTTATGAGCATGTTAGGCATTTCTTTCTTAAAGCAAATTGTTAATGAAAAGAAAATACATACACCTGGTAAAATCCTTGACTTACTTAGAGATATGACAATCTCATCTTTACAGCAATCTGATGAAGATAACGAACTCTATGATGGTATGGACATGACCCTATGTTCTTATGATTTAAAAACAGAAATATTAGAATTTGCCGGAGCCAATAATTCCCTCTACTTAATAAGAGAAAATGAAATCACCAAAATAAGTGGTGATAGAATGCCTATCTCATCTTATCCAACCATGGACCCTTTTACAAATAAATTAGTAGATGCTAGAAAAGGTGATTGCCTTTACATGTTCTCAGATGGATATATTGACCAGTTCGGAGGTCCAAGAGGAAAAAAATATAAAATTAAATTGTTTTCTGAATTCCTATTAGAAATACATAAAAAGCCAATGAAAGAACAAAAAGAGTTGCTCGACCAAAACTTAAAAGATTGGATTTCCTTTAAAGATAAAAACGGTGAAACATTTGAACAAGTGGATGATATTGTTGTGTTGGTTGTTAAGCTTTAGATCTTGAAAAATAATCTATATAAGCTTTAAATGGTTGTGCTTAAACAAAGCACATAACTATACTTCACTTTATACTCTGCCTTTTTTAAATTATCATTTGATTGTTTAAAAAACCTTCTTTTTTTTCAGTTTGTAATAATTCTTGTTCTAATTTAGCAGCTCAATTCAGAATAAGATTATGTCACACGAAGAAGATAAATATCCAGAAGTACCTTACGAAGATGGTGGAGCTATTAACTTTTCAATAGTTTACGTTATTGCTGCAATTTTGTGCATTACGTCATTGTTGGTTTTTACCTAAGATAAGGATTAAAAATATTAAAAAGCTTATCTATGAATAGATGGGCTTTTTTTATGCCTATTTCATTCGGTTGCGTTTTGCCAAAAACGAAAGTAAAATTGGATTAAAACCTTCAGCAATGTCCACTTCGGTATAATCAATTTGGTTTTGCCCACACTTCAAATCAATTTCATGCTCAAATTCTTTTATCCTTTTCTTGTATAGATTTCTAAGACTTAAAGGATTCAATTTCAACTGTTCTCCAGTTTCGGGGTCAATAAAAGTATGTGGCCTATCTTCAAAGTTCAGTTCTTGTTCAAGGTTTTTATCCAATACATTGAATAGAATTACTTCATGTTTGTTGTGCCTTAAATGCTGAAAGGCGGAATACAAATCATCCATATTCCTGTTCGAATTATCAAATAAGTCAGAAAAAATGATAACCATGGAACGCTTGTGAATTTTGTCGGAAACATGATGAAGCGTTTCTGCCAAATTGGATTTACGATTCATTCTTTCTTCCTTCAACAAATTTTCCATTTCATTAAAAACTCGGTGCTGATGTTTTAAATTAGACATTGCTGGAAGGTGTATATCAATATCTTCCGAAAAAGTTGTTAAGCCAACCGCATCTCTTTGCTGACGAAATAGGTAGGCCAAACTTGCCGCTGCATGTACAGCAAAATCAAGTTTATTTCTTTGCCCTTCTTTTGCTTTTTGATTGTTAAAAGGGAAATACATACTCGAAGAAGAATCAATGACCAACTGGCACCTTAAATTAGTCTCTTCCTCATACTTCTTTACGAATAACTTTTCCGTTTTCCCATAAAGCTTCCAATCAATATGGCGAATTGACTCCCCCCTATTGTATTGCCTATGCTCAGCAAATTCAACCGAAAAACCATGAAAAGGAGATTTATGCATTCCAGTCAAAAAACCTTCTACAACTTGTCGTGCATAGAGATCTAGGCTTGAAAATTGACGAATATAATTTTGATTTATTGAGGACATAAAATAATCGGAAATAAAAAACCCCACTCTAACTTATTAGAACGGGGTTCAAAAATAGATTTCTATTTGTTACTAAAGTTGAGCTTCTAGTTTTTTAACTAAAACATCTTTTGGCACAGCGCCAACTTGTTTGTCAACTATTTCACCATTTTTCATGAACAATATAGTTGGAATAGAACGAATACCATATTTACCAGCAGTTTCTGGATTAGTATCAACATTCAGTTTTCCGATTACAGCTTTTCCTTCAAACTCTTCAGCAACTTGTTGAACAATTGGTCCAATCATTTTACATGGCCCACACCACTCTGCCCAAAAATCAACGATTACTGGTTTATCCGTTTTTAACGCTAGCTCTTCAAAATTGCTATCTGTAAATTCTAATGCCATAATATATCTCCTTTAAATTGTGTTTATTAAATTTCGAATAACAAAAGTATTCATAAGGCTCCAATTTTTATGTAGGTCAAAAGACAATTATTCACTACAAAAGTTAAAATTTTATTTGACGTTTGTTTTCGTTGAAAAATACACACTACCGTTTAATCAAAAGCCTAATAGCAGAAGGTAATTTCTATAATTTTGCAACTGTAACTATGCGTAAAATAGCTGTTTCATTATCAATTATTATTGTCTTTCTGAGCCTTACTGGTTTTGGGGGTGACAAACTACAGGCTTACTTCTCGTACAGCACATTCAACGCACCAAACAAAGGCCCTTATATCGAAACTTACCTTTCTGTGAATGGAAATACTGCCGTTTATTCAAAAAATGAAGAAGGTACTTTCCAGGCTAGAATCGAAGTTACCTTCGTATTTAAGCAAGAAGGCATAGTAAAACAATTCGACAAATACGAACTTCAAGGCCCTACTATTAAAGATTCTTTAGACCCTAGAGTTAATTTTATTGATCAACAAAGAATTGCTGTTCCCAATGGGGATTACAAATTGGTCATTAAAATCAAAGACTTAAATTCAGATCAAGATGGTTTTAGTTCTGAGCAAGACCTTAAAATTAATTTCCCATCTGACAGTTTATCTATGAGCAGCATTGAATTAGTAGAGAAATATTCTGTAACTACTACAAGCGGCCCCTTCACAAAAAGCGGAATTGACGTTATTCCAAACATTTCAAATTTTTACCCTGAAACTAAGAATGAAATTTTATTTTATTCTGAAGTTTACAATGCTGACAAGGGATTAGCTAACGAAAAATACCTGGTTAAATATTACATAGCAAATTACCAAACCCTATCCCCTAATCCAAATTTTATTGGATACATTCGACAAAACCCAAGTAAAGTTGGAATTGTTTTGAGAAAATTTAATATTGAAAAATTGAAAACAGGTAACTACTTCTTAGTTGTTGAAATAAGAGATAAAAACAATAAACTACAAAAACACCAGTCCATTTTCTTACAACGTCACAATCCTAAAATGGATGTTAGTTCATTGGTTTTAGAAGACATAGATGTGACTCAAACTTTTGTAAATCCATACGATGATTTGGACTCGCTTTTGGATTATGTGAAATCGGTTAGACCAATTGCCGATATGGGAGAACAAAAGTTTATTGACAATCAAACCAAAAGAAAAGCCGAGCCAAATCCTTTACTTTTAAAACAGTTTTTATTGAATTTTTGGAAAGTACGAAATTCTTTAGATCCAGCATCTGATTGGGCTGCATACCAAGGTGAAGTTAAAAAGGTAAATGCGAATTTTGGAACTTCTATAAAAAGACTACCCCCATTGTTCAAAAGTTCATAAAGCAGC
>ENA-UOXV01008531-UOXV01008531.1-marine-metagenome-genome-assembly--contig:-NODE-8531-length-10032-cov-5.456350_pt1 | contig 10032 bp, 14 predicted proteins | sample MGYA00238165_ERZ766961 | MGnify/ENA primary metagenome ERZ766961 (study PRJEB28924, sample SAMN03173240) | marine metagenome | biome: Marine; feature: Water; material: Subsurface seawater | place: North... | reverse complement strand
TCATGTTATTAAACTAATTAATTCTCTTACTAGTGTTTTGCTAAATAATCAGCAACACCTTCGTGAGTATCTTTCATTGCATCTTCACCCTTGATCCAGTTTGCAGGACAAACTTCTCCATTTTCTTCAAAATGCTGAAGTGCATCAACCATTCTCAAAGCTTCATCAACATTTCTTCCTAATGGGAAGTTATTTACGATTTGATGTTGTACAACACCTTCTTTGTCGATAAGGAATAAACCTCTATAAGCGATCATAGGACCTGTAGCCATTAAGTTTCCTTCTTCGTCCACGTCATAATCACCAGCTAAAACACCATAATTGGTAGAAATAGTTTTGCTTGTATCTGCAACTACTGGGTAAGTAACCCCTTGAATGCCACCTTGATTTTTTGGCATTTGCAACCATCCCCAGTGAGTTTCAGCAGTGTCCGTAGAACATGCAACAACTTGTACGCCTTTAGCTTCAAATTCGCTCAATCTTGATTGAAAAGCATGTAATTCTGAAGGACAAACAAACGTGAAATCTTTTGGGTAGAAAAAGAATAAAACGTGTTTCTTACCAATAAATTGATCTAAAGAATAATCTCCTTGAACTTCACCACCATTAACGATAGCTGTTTCGCTAAACGAAGGGGCTTTTTTTCCTACTAATACTGACATATTGTAATATTTTTATTTGTTTAAATTTTGGTCGACAAAAGTATTATTTATTAAAGGGTTAAAAAATAGCTCTTGTTTTAATTTTAGTTAATAAGCACTAAGCGAAAAACCAAAAATCCATAACCGGAATTTTATTCCAAGATTTTAATAATTCTCTAATTTCCTTTTTTCCATCAGGTGAAGCCACAACGACAATTATCTGCGGGTTTACAATGGCTTCAACCGAATTGTAATGTTGGAGATTTACATTATAAATATCCTTTCCAATCTTCTTATCATTATCACAAACCCAATTGAAATTAGGTTCAAATTTTTGAATCTCCTTCGCCATGTCTTTTCCGTTTCGTCCTGCTCCCCAGAGAACCAACGGGCGATTTTTATCCCTATCCAATTCGTAGAAATAACGAATTTTCATTTCAAAGTATCTGTTGTCTTTGTATTCTTCCCAAGTGCGAGATATCCTGTTCGACCTATCCCTCCAATAATGTAATATCTTATCTAAGCCAATTACTTTTAATCCGAGACGATAATAACGAAAACACAAATCATAATCCTCAGGATAAACAACTGGATCAAAAGCTCCAGCCCTATCGAAATCTTCCTTGTGAATAATCCAACAATGGGAAGGGATTACACATTCTTTATAAATCTCTTTGTAATGAGTACTTGTTCTCGCTACTTCATTGAGCCAATTTTCATAGTTGATAAATCCACCCCCTACTTCTCCTGCATCAACAAAATGTTCAGTTCCACCAGCAATTACATGCCCTTTCCCATATTTCAACCACTCCTCTACAAGAACTTGTAATTTATATTCTGGCATTCTATCGTCGGAATCCATTCGGTTTATCAAAGTTCCTTTTACTTCTTTGTAACCTACTTGTAGCGTTGGAATTAATTTTGGTCTATCGCTGCTAAACACGCGAATTCGATTGTCTTTGTCGGAATACGACTGTAATATTTTCAGACTTTTATCAACTGAATGATCGTTTACAGCAATTAATTCCCAATTTTCATAGGTCTGACTAATAATCGAATCAAGGCATTCCGGAAGGTACTGAGCCGTGTCTTTTACAGCCATTACAATCGATACAAGGGGAGTAATTTTCTCAATTGACATAAACAAGCTTCTTAATTAACGACAAACCTATTATTAAATGAATGTGAGCTTGATGATTTTCAATATTTATTTTCAGTAAATTCGCATCAATTCAAAACCTTTGACAATGACACTTATCCGTAATTTATTTTGATATCTGCTTTACTTTTTACCAATATAATTTTTGGACAAGGATTAGTAACCAAAACGGTTCTTTCAGATAAAACACCACTTTCATTAGGTTGTGGAAGTCAATACTTAATTGAACATTTAGATCATCAACATGAAGGATATCAAAAACAAGCGGACAATCTTATTAAAGAAGTTTCTGAAATGGTGCAATCTCAAAGTAGAAGTTCTAGATCTTCCGACTTGATTAAAATTCCAGTAGTTTTTCATATCCTTTATAATTCGGCTGATGAAAACCTTCCTGATTCTGTAATTCTTGATCAATTAAGAATAATGAATGAAAGTTTTAGAAGGACAAATTCGGATACCACAAATACTAGAACTGAATTTAAAAATGTAGTTGGGGACACTAAAATAGAATTTGAATTGGCAACAGTTGACCCCGATGGCAAACCCACAAATGGGACAACTAGAACATCAACTTCAGTTACTCATTTTGGAGGGATTTTACCTTATTCACCAGGCCAAAATGCTCAAATAACCAAATGGGTTGCGGATAGTTTTACTTACAATTTATTTAGAATTACCGATGACAAATTAGGCGGAAAAACTTCTTGGAATCCAAGAGCTTATTTAAACGTATGGATAGGAGATTTAAGGATTTCCGAACCCAACTTTAGCAATTTTGAAGAAGTTGTTTATTTGGGTTTAGCAACTAACCCTAAAGGTCATAAGAACTGGCCGGATTCTGTTTTGCCAGATTTTGTTGTGGCTGAAGGTGCCTTAATCCATTATGTTAATGTCGGATCAAATAATCCAAATCAATTCCCTGCACCCTACCAAGCTTTTAACAATACAGCAAAAACGGGAAAAATTACTGTTCATGAAGTAGGGCATTATTTGGGATTACGACACATTTGGGGTGACGGTGACTGCACTAAAGATGACTTTATTGATGATACTCCGTTATCAGCCTCCAATAGTAATTGGCAATGTCAGCCAGCTAAGAATACTTGCGTAGACGCAAGTGGCCCAGATTTACCAGATATGATTGAGAATTATATGGATTACTCTTCTGGCGATTGCCAAAATTCTTTTACCAAACAACAGGGCGATGTAATGAGAGAAGTTTATAATAAATATAGAAAAGCTCAACCAGCAGTTAGCTCGGAAGAATTAAATTCCGAAATGCGATTTAAGGCATTTCCAAATCCAACTACTGGTGACTTAAACATAGGGTTTCTTGATTATTTTGAAGGAAAAGTGGACATAACCATTCTGAATATCCAGGGTAGAGTAATCCATAGTGAATCAATTGAATCATCAAAATCTTTTCATTTAAACATAGCTTCTGAAGCAGGTATTTATTTTGTAAGATTAAACACAGAGAATAGCACAACTTCTTTTAAAGTTGTAAAGGAGTAATTCTACTTTTGGTTTTTTGAGCAAAAAAAGCAATTGTAATTAAACAAAATATTCTGGACAAAAGAGTAAATGCCCACTTTCAAAATTCAATCCCCAATAAACTACTAGTTTTAAATCATGGACTCAAATGTTAATATAGGCTTCTCTCGGAATAGAAATTTATATGGTGGATAAAAGAATTAGAAAATAAAAAAAATTAATAGTTACATTTCAATTCAATTCATTTTATTTTGAAGCTTAATAAATAATAATATGAGAATTTTATCCTTAATTATAGCAGCAACTTTTTTCCTTGTATCATGTGATGGTGCAGAATCAAGTAAAACAAAACCAACGAATGAAAATAATGAAAACAATACAACTCAAGAAGAAGTAAAAGCGGATCAGACTAAAGCCATCACTAATGACGATAATGGATTACTTCAATTGAATAATGGTGAAAAATGGTTAGCAAACCCTGAAACTTCTGAAGGCATGTTAATGATGCAAATTCTGATTAAAGGCTTTTATGATACTTCAGAAGATAATCGGAATTATGCTGAATTTACAGGGGAACTTCAATATCAATGTAATTACATTATAAAAAACTGTAGTATGAAGGGTGATTCTCATGACCAATTACATGAAGTGCTTCACCCAATACTAGAAGAAGTGAAATTGGCTCAAAATGCCGCATCATACGAAGACGCAGATAAGAGTATTCAAAAAGTAAATGAACTCCTGACTCAATATTTCCTTTATTTTGAAGTAAAAGAGGCCGTTTAAGATTGGAATCTCCCGAAAACTGGATAGAAGAAATTCGAAAGGGCAATCAAAATGCCCTGAGTAAATTAATAGTAGAGTTCCAAGATCGGGTTTTTAATAGTGTAATATCTATTGTGCAAAACCCGGAAGACGCACAAGAAATAACACAAGACGTTTTTATTGAGGTTTATCATTCTGCAGACAAGTTCAGGGGTGATTCAAAATTATCAACTTGGATTTACAGAATTGCCAACAACAAAGCACTAGATCACTTAAGAAAAAAGAAAAGAAAAAAAAGGTTTGCCTTTATAACCAGTCTTTTCGACCCTCACTCGGGCGAACAGGTTTTTGACCAACCAAATTTCGAGCACCCAGGAGTAATCCTAGAACAAAAAGAGAATGCAAAATACCTTTTTGCGGCAATAGACAAACTATCAGCAAAACAAAAACAAGCTTATGTATTAAACAAAATTGAAGGGCTGCCAAATAAAGAAATAGCTGAAATAATGGACATGAGCCTCTCTTCAATTGATTCTCTATTACATCGTGCAAAGGGCAGTCTAAGAAAGGAACTTGAAGGGTTTTATAATAAAATGAAAGATTAACGAATGTTATTCACTTTAACTGTCGTCTAAACAAACAAGAATGAAAAAAGAAACTTGGATACAAGATGTTTTAGAAAGCTCTAAAGGAGTCAAATCTGCTATGGCTAATCCTTTTACGACTACTAGAGTTCTTGCAAATTTGACGGAAGAACAAACCCAAATAAAAAGGTGGCAACTGTCTTTAAGTGTTGCTTGTTTATTACTTGTCCTTTTTAGTGTTATCCAAATAAATCAAAACGATATTTCAATCGATTTTGAAAATGATACCAAAACGAGTTATTCTGTAAACTATTCTCAACTTTATCCTTATTAAAATGAACAACAAGATTTTATACGGACTCTTTATAGCTGTAGTAATTCTAATAGGATTGAATCTCTTCTTTTTATTTGGTGGAAAGGGACATCATTTAAAACGTCAAGGGCATAAAGAAAGCCCCCAAGGTCACATAGCCAAAATGCTTCATTTTGATGAAAAACAACAGGTTAAATTAAAGGAAGAATTTGATATTCATCCTCCTCTTGTAGAGGCGGAATTATCACAAATTAAAGAACTAAAATCTCAAATTCATCTTCAAGTTCAAGGTGATGAACGAGATGAAATAGTAGATTCTTTAAGTAATGAAATTGGCAATTCGGTTAAAGAAATTGAGATTCTTTTTTACAACCATTTCAAAAGAGTAAAAATGATTTGCACTCCCGATCAAGAAGTCTATTTCAACGAATGGTTAGAGAAAATGGAGGAAAGACGTGAAGGGCGACCAAATTTTGGTACTCCTCCTCCAAGAAGAAAAAAGAGAAAGTAAGCGTATTCCTCTATCTTTGGATGGCTTTAAAAAGTAGTTTGAAGGGGTCCAAAAGACATACAATTGATACTTAAATAGTCTTGATTTTGATTAGTTTAAAGGGGTACCATCCCCTATCAATTTTATTATTTTTGGTGCTAAGCATTCTCTAATTAGAAAAACATGAATCCTATTCTAAGAAATATATTTGCAGTTATTGGTGCCATTGCAGGCGGAATGATACTTCACATGGCACTTCTAATGGCCGGAATTCCTTTTATGCCTGAAGGAATTAAACCTATGGACGCGGTGAGCTTGTCTGAAAACATGCACCGATTTACACCCATAAATTATATGTTTCCTCTTCTTGCTCATGGCTTAGGAACTTAACTTTCTGGATATTTAGCAGCAATAATAGCCGCAACTCATAAAATGAAATTCGTAATTGCAATGGGGCTATTTTGGCTAGCCGGAGGTATTTCTAATTCATTTGAAGTTGATGCCCCAATGTGGTTTGATGTTGTGGATATTACCTTAGCCTATATTCCAATGGCATTGCTCGGAGGAAAATTAGCGATGAAGAAAAAAGCGGCTTAATTTAAAAGATCTTTTAAAACTTCGTAAGCTGTTTCAGCCATTCTATTCCCTTTATTATCGAGTAATGGATTGATTTCCACAAACTCAAGGCAAGCAGTTTTCTCTAAATTCATAAAATGTTGAATGATAGCGGTAGCCTCTTCTTGGTCAAGACCTTTTTGAACCGGTGTTCCTGTTCCATACGAAATCAAGTCACAGTCCATACTATCCACATCAAAGCTGATATAAATTAAATCGCAGTCGCTTAATTTTTCTTCCGCTTCTTGCAGACACATTTCTAAGCCTCGATACCTAAGCTCAGCTACACCATAGTTTTTTATTCCATGTTTTACAGCTAAATTATCCTCTGGTTCTTCCGTACTTCTCACCGAAAAGAATACCAAATCCTGAGGTAAAACCTTTGGTTGAATTCCACCAATATTTTTGAGTTCTTCCCAGTGTTTTAATTCCTTATCTGAAAGATCATTAATTTTATTTTCTAAATTATCCTCAGCTAAAGAAACAGCAACCGGCATACCATGTACATTCCCTGAAGGAGTTGTGTATGGAGTATGTAAATCACCATGAGCATCTACCCAAACAACTCCTAACCTTTTATTGGGATAGGCTTTTTTTATACCAGCAATTGTACCTCCAGCATTTGCATGATCGCCTGAAATAACTATTGGGAAATTTTCATTTTTCAGCAGCTCATCTTTGACCGCTCCAGAAAGCTCATTGTAAACTTCTACAAGTCCCTCAATTCTAATGGCATTGGGAGTATCAACATTAGAATACAAGTAATGATTTTGGTCTTTTAAGTCAATAATTTTATTCTCTTCAAATATTTTACTTCCATCATTTATTGCTGCCCATTCCATAGCCAAAGGACCAAAACTAGATCCACGTGTGCCCGCAGCAATCTCAGATCTCATTCTAATAAATACTGGATTTTTACTCATAATATTTGATTTTTGAAGTAACAAAAATAGTTTTTTGAATCGTAAATAAATCTTAGACTAAATTAAAACCAACGATTTAACTCTATGCTTAAAATTACATTTGAAATTAATATTTTTACACTATGAAGGGAGATAATACAGAAACAGTAAAAAAATTATACGAAGCATTTAAATCAGGAGATGGGAAAACGATCTCACAGATATTTCATCCAAATATTGAATGGACTCAAATGAAAGGTTTTCCAAATGGAGGTCATTTTGTAGGTGTAAATGACGTCTTTGAAAAGGTCTTTGGGTTGTTTCCAATGTATTGGAATAATTGGGGTGCAGAAGCTCAAGAATATCTAGCAGATCAGGACAAAGTAGTTGTCATTGGATACTACCATGGAGTGAGTATTGAAACTGGAAGAGAATTAAAAGCGCCAATGGTTCACATTTACACACTCAAAAACAATTTAATTACTCATTTCCAGCAATATACAGACACCTATTTGGTTCAAAAAGCCCTCACCAATGGATAAAGGAAGTCAGGAACAAAACTTCTTTAATGACCTGAAATCTGAGGTTATATTGAGAAATAATGAAAATCTTGAAAGAATCATCTCTTGCCTTAATTTACTTAATGAAACACAGATATGGTATAGAACAAATTCTCAAGTTAACTCAGTCGCCAATCTCGTTTTACATTTAGGTGGTAACATTACTCAATACATAACAACTTCATTGACTGACAAGGTTGATCAGAGAAAAAGAGCTTTAGAATTCTCGACGGAAAAAGGACACACAAAAAAGGAACTTGAAATTCTAATTTCTGAATGCATTAAAAATGCAAATAACACTATAGAAAAGACCAGCAAAAATCGAATTATGGATGAGCAAATGGTTCAAGGATTTAGTCTTTCAGGTATGGGTAATATGATTCATGCATGTGAGCATTTGTCTTATCATACCGGGCAAATAGCACTAATGACGAAGATTCTGACTAATACCGATTTAGGGTTTTATTCGGATGTTGATTTGGATATTACTTAATATTTGCGAAAATCCTAGATTTAGTGCAAAATAATTGACGCTTGTCATAAAAAAAAGATACATTTGGCAAAATGGCAGTAAGGAATTAATATCTGCCTATTGAAAAGATTAAGAATATATTATGGGAAGACCTCCTACAAGACCCAAAGCCCTTAAAGACGGCTATTACATTGAAGTACGAAATAAAGGCACCAAATCGGGTGTAAAAATTCGTAGGGACAATGAAAAACAATTGAAAGATGCGGTGCAAGAATACCGTAGAACAAAAGAAGTTATTATTCTAGGTGAATCTGTAAAAGGGAAATTTATTAACCCTGCTATTCACGTAAAATAAACTCTTTACCTAACTTTTATTCCTTCGCCTCCGGGCTTTTATTATTTTGATTTTCTTTAAGCACAATTGCATGTCAATTTTGTTATAGGTGATTTATGTTTGCTCATCAATTTTGTAAACGATGATTAAAAAAGTAAATCTCACAGAAGCATTATCTTCTTTTTCGGAGCATTGGACACCTAAAATTGCCGGAGAACTAAATCGTCAATATGTAAAATTAGCCAAGCTTAAAGGTGAATTCGTTTGGCATAAACATGACCATGAAGATGAACTTTTCTTGGTAATAAAAGGGCAATTGGTAATTGAATTACGAGATGAGTCTATCACCTTATCTAAAGGTGAAATGGTTATTATTCCAAAAGGAATAGAACACAAACCTATTGCAGAAAATGAAGTTGAAGTATTACTCTTCGAACCTATTTCTACTGTGAATACGGGAGAAGTTGATTCTAACTTAAAACAAGAAAAATTAGATTGGCTATAACCAAATTAGAAATAATAAAAAACCCCGCTAAAAGCAGGGTTTTTATTATTATTTATATCAACTACTAAATATCAATATTTGCGTAAACCGCATTCTTTTCAATGAACTCACGTCTTGGTGGCACTTCATCACCCATAAGCATTGAGAATGTTCTATCCGCTTCAGCAGCACTTTCAATGGTCACTTGTCTAAGGGTTCTGAACTCAGGATCCATAGTAGTAGACCATAATTGTTCAGCATTCATTTCTCCCAAACCTTTGTATCGTTGAATTTTTACGCTACTCTCATTACCTGCTCCTTTGAATTCCATAACGGCCTTATCCCGTTGATCATCATCCCAACAATATTGTTCTTTAGCTCCTTTTTTAACCAAATAAAGAGGTGGTGTAGCAATATAGATATATCCGTTTTCAACCAATGGCATCATGTAACGGAAAAAGAAAGTAAGAATCAGAGTGGCAATATGAGAACCATCGACATCGGCATCACACATAATGATAACTTTGTGGTATCTCAACTTCTCTAAGTTCAATGCTCTTTCGTCTTCTTCGGTTCCGACTCGAACTCCTAAAGCCGTATAGATATTTTTAATCTCTTCATTTTCAAAAATTTTGTGTTGCATTGCCTTTTCAACATTCAAAATTTTTCCTCTTAGTGGCATAATCGCTTGAAAGAGTCTATCTCTTCCTTGTTTTGCTGTACCACCCGCAGAATCTCCCTCAACTAAGTAAATCTCACATAGTGCAGGATCTTTTTCACTACAATCTGCCAATTTACCCGGAAGGCTATTTGAACCTAAAATGGTTTTACGCTGAACCATTTCACGCGCCTTTTTGGCTGCATTTCTTGCCTGAGCTGCTAAGATTACTTTCTGTACAATTACTCGTGCATCTTTAGGATGCTCTTCTAAGTAATTGTCAAGCATTTCACTTACCGCTTGAGAAACAGGAGCATTTACGTCTCTGTTACCCAGTTTAGTTTTAGTCTGCCCTTCAAATTGTGGCTCTTGAACTTTTACTGAAACAACAGCAGTTAAACCTTCTCGAAAGTCATCTCCTGAAATATCAAATTTTAATTTATCTAGCAATCCAGAAGTATCAGCATACTTCTTCAACGTTGAAGTAAGTCCTCTTCTAAATCCTTGAAGGTGAGTACCACCCTCGATTGTGTTAATGTTGTTCACATAAGAGTGAATATT
>ENA-UOXV01008529-UOXV01008529.1-marine-metagenome-genome-assembly--contig:-NODE-8529-length-10037-cov-5.800040_pt1 | contig 10037 bp, 11 predicted proteins | sample MGYA00238165_ERZ766961 | MGnify/ENA primary metagenome ERZ766961 (study PRJEB28924, sample SAMN03173240) | marine metagenome | biome: Marine; feature: Water; material: Subsurface seawater | place: North... | reverse complement strand
AGCACCACGTGTGGCTCCACAATAAGAATTACTGATTCGTGCCTGTGGTCACCGACACGTCTGGAGCTCTCCACTCCGCGTCATTGCGCCTCCTCTACGACTTCGCAAGCTCCGGGGCTGCGCCCTATGCCACCTCACTGCTGACGGGATCTCGGGCACGGCCCCGGCGCGGGGTCCAAGCCCGTTGGTACGTATCCCGTATGCGGCTTTTTGTTCCACTTTCGAGCAAACTAGCGCTGTCTCTCGGCTCCAGTTACTCTGGTGTTCTTTGATCAAATCCGTATATTATAAACCGCTGTACTTCGCACCCGTCTACCTCCCTTTACGAGCCGTTCAGGAAAATCCCGTAATCTGAGTCCGCAGAGTCTGCACGCTTTGGCGCTTTCCTGTGCTGTTGCCGCGCAGTCGCAGACTCTGGCAGCCGCCACCACGACGAGCGGTGGGCGAGCGAGAGGCTGTCAAGCCTCGTGCACACAAGCGTGTGGTCCCAGAACCGCTTCACCAGCCGCGGCACGTTGCTGCGTCCAGCGCTCCACCGGTCTACCTGTGCCGTGTGGAGGATGTCCATTCCCCCCCAGACGAGCGCGAGGCCTACGCCCTGCAGCCCGACGGCGCGTCAGCGTTCCGTACCAACGTGTGGCCAGGCGTGGAGCAGAACGCACCTTGTCGCGCAGCATCTCCGGCGCCTCGTCAGGCAGCCCGTACTTGGGCGTGTCCCATACGAGGCGCACGTGTCCACAGAGCCGCAGGAGGAGGAGGACGAGCCTAGCACGGGGCGAAGTGAGCGCGCGTCAAACAAGCGGCAAGCGTGCCGCGGACCAACCAGCCAGCACGGAGCGGGAGGCGGCGTAGCCGGGCAACCGGGCGACGCACCAGCGCAGTAGGGAAGCAAGCGGCTCCAGCACACTATTTGCGTTATGAACGAGGCCTTGCCGTGACCGCCGCAGCGTCGGGCTGGGAACCGCACGCGCGCACCCCTCCATGCTTCCTCCAGCCTGATTCGCTCGCCACCCGATGGAATCATTGCAGATGGAGAAGTCATGACGGCACGAGACACACACACTTGAATCGCAGCGCTCACCTCGATTGCAAGCGCCAAGGGGAGCAGGGCGAGGTAGATGACTGTGAAGAGCAGGGTGACCACTCTGCGCGTCCACGCAGTGTCATCACTTTTTTTGGCGATCGAAGGCCACTTGCACCCCAGCCGCATGACCAAAATAGATGCAGGTCGGGAGCCGGAGACTTACAGGCGGACAGGCAAGAGGAGCCACACGAGGCTCCACCACGGCTCGGAGAGGCCTGGGGACGAGACGAGCACGATGGCCCCGACGTTGTCGGGGTACGCGAGCGCGTAGCGCGCCGACACCGCGCCGCCCATCGAGGCGCCGCCGAAAACCAGCGGCTCATGATCCCACCCGAGGCGCTGCACGACCTCGCGCACCTGGCGTGGGGCGCGCGCGTGACTGATCCACACGCTGCGGCGGATGCAGCGGTACTGGACATCGGGTCGTCGTTCGATATGCTCGGGGCCCTTCACCTGCCGCACTAGAAGGTCGACGCTCATGATATGCGGCGGGTACACGCCCGGGGAGCGCCCGTGCCCGTAGAAGTCGACAAGCGCCACGTCGTGCCCGTACATGTCGCGAAGGGTCTCTGCCGTCCCTCGCCACATGCTGCAGTTCTGCATCCAGCCATGCAGCAGCACCACCTGCCAGCCCGCGCGAATGTGAGCATGCTGCCGCACATACCTGGGGTATTGTTTCGTTCGACAAGAGCTCTGCCGGAAACAGTGACAGCGATGGTGGACATGGCGGCAGCGCGCCTTTTCAGGGCGCGCGTCTTCAGGAGCTTTCGCCCCATCGTCTCGGCGCACAAGCTCAAAGTAGCAGGGCGGCAGGGGCGGCATGCGCCTCGTCTCATGTTCTTCAGCGCGCGGTCCGGAAGGGATGGCTGCGGAAAGTATGTTGTCTACTGCACTGTGGATGGTTGCCGACAAGGCTCTCTCGAAACTCTCCAACGAGGATGTTCCACTTTCGAGCAAAATTGGCGGCGCGCGATGTGCCATGGCACGTGCGCAATCATCAGTTGACACGTTTTCACCTTCGTGCCTCACTTCTGATGATGCTGTGCGCTCAGTCGCAAACGCTTCCCAGCGAGGAGTACGCTGCGCCTGCTTCTCGCTCTCCTCAACTCCGTCGGCCTGAATCCGATCCAGCCGGTTGAGGCACATGGCTGCACAGAGGTGGTCGAGCATCGTCCATCCACCGTGGTCTTCCATGGATTCGGATAGAAGCGGTGTATCCCATTGTATCTGTTCGGGAAGCTTTCTCAAACAGTGTCGTGCTGAGCGCGGATTGCGGGGAACGTCTGGCGCTCATCACCCACGGAATGGGGCCATAAAAACCTGAATGTGACTCTGAGACCACACACCATGGTGATGCGCCGCCATATTCACCACCTTTTGGGTCCAATTACCCCCTTTCTCCGCGTGCAGCTGTCGTTCATCGTCGACAATCTGGCCTTGCGAACCGGATTGTTGCTGGACATGTTTCATCGTTTTTTACCGTGTAAGCCGAGTTAAATCCAGTTCAGTCAACACCCCAGTTTGTTGAGTCATCGAAGGGCAGACAGCGCCCTACCACCCATAGCGCCTCTCTTCGGACAGCTCCCCGGGCCGCTGGCCCTACTAGTTCGATATGGCTTCCCGCAAAAAGATTCTCCTCAAGGTCATCATACTCGGCGACTCTGGGTGCGCCCCGACGCCCGCCCTGCGACAGAACCCAGTGGGAACTTTGCTGGCGTCCCCCCAACTCTCCGACCGTGCGTGCGCGCCGTGCTACGCTGGCGGTTGCTCCCTTACTGCTCAGCGGAGGAGAAAAGCGTGGAAATTAGATCTCAACCTTGGGGCCACCTGCGTGACCCCTCCTACCTCCATGCGCCGGCGGGCACTGCGTTGCAGTTATTCTTGGGGAAGTCGCGCACAGCCCGAGCGTGGCTGAAAGCCTCACGATTGCGATCCTCAGGTTTAGTGGTCAGGACATGTGGGTGAACAGCTGTACCTGCATGCAGCCCGTTGCTCTTGCACTGACATTTCGTTTTCGTCACGCGTGATGCAGGGTGGGCAAGACCTCGCTGATGAACCAGTACGTGAACAAGAAGTTCAGCAACCAGTACAAGGTTGGCACACATCTCGAAACGCGTGTTTTTGGGTCATTCCACTCTGTCCGTGTGGCATTGAGCCTTTTAGATCCGCTGTGAGCTGGCCAGTGCTGAGGGCGCCTGCATCCGATCTTCAGACCGAAGATATTGCCTGAGTGTTTCGATGGCTTTGCCCGCTGCCAACTTTGTTGCACCAGCGCCATCTAAAGCTCGAAGTTTGTCAGGCAACCATCGGCGCGGACTTCCTTACCAAGGAGGTGAGCGTTGACGACCGCCTCGTCACCATGCAGGTCTGTAATCCGTGACGTGTCCCCTGCGCGATTTGCCTGCGCTTTTGTTTGCTTGGAAGCTTTGGTGTCCGGCCTGGGGGCTCTTTCTTCTGCAGCAGTTTCCTCTTTGCGTGTGGTGGAGTCCTGTCAAATGCCTGAGATGATTTCTATTGAAGAGGCGAATGTGTGGGCAGACGTGGGACACAGCTGGCCAGGAACGCTTCCAGTCTCTGGGCGTTGCATTCTACCGGGGAGCAGACTGCTGCGTCCTCGTGTTTGACGTCAATGTCGCGAAGACGTTCGACAACCTTGACAGGTTAGATGAGTCAAAATCCTTGTTGTAATGATCCTTTTGTGCTCCTCCTAGGAACGACTGTAGGAACGACTGTCGTAGGAACGACTGTCGTTCCTGGAACGACGACTGTCGTTCCTGGAACGGCAGTCTGTCGCTTCTGTCGAAAGGATGGTGTGCGGTGATCTGAGGGTTGTGCTGCTTCTTGTGCGCTGACGACCCGGCCCGCTGTTCAGCTGGAGGGACGAGTTCCTGATTCAGGCGGGGCCTCGTGACCCCGACAACTTCCCGTTCGTGGTGCTTGGCAACAAGATCGATCTGGAAAACCAGCGGGTGGTGACGCAGAAGCGCGCGCTTGCTTGGTGCCAGAACAAGGGCAACATCCCTTACTTTGAGACCTCGGCCAAGGAGGCCATCAATGTCGAGCAGGCCTTCCAGACGATCGCACGCAACGCTCTCAAGCAGGAGACGGAGGATGATCTCTACATCCCAGACACTGTGGACGTGAACGCGGACAAGGGTGCAGACAAGAAGTCTGTAATGGCAGGGTGCTGTTGATCTCGTCGTGCTGCGATGAAGAGGGGCGCGTCTGTTGTAGGCGGGGCGCAGGGCGAGAGGGCGCGGGGGTTCCCGCAGGGTATGTCAACTTTTCAGTGAACGATAGAGCGGAGACGCTGCCTTCAGCGCGGACATCGCACATAACGGCATGGGCTGTACGTCCGAATCGAGACACTGCCCCCCATCCTTCGCGGGATTGCGCAGTCCAGCGGCCGAGGCGGGCCCTTCAGCGAAACGCGGCGTGCTCTGCTCTCAACACGCCACGCTGGAATTTCACATGCGGAGCAACGATCCGCCCTCGCCCACTCCTTCTACAACTACCGCATCCCATAGCGCGCACGCCACGCGCTCACTTGTGCGTGACAGACCCGTACACCCCCCGCTTGAAGTTGGCCTTTCCAACTGGTCCCGGCTCGCGCCGATCCCCGAAGCGGTCGACCGAGGAGGCGGCCATGGACGAGCCCCCGGCCGAGCTGTCAGGGTACAACCGCGGCCCCGCCGCGGCGAGGTCGAGCGCAGACCCCGCCGGGCTCGAACCCGCGGCCTCCGACCCTTGCGACCCCGCGCTGTGCGCCGAGCCCAGCCGCGTGACGGGAGCGCCGCCTTGCGAGCCGGCCGCGCTCCCCGAGCCCTGGGAGCCGTGCGAGGAGGCGCGCAGGATGGAGCCCGACCCACGGGACGAGCGCGGGCGCGAGTGGTTGGACGGCGTGCGGCCGCCGTGCCTCCCCTTGGGCCGCATGCTCGCGGGGTCGAAGATGCTGCGTGGGCCCGCCTCGGGGTTCGCCAGCGCCTCCGCGGTTGGAAACGCCGTGTCGAACAGCGCGGCGCGGTCCAGCGGCGTCAGCACCTGCGCCCACGGCGGTCAGCGGCGTGTCGCTGCAGCGGAGGCGGGGGAGGACGGGCGCGCTGCGCTCCCAACGACACCAAGGCACGAAGGCGGGCTACGCCCAGCGCCCCGAGGAGGGAGCGGGGGAGCCGGGTGGAGGCACCGCACCTTGCGCCCAATAACCTTAGTGCTCTGCTGGACTTCCTCCTTCTGCGGGGGCCACTTCTCCGTCGTGATGTCCCCAGTCACCGAGCTACCGCGCCCCGCTTCAGTCTCTCCTCTCTCTCGCGCTTTACCCTCAAGGCGTTGCTATCTGAGAACAAGGAGCAAGTTCTTGCAGGGCGGGACTGAGCGCTGGCCGCGGGGAGCGGGACACGCGCGGCGGCACCTTGCAGCAGACGACGCGTCGTACGCGCTGCCTGCCTGCTTACGCCCCACGCGACGGCTGCCGCTGCCCACGCTGAGGTTGGAGAGGGTGCGGAAGAGGCGCTGGGCCGCAGTGTCACGCGCGGGGACGAAGGCAGCGGGTGTGCCGAGCCGCAGCGCGCTCCCCTGGTCCGACCCCTCGCGCGACGCGCTCCGCGCGACCCCGTTGACCCCGGTGGGCTCCGGTGCGTCGAGTCCGTTCTCAATGGCGTTGGCGCGCGCCAGCACGCCGGCGCGCGCGTGCCCCGCGGCGGTGGCGGGGTCCGCGAGGCTCTCCTCGATCTCGTCGGCCTCGGCGAAGACGCCCGCGGCGCGCTTGAGGCTCGCGGACCGCACGCTCTCCGTCTTTGCGCGCATTTCCTCGGAGCGCGGGTCGACCGTGACCTCGCCGCTGTCGTTGGAGACGAAGGAGCGCGAGCGGTTGAGCGGGAGTACGCCAGCCCCAGACGTGGCCTTGCTCGAACCTTGCCGCACCGACGGGGTCGCGGTGCGGGTCACCCCCGAGCGGTTGTCGCCCTCCCACCCCGCGGGGGGCTGGAACGACGAGCCGACCGCCTGGCGGCCCATCATCTCCATCATCCCATGCTCGTTGGCCTCCATCATCTGCGTCAGCGTGAACTTCTCTGCGTACTTTCGGAGCAGCCGGGCCTTTCTGAAGCGGTGCGCCCAGAACAGGAGGCCCCCGAGGAGCAGGGCGGCGAGCGTGGCAAGGACAGCGACGACGGGCAGCGTGCTGTCTGGCGGCGGCGGCGGCGGCGGCGGCGGCGGCGGCGGCGCGTCGCCGACCTTGTTCACCTTGACCGCGTCGAAGATCAGCGCGCGGCACTCGCCGCCGCGCGCGTCGCACAGCCCGGCCGCCGAGAGCCGGGCGTCCATGGAGCCATTGACGATCGTGTACATCATCTCAAGCGCGGCGGCCTCGAGCAACACGTCAGCCAGGAAGTTGGCCCGCAGATGCACGTCGATCACGCCCGTAGGCCGGATCTCCCCCCCGGCCTGCAGCAGCCGCCGGCCGGAAGAGGCGCCAAATTCCTCGCCCCCCCCCTCGTCGCGCAGCCGCAGAGGATTGCCGTCGCCGCCCCACGCGCCCGGCGCCTCGCCCTCCTCCTCCTCCTCCCGCGTGCGCGGGTCCTCGCCCTCCCCGTGCCACCAGTCGCCCACGTTTTGTTCGCAGCCAGACCACCGAGCTGTCGCGCGGTCGCACACCCCCTCGCCCTCGGCCAGCCCCAGCACCGAGCGCGCCAGACGCACCATATCGGTCGGGCGCCCCTCGGGCGCTGACCGCCGCGCGTTTCCTTTGCTCGCCGGCGCGTCGGAGATCCCCAGCAGATCGACGGACTGCACGTCGAGGCCCACCACCTCCCCGACGATGCGCCGGAGCAACACGCGGTCGAACGCCGTGAGCTCCCGGCTCCCCGGCGCGTTTTTCACCGTCATGTTGAACTCGATGTTTGGGTACGTGGCGTTGGACGGCCCCTCCTCGTCGCACGCGTTGGTGCCGTTACACACACCACACACGTCGAGCTCCAGGCCAGAGAACGGGACGCCATCGCAGCCCGCGCAGTCGTTCCGCCCAGCGCACACGCCGCATTCATCAATCGTTGCGCCCGAGTTAACCACACCGTCGCAGCCCTTGCACAGCATGTTTGTACCCCCGCACTGCCCACATTCGTCCACAAGAAACACGCAATCGAATGTCGAGGTGAGCACCACGCCCGCCACCGGTGAGGGCTGCAGGACCATCAAAAGATCTGGAGACATGCAACCTCCATACTCCCGCGACCGGGGGCAAAACGAGCCGCTGACAAGAATCGCTGGCTCGGGAAATTGCGGATTTTTTGGATTGACAAGGTCGAACGTAATCTTGACCGTCGAGCCTCTGCTGCAGAGTCCATCTTTCCCGCATTTGATCATGGCATCCTTTTGCTGAACGAATCTGAGAGTTCCTGCTTCCTGATCCCAAGATCCCCCCGTGATTTCTGAGCTGTCATCTTCATAGGTCAACTTGACAGGGAGGGAGTCGGTGTCGAGGGACATGGAATTTGACAGGGTGTCCAGAAGCCACTGCGACCCTGCCATCGGCCGAAAGGACAACTCCACGCTGAACGTGAGCGTTGCCAGCTGCCCGACCACCTGCGCAAAAATGATGATCTTGGTGAGTTGGATATGATTGCAGTACTTCAACACTTTTCCCACCGCAGATGAGCAACAGCAAAGGACGAAAGGTCCTGGGTTGGGAGTGCACGTTAGTGCTTGTCTCCACACTGGACGCGACAAAAATGGCCTGAGACTGCGCCTTGAGCACCGAACCAGAGATCTGTGCACAAGACGAGGCACAGGACGTCAACAACAGCCACGCAAATCTAGCCACGTAGCATCATCGTGAAGAGACTCTGTAATCTGTGTAGAGAAGGACAGGGAGAATTACCGGAACTGGAGCTACGATGAGCTGTCCAAGAGCCTCTATCGTGAGAGGCGCAGCAGGACGCGCTGCGTCAGGGTTGGGAATCTCGAAGGAAAAGGACAAGCGCGTATCATTCACGCCCAGGCACTGCTCGACAGTAGCCTCGAGAGCAAATGCGTTTGAAGCTCCCATCTTCGAGAAGTTGCTAAATGGAAGGAGCGCAGTCGTGCAGAGCTCCCGCATGTGGCACATAGTCTTGGACCAAATCGTCAGACTGCCCTCACGTGCAACACCGCCGGCGTAAATGCCGGCGATGCGGAAGACGGTGCCAACCGGAGCTATTGCGAGAGCGTCGTCGACAACACTGCGAAGCTCCACTTCCACCGTCAAAACGCTCAGCGCGCCGGGAACGGGAATGCTTTCCACAACTTGTGCGTCAGATATCCTAAAATCGGTCAGCGGTTGGGGCCGGAGCGCTGAAATTGGAAACTCTGGTAGCTCTAGCCCCCTCTCGTTCGGCATCGCATACGTTGTCCGCTGTTCCAAGAGCTGCACCCACGAGACCCCGTCTGGCGAGGCGTGCAGCTGCCACATCACAGGGTCGCGCGCATTGCAATCGCTGGACGTTCCCAGCGAGAACCCATCGACAGCGACCAGGCGAGCAAAGTCAACTACCACCTGCCCGTGCACCCGGAGTCAGAGCGCGCAACGCATTCTGCGAGGAGCATGCTCGGAGCCCGCTTCCCACCACGCCCTCCTTTACCAACCTCTCCACTCTCGACCAAGACGTTGGCTCTCAGAGATTAGACACTCCGCGAGGATCAAGGCGTGGGAACCCAATGGAAGGGAATGAGGCCACCTAGGCCGTAAGGGAACGGCACAGGGGCCGAGAGAGAGAAGGCCAGGCGGAAGCCGGGCAAGGAGAGAGTCATTCACGCACCGGACAGGCGTCGAACTGGAAGAACTTGCTGCGGGTGTTGCCGTCGGAAAGGTACATCGGATCCTCCGACGCGGGGTGGATCCCCATCGACCACGCGTTCGGGCCAGCGACAGAACTGTGTGCGCGCCGCCCAGGCGTCAGACGTCTGCAACGCGCGTTGCAGCACAGCACGGAGGCTGCCGCGGGGGAGGGTGTCGCGTTGCCGAAGCCGACCTTCCGCGGAAGTTGAGGCGCATCTCGGACAGCGAGTAGCCCGAGAACTCCGTGGCCGAGGTCGCGAGGGGGCTGAAGGCAAAGAAGCGGTACGTCCTGCACGTGTCGCCGCGCGGGTCGCCGCTCGCGACGACACGGTGCTCGAGCGGGCAGCTCGCTGCGTCTGGGATGACCCCACTGGTCGCCGTGACCTGCGTGCGCGGCGACGTATGTCAGGATTCGGAGCCCGCCGAGGAGGAGAGATGTAGAGCGGGGACGGGGAGCGTCACCAGCAGCTGCGGCGAGACCACGAGCTGGCTGTTGGGGTATCCACTCTTGATGGCAGTGACATAGATCTTGCTGTACGCCGAGGTCACGTCGCAGCCCTGCCAGCAGCATGGGCCGTGAGCGCACCGACGTCGTCTCCTAAAAACTGCGTGCCAGCACACTCCGCTAGGCACACAACCCACAAAACATGTGCAAGGCCTCGCCTGAGATGAAGCCTGGATTACAATGTCCTCTGCGAATTGAAGCGCCCAGGCTGCCTTCCCGGACTCCTGATGGGCAGCCGCGCAGCGGTCAGCCTCGCTTTTGGGACTAGGCAAGCATCTCGCGCCGCTGCAGCACCGCAGAAACGCGCAGCAATGATCCACCCAACTGTGGGGTCCTGGCCTGGAATGCGCTGGCGGCCGTGGCAGGGTCCTTTTCGAACGAGTAGAGGAGCGTCACGCCGGCGAGCGCGCGGGCGTCGGTGTGTGCCAGCCGCACCACCGCGCGCACCCGGAACTCGCACTCCGTGGACTCCTCGCTGCAGGTCGGCTCACCGCTGCGAGCGCGCGCCAGCGGGTCAGGCTCGCCGCACACACCGCGGCGGGGCGCTGCGGCGGCGGGGCGCGGGGCGGGGGCGCGGGGGCGGGGCGCGGGGGCGGGGGGGCGCGGGGCTCGTCGGGGGCATAAGAGATCCTCGGGGG
>ENA-UOXV01008526-UOXV01008526.1-marine-metagenome-genome-assembly--contig:-NODE-8526-length-10038-cov-5.940499_pt1 | contig 10038 bp, 8 predicted proteins | sample MGYA00238165_ERZ766961 | MGnify/ENA primary metagenome ERZ766961 (study PRJEB28924, sample SAMN03173240) | marine metagenome | biome: Marine; feature: Water; material: Subsurface seawater | place: North... | reverse complement strand
ATGTTTCTTGGAACTTTGAAAAATTTTTAATTGATAAAGAAGGAGTGCCATTTAAAAGATACTCGCCAAAGTTTGAAAATAAGGACATGGTTCCCGATATTGAGACACTTCTCATGAGATAATTTTATCCACAAATCTGTCTTGTAGGAAAAAGGAGAATAGGGCAAGGAGTTTTAAGTGACATTAAACTCCACGACCCACATTGGTTGAGTGAGTGAGTGAGTTTCTGTTGCTTGCATCAAACGAACGAGGTGAAGAAAAATTGCGAAGGGAAATTCATCAAGCAATATTTCTGATAGTTGAAATGATGTAGCGGTTATAACGGAAGGTAATAAAAGTATCTAGTAGAAGAATTAGAAGACATCGGCACTCGAATCCTTGAAAGGATTCCTATTCCTACCTAATTATTTATTTTTATCACTTCCCTTGAGCTTCTGAAAATTGTGGGGGTTTGGTTGAAAAGGTCAAAAAAAAAGTATTTAAAAAAAAAGCTCTTCTTTCTGTCATTCTTTCTTTCTTTGCCACTTTGCGGTGTTGCGTTAGTGCGACTTCATCTTTTCGTTAGAATCGCAACTCCGCAAAAAATATCCCTGATACAAACTATAACGGAAAGAAATACTTCCAAACAAAGCCAATTCATTCTATTTTTCTGCAAATTGGCAGATATCCGCGTGCATCGCCCAGACTACTCGCGTCTTCGTTAACACTCAAAGAAGTCGAATAAATAGCTTGACTTGAACTCACGAACTCTTCAACGTGTGAAGTAACATTCTAGGATGGAAATACCAAGAAACATAGGTATGAAAATTCATACATCTTTCATGAGCTCTCTTATATTTGTGTGTTCTGTAGGTGGATTCCGTATCAGCAAGCTCATTTATAGACTGAGAGGTATCCTCGTGTTTTCCTGTTTGCGGTAAAGTAAATTTTTCTTTTAAACAAGAGTATGACGAAGCTTTCGATGAGTTAGCGCGATCATACATACTACAACGGGTAAAGATAATGTATTCTTCTACTTATCTAGAGATAACTTTGAGTCTGCAGGCAATGGCAAAAAAAATATCTGCCGTTTTCAAGGACATCGATTCAAATATATTGATTCCAAGCTCAGGTTTATCAGTCACCAACAAAAACACCCCTTTCCATTTCACCTCTTTTAACTAAGAAGATGGCACAAGTATACGACCATCTACGCAGGACGTTCTTCACAAGTTATATCGTATTCAGGAAAATTCTTACAGAGTAAGTGGATACATACATTTTCATGGAAATTTCATGTATCTTTCCAAATTAGGAGCCTAGTGGAAAGAGTAGAAATGGGCAACAAAGTGAACTGGAGCTAGACGTTACTGAGGTGTGATTACAATTTTCTCCATCAAATTTAGATTAATTCAAATACAAGGCTTCTTTCGATGTGCTGAACTCCGTTGGGATAAATGCTCAAGATGAAGAAGCTCGATCTTTGATGCTTAAAGATGTCATCAATCGAAAAGGTCTTGTTCATATCTAAAATGTTACCGTCCCTTTTTAAATCACAAATTTTCAGCAGTGGGGATCGATAATATTGGGCGAAATAAGGTATATTAATCGTCGTAATGTCGTAATTATTCTTATTTCAGCTGCGCAGGGCCTTCAAAATGCCGCAGCAAAGCGAATAGCAGCACATGTGCATTTTAATTCAAAGCAAGAGGTAAATATTTTCGTTGCGTATGAAATAGTTTCACGGCTGCTCAAAATAAGGTGTTTGATACGTTTGCTAAAGCTTCAGAAATATTTCTGAGCAATATAGTTACAAATATCATAAGAGTCTCGAGAAGAAAAAATGACTCGAATCTACACGGATTTTCTCTTAAATATGTGACGGCAAAGCCACGAGAGGAGGTAATTTGTATCTTCATCTCCCCTACTTTCTTTTAATATTTCTTTCACTAATACCACGAAGGTCCGTGCTATAAATATTCGAAATAGTTTGGAACTGAGTAAGCGTAAGGATAGAGAAAGGAATGTAAGTGTTTTGTGAATAAATATTATGAGGAAGTAATGGGAAGAAATGATTTCAATATTTCAGGAACTTCTGAAAATGAATGAAAATACTGGAAAGGGCAAGCAAGAAAATCAAAGTGCAAAACTCCAACTTCGCGCTGCTCAAGCAAAAGAAGAAGAGGAAGAAAGAATTCAGACTGTTGCCGCGAACCAGGCAGCTCGAACTGCTCTAGGTAAAGTCATGCTCTTTCTCATAGTATGAATATATTAATAAATCTAGGTCATGACGGAAAATATTTGAAATGGTCGCATCAGAACGTTTCAAAAGCTAAATCTGCAGTGAATCTCCGGCTTAACTCAACAGAAAAAATTGATCATAAGCTCCTGCGCAGTAAGCACATCCATCATTCTTCTTGTTAAAAACCATCTGAAATTTCAGTGCAAGATAAACCTTTTCTTACTATAAGGAATATAACTTCAAAGGTCAGATCTCTTTCTTTTGCATCTCTCAAGAACTGACTCAACGACACTCAATTCAAAATTGGTTGATATTTTTAGGATTTACAGTCAACTCTGCGACGTCACAAAATACCGAAAAAAAGTTTTGCAAGTCTATACCGGGACCCATGCCCATAATTTGCGACAGAGTTACAACACTTCATCATCATTTACTTACTAGAAAACGTTTCCCACAAACCTAAAGAATAAAAATGTTAAGATAGAATTGAACTTCGTTTTTACGAAAAATACCAGTGCACCGCTCAAACCTAAATTTTCAGTGGTGACAACCCAAAGTGGAAAGGAACTCCTTAGATTGTGAAATCTACTACCCCTACTTAAATACGCTTCCAATAAGAATCCTCTATCTAGAAGCGGTAAAAGTCGAGGAATGATCCCTCCTGTGATATAAATTCCCCCCTCTGCCAAAGATTTCAATCCAAGATTTGCAGCCTCTGCACCCTGGCAGCAAAGTGTTTCAAAGAAAGCGTGGGTAGCTGCAAGAACTCCTTACCAATATCGATAAAAATATATCCACAGCTTCCAATGAGAGAGGACAAAAACCCGCAAGGGCATTTTTTGTTATCTGACGATAAGATAATTCAATTAACAATCAAGTTCATCAAGATTTTGTACCTGTTCTGGAGTAATACCATCAACATTTTCAACCTTTTGCGAATAACAAAGGAAATTGTAAATATTCACTAGGCCATAGCCGCAGCAAACTTGCTCAATTTCACAACTTCCATGCAGATTTTCCATGTACGCGAGCAGCTGTACTTCGGATATTAGTCATATAATATAAATATAATTTATGAGTAATTTGTGTACGTGTCTTCACTTTTATTAAAGCGTCGAATCAAGGGCAAATAAGGAATCGAAAAATAAATTTACGCACTGCGCGTTGAGTATCACCTCGTGGGGCAAAATCTGCATGCGATCCCTGCATTTCAGGTAAATTCATTATTAAGGACAAAAAATGTTTTTACTTCTGTTGGATAAATAGTGTAAGTATTGTTATCATTTCCTGAAAATAGGAGGGCTTCCTGGAAAAAATTGTGAGAAAAAGAAAATGTTGACTTTTTGTTGTTTTTACTCCTAAACCAGTACCAGGACCAAGTATTGCAATAGGCCCATTCATCCTTAATAAAGTAAGAAATGAGAAGTATTTAAGAAAGAACTAGTGAGCATCCAACCTTACTGGTGTTTGATTCAACGTGAAAAGATCTTTTTGATCTAATTCTAAAACACCATATCCGTTTGCAACGAAGTCATTTATTATCGAAATTTTATCGACAAATACATATTTCAATAAAGTATCAGCACAAACGTCCCAACCGAGATTGGTCATCTTCAAAAAAAAATGAGTTTAGTATTAGCTATTCTCTGCCCTAAACCCTATACCTTGCAACGATTCTCAGATACTGGACCAGCTACTGCAAAACAAGCAGCATCAAAAAAAGTAATTTCCGAATCCTTTTTTGAAATCGAGAGTTAAAAATTTTCATGCACTTGGGGTGGCTCCCAAACCTTAACGAATTGCTCGAAAACATCTGTGAATTGGGGATAGTCTCTTGTCTGATATATCTAGGATAAGAAATTAGCACATTTTATATTTATTAATATATGCGAACCTTTTCAAAATCTAGCGCATCACCGCATTCAAAATCAATGCTCCAGGCCTGTACGAGATTGGACATGAGTGAAATCAAAAAATTCTGCGAAGTACAGACTTGAAATCTAGCGTTCGTTCCACCAATATCAGCAACAACAATTTTATGTTGGACCATAGTTCCCTGTAGAGGATATTTAGCACAAAAGGAACGAAAATGTTCAATAAAAGCACGTCAGTACTTGCTGTTGTAATTGATATAGATTTTGAGCGCTTAAGTTTGGTATGTTTCTTCTTGGTGCGATTTTGAACGGTTGGCTTTCTATAGTCGCAGAACTTTTGACTTTTCATAGGTTTACGCCAATAATATCTTAGATACTAAAGACAAGGGTACGCGATCCACATGCACCATGCAACACGGCTACAGGTTAGAAGCAACTGAAGTTAGCAAAAATATTGAGGTGGAAGACAATAATTTTCCGGTAGTAGTGACAATAAATGTCTCTTATAAAGCATGGCATAACCTTCCTTTCCTTGGTTGTGAATTTTTTTGGTCGAAAAAAAAGCCGCCTTATTTTTTTCCGGTTTACTTGCATGATCTCAAGACAAAATTTGGGGATTTTTAGGGTCCTTTTTTTCCTCCCCCCCACACCCGTTTCCTTACTGTGATTCTTTGAGACGAGGTCAACCACTCCCAAATTTTTAGCAGAAGACCGCATTATAATCCGAAGCGCTTGCCTGTGACGCGATGAACTCTCTCGATGAAGTCAAAGAAGGAAAGGACTATTCTTTTCCCCTCGAGGTCATTCTTTTTAATTCACGTGATTTCACTCAACTTTGATTGGATAGGAAAATAAAATTTTGAAATATTGGGAAAGTATAGACGCCTTTCAGAAGCAGCTACAGCTTAGCAAAGGGCGCCCCGAGTAAGAAAGTGCTTATGATTATCGACTGAATGTTAATAGAAAATACAAACAGGTTTATATTTTACGACGGACCGCCTTTTGCCACTGGTTTACCGCACTACGGACATCTTTTAGCCGGTACAATTAAGGTAGTATGAAGAAATTTTTAATTTTGATCCTGAATTGTGCACTCTTATTAGGATGTTATCACAAGATTTGCATCTTCTACTGGCTACCATGTCCCGCGTCGCTTTGGTTGGGATTGCCATGGCCTTCCCGTAGAACATGAGATAGACAAAAAGTTGGGTAAGTTTGTGAAAATAAGTGGAATTCTTTTTTCTAAAATAAAATTTTTAATAGGCATAACATGCAAAGAAGACGTTCTAAATTTTGGAATTGATCGTTACAATGAAGAGTGTCGTAGTATAGTTATGAGGTACTCTTCAGAGTGGAAGGAAACTGTGCTTCGTTCAGGTCGTTGGATTGATTTCGAGAAAGACTACAAGACACTAGATCCTGAATTTATGGTATTTTTCTTTTCTACACTGGTATTTCTAAATTAACTTCCGAACAGGAGAGTGTATGGTGGGTATTTAAAACATTATATTCGAAGGGACTGGTGAGTAACATTCATCTTACAACGAAGCAAGCCGCTAAAAATGATTCCCAGGTTTATAAGGGCTTCAAAGTGATGCCGTATTCGACAGCCTGCAACACACCTCTATCTAATTTTGAGGCAGGCTTGGATTACAGAGAAGTTTCTGATCCGGCATTCACGGTAATAATACCGTTCTCATATATATTGTATTTGAACTTATAACCTTTGTAGGTTTCTTTTCCGATATCAAATTGTGAGTTTGGATCATCTTTAGTTGCGTGGACAACTACCCCGTGGACGTTACCAGCAAACCTTGCTCTTTGTGTGAATCCAGATTTGCCCTATGTTTACTTACAGAGTCCTGTGGGGACAGTGTATGTTTTAGCAGAAGCTCGTATCTCCATGATTCCAGGAGCAATTTCAAAAGCGAAGGGAAGTAAAATAGCGAAATTATCAGAGAACTGGAAAATTCTAAAAACTGTTAGCGGTAAAGAGTTAGAAAATTTGAAGTATGAACCGATATTTTCTTACTTTGAGAAAGAAATGAAGAACGCCTTTAGAGTTTGCATAGATAATTATGTGACCGATTGTTCAGGAACTGGTGTAGTTCACCAAGCTCCAGCTTATGGGGAAGATGATTTTCGAGTATGTTTATCCAATGATATCATAACAAAAGGAGGGGAACTCCCTGATCCAGTGGATGTAAATGGTTGCTTTACTTCACCTGTAGCATCTTCGATTATTGGTAAGCACGTGAAGGATGCAGACAAGGAAATATTAAATTTAATTAGAAGGGAAAAAAGGTTAATAGATAGTTCATCGATCAAGCATTCCTACCCGTATTGTTGGCGTTCTCGAACGCCTTTGATCTACAAAGCAGTCGCTTCATACTTCGTCAAAGTAGAAGATTTGAAAGATCGACTTTTAATCAATAATTCAAAAACACGATGGGTACCATCATACGTCCAAGAAAAGCGTTTTCATAACTGGCTAGAAAATGCCCATGATTGGGCCATATCAAGGAATAGGTATTGGGGCACCCCGATACCGGTTTGGTCATCTCCTGATGGTGAAGAGGTGGTCGTAATTGGATCAATGGCTGAACTCGAAGAGCTTACCGAGCAGAGTATTCATGATATTCACAGACATTTCATCGATCATCTGGAAATTCCTTCGAAGCGTGGAAGTAGCTACCCTCCATTACGTAGGGTCGAAGAAGTTTTTGATTGTTGGTTTGAAAGTGGAAGTATGCCATATGCTCAACAACATTACCCCTTTGAGAACAAGGGGGAGTTCGATCAAAAGTTTCCGGCTAATTTTATTGCAGAAGGTCTCGATCAGACTCGTGGTTGGTTTTATACTTTAATGGTTCTGTCAACTGCCTTATTTGATAAACCAGCATTTGAAAATCTCGTTTGTAATGGGCTAGTATTGGCTTCTGATGGTAAAAAGATGTCCAAATCTCTGAAAAATTATCCTGATCCAAACGAAATTTTCAATAAATATGGTGCGGATGCATTGAGGTTGTATCTTATTAATAGTCCTGTTGTGAGAGCAGAGCCTTTAAGATTTCAAGAGTCTGGAGTGTTTTCTGTATTGAAAGATGTATTTTTGCCCTGGTATAATGCATATCGTTTCTTGGTACAAAACATTCGAAGAATAGAAGATGAGAAAAAAGAATTATTTGATCCGAGTGTGAAAGTCAATAGTTCAAATATTCTTGACCAATGGATTATTTCAGCCTCAAATGGACTAGTCTCATTTGTTCAGTTGGAGATGCAGGCATATCGTCTATATACCGTTGTTCCCCGACTAATTCATTACATAAATCAACTCACAAATGTTTATGTGCGATTGAATCGTGATCGTCTCAAAGGTAAACTAGGATATGAAGAGTCTGTCGTTTCTCTGGCGACATTATTCGATGTCTTGTTAACATTATGCAAAGTTATGGCACCTTTCACTCCATTCTTTGTCGAAAATATGTATCAGAATTTGTGCAAATGCCTGCCAAATCCAGAAGAGAGCGTGCATTTTTGCCCGTTCCCAGATGTAGATAAAGCCAGAGAACTACCGCGAATTGAAAATTCTGTCGCGAATATGCAGTCAGTAATTGAAAGTGGGAGAGTAATACGGGAAAGATCAAATAGACCTGTCAAGTACCCTATCTCGAAAATGATTGTCGTCCACACAGATAAAGAGTTCCTTCAAGATTTAAATGGTCCTCTCAAAAAATATGTTATAGATGAGCTCAATATTCGTTGTCTTGAGACATGTACGGATCCTTTGAAATATGCGGTGTTGAAAGCTGAGCCGATTTTTTCATTGCTCGGTAAACGTATTGGAAAATCCATGGGTGCTATTTCAAGCCATATTAAATCAATGGACTCAGAACAAGTTTCACAATTCCAAAAAGAAGGGCGACTTCAAATATTGGATCACGAAATTGTACTCAGTGAAGTTTCACTACGGTACGAATTCAGACATACTGAGGAGCTGGGTACGAATGTTGATACTGCAACAGGTGACAATGGAGTGATGGTTATCATGGAATTGCAAGTTGATGACTCTTTGTTATATGCTGGCCTTGCGAGGGAAATATTAAGTAAAATACAAAAATTGCGGAAATCTGGAGGTCTGCAGTCCTGTGATGAAGTTTCAGTATACTATGAAGTCTTCAAAAGTGCAGATGATGAGAAAGCTTCCAAATTTTTTGATATTTTTATTAGATAAAGAGAATACTTTGAAAAGAGTCTTAGTTGCATACCAGAAGCTTCTTCTACTAAATCAAACACTTCAGTAGTAATAATTTCGGAAGCCGTGGAGTTGAGCTCTGGAGAAATTGTAAATTTTATGCTCACAAAGCCTTCTTTAACTCTCAATAAGGGAGCTTTGCTGGATATTTGCGAAGGGAATGTTGAAATTCTTGAGGGGCTACTTGCTGTGCTCAAGTCTATGAAGTTCTCAACAGTTAAAAGGCGTATGGAAGATGGAAAAACACTGTGCATAGATTTGGACGGAATCAAATTCAGACTGCTAAATGGATATCACTTCTCTATATAAAAGTATCAAAACTCTTCAAATATTTGAGAATTTGAGGCAAAAGGCTATGATACATACTTTTCATTTGAAGAATTATAGTATTTTTTTTACTTTATATCTAAAGAAAATATAGTTTAAAATGTATACAACTGCTCAGAACAAATTTATATCACCTTCTCAATTTTATCTGCAACAACTGCAGGATTTGCTTTCGTAAGTTCTGCCCTACTATGGGCTTTATAGTCAAACGTGCAGTTATGCTTATCAGAGTGACGGTGTAGAGAGCAGAAAACATATTCACAACGACACTTAAAACCAGCCACACCAGTTCGCTTGTTACACGAGAAGCAGCGGTTAGGATCTTTCTGGATAGGTTTCTCAACTTTAACTTTATTAAGCGAATCTATTCCTAATTATTATCACATAAAAGACATTGTGCATCGTACATTGTACATAAGTTGAATTCTTACCTTCCTTTTTAGATTTTTCTTCAATTGGTTTATTCTCGTTGCATGCCGTTCCAGTTTCAGTTTTATAACATACAGAGCAAAAGCCATTTAAGGAGGAGCTCCTAATATTAAAGATGAAAAAGATCGTCTGGTGCACAAAGGAAATCGTTACCCAAAGAAACCACAGTTAGCTTTGCAATATTCAGAACTCATTTTTTTATTCCTTCTTTTTCACAACTTCTGAAACAACTTCTAAAACAGTGTTCGTAGAAAGATCGTAAATGAAGGCGAACGAAAAATATTGATACCTTATGCTTATGCAGTCAAAGGCATCCAAGTCTCACGGCTTAATTTACTCTGAGCTTTGAGTCACCTATCTACTGTACTGCAGTACCGCTCTTGTCTGCTCGCTGGATGTTGAAGTTCTTTTGAGTGGAGCTAAGGAAGTATAAAAACGTATGACAACTAAGAAGGTGTTGGATTTATTCGGAATCTGCGAATCTCGTCAGTTACATTATACGCAGTAAAACTCACTTTTCTCAGTTTCGCACTATAAAAAGAATGGAACGAAAAAAATAAAATTTTACGCAATGTATATTTTTCAACGTTTGAACTATATATTTCCCGTGGTGGTGAGGACAAGAAGGGATGCATCACAGGGTATAAAAACAAAGAACAACCACGAACCCACATTGTGTGCAGATTTACTTCTTTTTTTATTTACTTTTTGCTGTACAACGGTTTAATCGTTAATTTTATGGGCTAAGAATGAGTGTATCAGATAACTTTCCCTTAAGCTCTCTTTACTTTTTTACCATGTGGAGAGAAGCAAAAGGAAAAAGGTTCATTTTAATCTTTCGATCTTTGCGAAACCTTTCACCTCGCAAACTCTGTAAAATCCATTGAATAACTTATGAGCAAACTCAGGTGGACTGTTCGAACATTTACGAA
>ENA-UOXV01008525-UOXV01008525.1-marine-metagenome-genome-assembly--contig:-NODE-8525-length-10038-cov-6.905239_pt1 | contig 10038 bp, 8 predicted proteins | sample MGYA00238165_ERZ766961 | MGnify/ENA primary metagenome ERZ766961 (study PRJEB28924, sample SAMN03173240) | marine metagenome | biome: Marine; feature: Water; material: Subsurface seawater | place: North... | reverse complement strand
TAATCTTTCTATTGGATGCATATATTGATCTCTTATCCAAGCTTTTTGCTCGTCTGGGCTATTTTTTAGGTTTCTTAAGGTAGGATCTACAATCATTAGAAATTTTGTGCCTAAAATTTTATAAAAATATTTCCTAATTAATGTTCTTACTCTACCAATCTTATTATAAAGACCAATTAAAACATACCCCTTTTTTTTTAAAGATTTAATTAATATCCGAAATGCTCCGTAAGGATCTTTGGTGTGATGAAGAACACCATTGCACCATATAAAATCAAAAAATTCATCCTTAAGAACATCGTCAAAAATGTCAGCATTAACATATTCTATATTGGTAATATTATTTTGATTAGAAAATTTTGAAGCAAGTTCAATTGACTCAATTGTTGGATCTAAACCTACTACCCTATTATTTGAGCCAATAGCAAAATAATTAGTCAATTGCCCAGTTCCACACCCAACTTCTAAAACATCTTTATTAAAACCAATAAATTTTTTAAATTTTGAAGTTAAGTAATTCTTATCACCTTTCTCTAGAATTGTTGATTTATTATCATCTAAATTATAATTTGGAAAAGGGCTTACCTTGTAAAAGGATGTAACTTTATTTGTTTCATAATCCTTTATTTGAAAAATACTAATTCCATTTTTTTTTATGCAGTTTTTTTTTAAAAAATTCATTTATATTTATTATTTTTAATTTTTAACACCTTACGAAGTACATTCAAATTTATAGTTTGAGAACTTTTTTTTTTAAATTGGTGAAATACCATATTTCTAAATTCGTCTGTTTTATGAGAATATTTTGATATTAATGAAATACAATCTTTAAAAAATTTATTTCTATCCACATCTCTAGTATTAATAAAATTAGGTATTAGATCATTGTTTGTTTTTAAAACAGTAGAGTACATATATGAGTAAATTCTTGCTTTTTCTATTTGCGTTTTATTTGGTTTTGATAATTTTTCTATATTATTTAAATAATAAAAAAATTTATTTTTACTACTAGCTCTATAATTAATATCTAAATAACTAAACGACGTTCTTCCAGCTGTTATTGCTGGAATTCCTAAACAAACATATTCAATAGAAACTGTACCATGAGATGTAACGATTGCTTTTGATATTTTAGAAAGTGAAATTGATGAAATATTTTTAGGACAAATTTTTATATGTCGTTTGTCTCCAGTAATTTTCGTATATTCATTTTCTGTTGTGGTTTTTGCAAACTTATAATACCAATCCATAGGATGTGGTTTTATCATCCAATTAAATTTATTTACGTCTTTAATCTGCAATAATGTTTCTCGTAACCAAGTTAAATTATCTTTAAAAATTCTTGCACCATATGAAAAATTACCATCAATTAAAGAGTGAGAAAAAATTAGAATTATTGGTTTTTTAACATCCCAATTAAATTTTTTGCATATTTCTTTTTTTGAATAATTTTTTTTGCTCTGGTGAGCCCACTTACTATCTCTTACATCGTCCTCTTTAGTGTGGCCTCGTAGTCTATCTTTAATCAATTTATGGCCCAGTTTTGATGTTAATGTTCTGGAATTTTTATAAATTATATCAAATATATTCTTAGGTGGCTCATCTCTTGAGGTATATCTTTCTGAAAAAGAAAAAAATATTTTTACAGACATTTTTTTTCCAGCACCCTCTCTTGAATAAACTTTAATCTTTTTTTTTAATGTTTGCTGAAAAATTATGGCTGAAGGAATAAATTGTGTTTCAGATTGTACTATAGAATCTAAACTAATTTTTTTAAGAATTTTATTATATTGGTCACTTTTATTAAGTGCTTGAGATAAATGATATATCAACATAAATGAAATTTTGTTAAGTGTTGGATGACCAGTTCTTCTTAAAACATCGTCATAAACAATTTTACCCAAATCAATTTTATTATATTCAAATTTTATAAATTCATTAATATTTTTAATATTTCTAAGAATTTTAATTGCTAGCAAAAAATAATATGTTCTTGTAAAAAAATTTTTTTCATATAAATAATAAAATTTTTTTATACCAAAACTTCTCATGATAACCTCACTTAAATAATCATAACTGTCACAGAAACCTATCAGTTCAGAATCGTAATATTCTTCTATATATTTTCCAATTATACAATTTGCATAGGGATAAGCTGGATGAAAGTGTACGAAAGATGTTATTAAAACCTTTTTTTTTTTTCTCTTTAATTTTTTTTTTTTTAGATTCCATAATTTTTTATTTTTATTTATGAATTCTATAAAAGATTTTTCATTAGATGGATTAATATCTTTATTAAATTGAAAAATAATAAACCTAAAAATATTATAATATTTAAAATAGACTTTATAAATTCTTGAAAATTTTACTAAAAAATTCTTTGCTTCTTTTATAATAAATGCAAATAAATATATAAAAATATAGTAAATATTAAGTTTTTTCATTTTACAAAATGTTTTGATAATTTTACTTTTTTAATTGAAACTCTAGTTTCGTTATAGACAAATATTTCTATCTTCATAATTTTAATTTAATAAAATTTTGCAATTTTAATTCCGTCATCAGTAAGCCTTTGTCTTGCTAATTTCAATCCGTCACCAAGAAAATTAAACAAATTTGCAGTTATTACAGCAGAAACAATGTTGTTTTTAAGAGCATCAGAAAAATGCTCTGGTTTTCCTGCACCACCCATAAGTAAAATTGGTTTATGATATTTTTTTTTTATAAGTTTTAATATCTTGGTATCTAGTCCTTGACCAGTTCCATCCCTATCAATAGAGTTCAATATTATCTCACCACAGCTTAAATTCGAAAGTTTTGATAAATGATTTAAAAAACTAATTCTTTCTGGCTTGATACCTGATTTTGAAAATAATTTAATTTGATTTTTAAAATATCTATAATCCAACATAATAGAAATAGATTGGGATCCATATAAATTGGCAATATCATTTATTAGCTTTTTGCTATTATAGCTAGCTGTATTAATCAAAATTTTATCGGCTCCATTTAAAAAATATTGTTTAGCCTGTTTTAAATTTGAAACACCCCCACCAAGAGTAATTGGAATAAATATATTTTTTCTTAAAAAATTTACATTTTTAAAAAAACTTTTATAATCATTTAATGATGGTTTATTTTTAACTTGTAAAACAATCAGTTCATCAACATAATTAGCAGTAACATCAAACCTAAAATTTTTTATTAACCATTTTACATCTCCTACTTTTTGTAATCGAAAGTTTCTACTAAGATAAAAGTGATTATCTTTAAAGTACAAGCAGTAAATAATTCTTTTTAATATCATTATTTAAGATTGCAAAAATTTTTTAATAGTTGAAGCCCTGCTTTTTGGCTTTTTTCTGGATGGAATTGTGCTCCAAAAATATTTGATTTTTCGATAAAAGAAATAAATTTTTCTCCATATACAGTTGTATTAAATGTATCTACATTTTTAGCATTTGAAACTTTATAGGCATGCACAAAATAAAAAAATGTTTTAGAATTGATATTTGTCCAAAGCTTTGAATTTTTATTGCTTACCTCACTGAACCCCACATGTGGCAAGGGTAAACTATTTTTTTTTTTATTAAAAAATTTTTCACAATTACCATTTATTAAACCTAATCCATCAATTATTTTTCCATTTTTTTCATTTGTACCTTTTGTAAATAAAAGCTGCATGCCCAAACATATACCAAGCAAATAAGTTTTTTGTGAAGCAAAAAATTGGATTTTTTCAAACCAACCTGACTCTTTTAAGGCACTAATACCTGCTTCAAATGAGCCAACACCTGGAAGAATTATATGTGTTGCACTTTTTAGTTTTTTTGGGTTTTTAATTATCTCACATTTAAAATTCAAATACTCCAGGGCATTTTGAACAGATGCTAAGTTACCAAAGCCATAATCAATTATATAAATTTTTTTTGACATACTTTTCAATTTATAGACTTCTTGTTATAATTATTTATTTTTGTAAGAGATATCATTATACATTATTATGTTCAATTATTGAACAACTAATACCCTCTATTATTAAGAATATGTTATTTTTTTAAGAAAGATGAAAGAAACAAAGTGAGTCGTAAAGTGCTTTATTAAATTCATTTGGTCTTCTTTCCCAAGAAAGATAACATCCAATTTGAGCATTATCAAAATGTATTTTTTTTTGTAAAAGGCTTCTTACAATTTTTTCAGATGCTTTTAAGAGTAATATTTTTTTGTTATCGCTCTTTCCATCCTCTAGTAGGCTTACTTTTTTTTCTAACAAATCAACCTTAAAATATTCATTTTCAGTTTTGATATGTAGATTCCAATCAAACATACCTTTTGTATTTAATTTATATTTATTAATTCTGTCAAACATGCAGGATAAAGCAACATTAAGCTCATCTAAAAAAAATTTTTTATAATTTACTTCAGGAAAAATTAATTCTTTATTTTCAGAATATAAATTTTTATCTTTTTCAGTTGATAAAATATTTATTTGAGGTTCTTTATCTTTACAAAAGGTGATAGTATCATTTGCATAAAGAGCCAAAGCTCTAATATTACTAATTTTTTCAATTCTAGCTGCGTACTTATACTTGTGAAAAAACTGTTCATCGTGAACCTCAAAAAAGATATCTTTATATGGTCCATTGAGAGCAAAGTCTGAAGAATATGGAAAAAGGTAATCTGGTTTCAAATAATTTATTGCTTTTAAATTGCTGCTTTCTCTGTTTTTGTTCATTTGTTTCGAAATATCCTTTTTTTCATTGATGTTTAAATTATCATAACAAAGTGGATAGTCACCAGCATAACCATTATATGGAAACCAAAATGATGAATATTTATCTTCTCCAACATGACTTTTAAATGCTTCAAAGTCATATGGAGAATTGTCAGCTAACAATATATGCGATGTGTTAGAAATTTTATCTTTAAGAATAATTCCCGTATCAATTGCAATTGTATTTTCTGATTCTTTATACAAATGTAGTTCTTGAGCCATAGAATTGAGAGGTGGTATAATATACAACGAAAATGTTTCAGATATTTCGTGCCACTTCTCTAATGAAAAAAACTCTATATTTTGAAAATTAAGTTTTTTTAAAGTATTAACCATAATATAATTAAACTTAAAATCAGGGAGTATAATTTTTGCTTCTTTATTTATTAATTTTAAAGTTTCTGGATCAAAATGATCTGCATGAAAATGTGTGATTATTACATGTGTTATCGATTTAAATTCATCATTATCAAAATTAGTTTTTGGAAAAGCACTCCAGGAATTTTGATATAAATGACCAATTACCCATGGATCAAGAATAATCTTATCTTTTCCAGACGTAATAATGGTGGTTGCGTTGTTCAGACTTTGAAATTTCATTTTACTTCAAACTTAGGTTTCCACTTATTTTTTACTTTTTTAAAAAGTTTTTTATTAGCAAATTTATCAATTGTTTTAAAAAAAATATTTTTTTGTATTTTGTAATAGTCCAAGTATTTTTCTAATGCATATTCAGGAAACTCATTATCATAAATATTTGCTAATTGAACTGCTTGTTCCCTTGATAACGCTCCTCTTCTCACGTCAATCCCAGCGTCTTGATTTGCTCTTCCAAAACCAAATTTTAAATACATCATATAAACATGAAGATCATATAAGTATGTGTCATTTTGGCTAAAATTAGTATAAGTACCGCTGTTCTTTTCTGTATTTTCAGCAATTCCAAAGTGCTTCTTAGCAACAACATAGTTTCTGTATGAGTCCCAATTTTCAAAATATGACCAATGTGTCATTTTTATATTATCTATATTAGTCGGAAATTCCCACCAAGTCCTGTCTGCCAAATTAACACTCTTAATTGAATTGTAATATTCTTTAGACATATAAATTTCTTTAATGAAAGAAGGATTAAATAGTGCATTATTTTTTAAATTTGAAACACCTCCATATTCTGCTTCACCATCTTCCCCATACATAATTAAATCAATATTGAATTTTGACGCAACTCTTAATACTGCAGTAAAAACTGCGATAAGCCAGCCATATAAAGGTCTTCCGTGTTTCATAAGGCCATATTTATTAATCTTCATATGGGTTTCGTCTGGCAGATTTATTTCAATTAGTTGAACATTTTTTTCCTTCTTAAAAGTTTCAATATTTGAATGGCCCAATTGAGTTCTGAGAGGTGGGTTAACAGTAACACAAAGTGGATTTAGCTTATATTTTTCTTTACACATATAGGTTACATATGAACCATCTTTCCCTCCACTTACTGGTATTATTAAATCAAATTCTGATTTTTTATTTCTTTTGATATTTTTGATTAATTTTAATAATTCAGCATTTCGAGAATTCCAGTTAATTTTTTTTTTTTCCTCTGTCCAAAGGCATGCATTGCAAATTCCTTTGTCATTAAATGTTATTCTTGGTCGTGTTGATGTATTAAGACAGACAGAACACCAGAATATATGTTTATTTTTCATTAAATTTTTTTATAATCATATTATTATCATAAATAATAAAAATAAATAACCTATAAATTAAGTCATAATTAAATTAAAAAACTTTGATAAATAAAAAAAAAATAGTTGCAATCATACCAGCAAGAGCTGGCAGCAAAGGACTTAAAAATAAAAATATAAAAATTATTAATAAAAAGCCACTTATATACTGGTCTATAAATTCATTAAAAAAATCTAAATATATCGATAAAATTATTGTATCAACAGACAGTAAAAAAATTAAAGATATTGCTCAATCCTTTGGTGCTGATACTCCTTTTTTGAGACCTAAAAAAATTTCAACTGATAAAGCAAAATCCTTTGATGTAATAAAACACTGTTTAAAATTTTTAAAAAAGCAAAACGAGAATTTTGATTATATTATTCTTTTAGAGCCGACATCACCGTTAACTACATCGTTTGATATAGATAATGCATTAAGAACTTTGGACAAAAATAAAAATGCGGACTCTTTAGTTTCTATTGCAGAAAATATTAATTGCCATCCTACTTTTAATATAAATCTGAATAATAAAGGAATTATAAAGCCATATTTAAAAAAGCTAGATGGCCCTAGAAGACAAGATTTATCTAAGTTATTTTTTTATTGCGGAAATATTTATATTTCTAAAATTAAAACTCTCTTAAAATCAAAATCTTTTTATCAAAAAGATAAAACGATTGGTTTTAAAAGTAATAAATGGCAATCTTTGGAAATTGACGATATTTATGATTTTATTTTTGTAGAATCTGTTATGAAATATAAAAAATATAAATAGTATAAATAATTATTACAATGAAAATTAGTATTAAAAAAAATGAACTATTATCTTATACTGTAAATCAGCTAAATAATATTTTTCCTATAAATAAAATAAAAAATAAAGATATTTTACACTCATTTAATATTGCCCTAGAAAGAACTGAAAAATGTTTTGATAGCATAGACCTAAAATTGAAATATTATATTAAAAAAGATAAAGTGTTTTTTAATCATTTAAACTCTGATCAATACTGTACATATTTATATTTTTTATCAAATACACTTTATAATAATGGGGCAAAAAAAAATATTTGTGAAAAGATTTACTACTTAAATAAAATGTTAAATGGTTTAGATGTTCTCTATGATGTAAAAATGCCAGATATTTTTTTAGCCGTACATCCTGTTGGTACTGTATTAGGTAAAGGTAAATATGCCGACTACTTTACATTTTATCAAGGATGCACAGTAGGTAGTCATGGTGACTGGGTTAATAAAAAAATTTTTTATCCAACTTTAGGTAAATTTTTGACTATGCGCCCTGGCTCTTCAATTTTAGGAAAATCAGTTTTGAGAGATTTTTGTCAAATTTCAATAAATTCCACTTTAATTGATAAAAATTTACCAAAAAATACTAACTATTTTGGAAATCCAAAAAGATTTTGGACAAATAAAAATAGTAATAAAAATTATTACTGGTGCTAATATTAAAAAACCCCAAACGTTTAAGTTGATGTTATAAAATAAAACATAATTATCATTAAAAATCACTCTGAAAATTTTTTTAGTATAGAGAGTATTGGTTTTTTTAATGTAATTTTAAATGAATTAGCGTCATAAAAAGGAAATGTCCAAGAAAAGCAAAATAAACTAATAAACATTACTAAAGATATTTTATTTAATCCATGTAACCACAAGAAATTATACTTTTTAAAAATTAATAATTTTTCTTTTAAGCAGAAAATATATAAAAAAAAAGTACAAGAGTAGGATAAATGAATATATCTCCCCCAATCTCTTGACAAGATATAAACAGGAGAGGTAAAAATAAATAGCAAAATAAAAATTAAGAAAGGTGTAATAAATTTAGAATTTAATATTAAATTATTAAATTTTGAGTTTTTTAATCTAATAGATATAAAGAAAAAAACTAAAATAGTTGATAAGAAATAAACAAATAAATTATTTGGAAATAGTGTTTTATAAATATTTAGGTGAAGTGAAAGTCGATTATCTAAAGGCATACCCAACCAAAGTAACTGATCATCTATTCCACAACTTTTATTAGCAAATTCTTTAACTGATGCACAAATCTTTTTAACAATAATTTCTGAGCCCCCGAAATACTGAATGGAAATGGCTGTAATTAATATAGTAAATATTAATGAAAAAATTTCTAATCTTTTAATTTTTAAACGTCTATTTTGTTTAATTAAAATATATAAAAAAATTAGATAAGGTGAATAAAAAATAAAACTAGCGTGAGAAAAACAAAGGACACTTATTGCTACAATTAAAGATAAAAATAAATATTTATTGTTTATTTTTTTTTCAAAAAAAACGAAAAAAGCAATACAAAAGATTAGAAGAATGTCTTTTCTTCCTATTACTTCAGAATTCATAATAGGATAAATAAAAAAACCTGGAGAAAGAAATATTAATATATTTTCATAGTTATTCTCAATATATTCAATTGATTTAAATAGAAAAAAACTTATGAAAATATAAATTGAAATTACAAAAGAAAAAATTATTTTATCTAAATCAACATATAATAATTTATGAGAAAAATATAAAATTTCTCCAATAAAGCCTCTTCTTACAAATCCTCCTTGGTAGTTAATCAGCCAATCACCATATTGCCAAGTAGAATAGTTTACAGCAAAAGAATAAAATTTAGATATTTCAAAAGCTAAAGCGATTAAAATAAAAAAACATAATATTTTTTTTGTTAAACTCATTTGTTCACTTTTAAGTTCGATAAAATTTTTATATACTTTAATAAGTTAATATTTAATCTTAAGAGTGGATGGCTCTTTTGTCTACTGATAAAGCCGCTTCTTTTACAGCTTCTGAGAATGTTGGGTGCGCATGACACGTCCTTGCAATATCTTCGGCACTTGCGCCAAATTCCATCGCAACTCCAATTTCTCCAATTAATTCACCTGCATGGGGACCAATAATATGAGCTCCTAAAACTCTATCTGTTTTTTCATCAGCTAGAATTTTAACAAAACCCTCTGCTTCATCAATTGCTTTAGCTCTTGAATTTGCCATAAATGAAAACTTACCAATTTTATATTTTATATTTTTTTCTTTTAGTTGCTCCTCTGTCTTGCCTATTGAGGCAACTTCTGGTGTTGTATATATAACACCTGGGATAATATCATAATTAACATGCCCAGATTGTCCTGCAATATTTTCAGCAACTGCAATACCTTCGTCTTCAGCTTTGTGTGCTAGCATTGGTCCATCTATTACATCACCAATTGCATAAACATTACTCACATTTGTTTGAAAGCTTTTATTTGTTATAATTCTTTTCTTTTTATCCAATTCAACACCAATTGCTTCTAAATTTAAATTGTTAGTGTTAGGTTTTCTGCCAACAGATATAAGAACAACATCACAATCAAAATTGATTTTTTTTCCATCTTTGTCAGATGTTGAAACACTAGCTCCATTGGTGTTTTTAGTAATTCCCTCTACTTTAGTTTGCATGTGGAAGTTAATTCCTTGTTTCTTTAAAATTTTCATAAATTCTGAAGATATTTCTCTAT
>ENA-UOXV01008522-UOXV01008522.1-marine-metagenome-genome-assembly--contig:-NODE-8522-length-10040-cov-6.607011_pt1 | contig 10040 bp, 7 predicted proteins | sample MGYA00238165_ERZ766961 | MGnify/ENA primary metagenome ERZ766961 (study PRJEB28924, sample SAMN03173240) | marine metagenome | biome: Marine; feature: Water; material: Subsurface seawater | place: North... | reverse complement strand
CATGTTCCCTCTGCGATTTGTGTGTGATAAACGAGCTTGAGCGTGGCCCGCTGGGGGGTCGTCCGGGATGGCGGACACAATCTCTGTATCGATGGGAATTCCCAGAAATGCTCCACTTCGATACGGGGATTCTGTTGCCATCCTGCCCGATGGTGTGAATGGGCTTATCTCTTACGGGGGTGCACACGATGGGCGCCCCTGGGTGGAGATCCTCTGTGACGGAGCCCCGGTGAGGGCCCTTCAATCTGCAGCAAGCACCCTCAGACACACCGACTGGCAGACGAAATGCGATGGCAGGGAGCAGTCTGGAAATTGTGCGAATGTCGACATGGGAGAACCTTGCGGGACCTGTGCCAGTTTGCGCCCTGACCCTGCTTCTCTCTTCCTGACCGTGCTGGAATTCTTTGAACAGGTTCCTCCAAACATGCGGGACTGCCACTTTCGGATCAAACCACGATCACACTATGGGGAGGCACGTTCCCCAATCTAATGACAGGGAAAGGCATCATGTTTGCGAATTCTGTGTTTGGATCCTGTGGCCGAAAGGATCTATCTGAGAGCTGTAGCATTTGCTCTCGCAGGCCAAGCACTTGACCAAAATCCGTAAGGAGGGGCTCTGGGATGGTGGACGGAACCTGCCGCTGCCCGAAGTGCCTCCAGACATGTCAGACCTTGACACGAGGGCAGAAGAGCTGTGTGCGAAGCACGGCCTTGAGGACCGCGCAGCCGTGAAGGAGCTACTTCAGCGATTAGTCCTCGCAGACGATGAGGCGTCGGGCAACCAAGCCGAGTATGAGCGCCAGCAGGGACATATCGTGCGATACGAGGACGCGGTTCAGCTGGAACACGTCATCACCGGACGGGTCATCACGCTCACCAAGAACCAGGTAAGCTGACTAGAATCAGTTCCCCAACGTCACTGCTTATAGTGTTATTTGAATAAAATGTGGAAGGTTTTACGCGGGCTGTGCCCAGGCCTTCGAGCGAGCAGCCAAAAAGATGGAGATGAAAGATCAAGGCTCGGAGAACTCCATGTTCAATCTCAAACCTGCGTTCAAGGTGTTTTTCAGAGAATGAAACTCGCCATTTCCACTGTGCAGCATATCCTGCCAATTCTGTGAGCACTCTGGGTGATGTGTCGGCAGGCGTATGGGTTGGGGGAGGCGATCCACTCGGGTCACCTGCTTCACATTGAATCCATGAAAGCAATTTCGGGCGCACGCTTTTCACTTCAAATGGGTGTCCAGCACGGCCAGAGCCTCGAAACAATTCTCAAGACTGTTCTGCAGGTCACGAATCCTGTGGTAGTCGATTGTGCGGAGGTCAGCGGTGCTACGGGAGAAACGCATCCAACGGCATGGCGTCTAGTGCTCTTCGAGTCCTACACTGCGAACCCCATTAACTTGAAACGATTCCCCGAGGTGCATGCGCGCCTCCGAGCGGAGCAGGTTATTTGCTTTTATCACAAAGAGGCTGAGGCTTATCTCGAATATCGTGATGACATGGGCAATGAGCCTATGTTCCGCGCCTCTTCGCGCGTTGCCATCAAGGCGCGAAAGAAGGCATCATGGATGTGGAAGATCGAGTCATTGTCGCTTTTTGGTGCTGCGGGCGCCGTCGAGTGCTCTGATTCAAGGCAGTACCGTATCAAACACATTATCACAAACAAATACCTTTCGCAGAACGGGGATCGCCTTGAGATGACGACTGACTATCTCGCGCCCGGCGCGGAATTCATCTTTCGCCAGTTCGAGAGCACGCCGCAGAACAAATGGGTTTTGAATCAAGGCCTGGTCTACATCCAAACCTCGAGCGGCGCTGCGCTCCAGCAGGATGCTGACGCCAAGTTGCGCATCATGGGGCACAGGATCCGAATCGAAGAAAACAACGACCCCCGACGAGAGACACCCGTGCATCTGCGCATGATTGAAGGGCTTTCAGAGAGAGACGCACTGCTCGTAATCCCTGTGCTGCCTGAGTCGTTCAAGTCGGTCGTGCAGATCCGCCACTGCCTTCTTGTAATCTCTGACTTTGCCGACCGCCTCGAGGCGATCCCAAAGCACCACACAAGTATGCGGGTGCTTCTTCAGGATGTCAGAGAAGGGCAACATGCGGCTACGACAAATAAACCCTTTGATCACAACATTTCGATGAACGCCAAGCAAGACCAGGTACTTGCGTTGAGCAACTCGGAAGGAATGGAATGGCAGGCAACTGAGATTGATTCTGTGTCCCCATACGCAAAAGCATTTCTCGATTTGCATTCGCCCTCGGTCACTTCTCCGTCTCGCGAAACACAATTCGAAGGCGTTCCGCGTGATCTGGTGCCGGAATCCAATCAAGTCCTCGATCTCACTGAGCGGTGCTCTCTGCCCTGTTGACAGCCCGTGACCCTGAGTTCTGAATCACGGAAGAAATGGGTGCAGAGTCTGCGAGCACGATTGGCGTTTAATGCGCTGGGCACGGTCAGGTACCATCAATCGGTAGTTGATACACTCACGAAGCTGGTGCTCAATTCGACATTTGACGAGGATCTTGATCCCCTTTCTCGTGACGGAGCGCCGAACCGGCTCATGCAAAAGCTGCTCCGTGAGCTACAGGCCACGGAAACTATATTCCGCATGATCCGCGCGCCCTTCGCGCGCGGCATTCAGCCAAATTGGCTCTCAAAAAGTGATCGCCGTTTCAAACAGCTCAACGATATCCTCACTCTTGCTTACCGTCTTATCAAGAAAATGACCAAAGGTAGCGAGCGAAATGCTCTTGCGTTGCAGAAGCACGTTACTACTATCCGCCGTCACCTTGGCTGCGGGCTCTCCTGCACCACAACGCTCAAGGAGATTTTCGTTGACAAACGAAAGTTGCTCGCACGAATCGAGAAAGACTTAATTTTTCAATTCATGGACTTACTACAGAACGAAAAGCACCCACGCTACATTGACTTCCTTTTATCTATTTGTACTGCAGGCGGTGCTCCCATGCATGCCATCCAGGATATGATAGGTAGTGCGTTGTTGGAGCACAACACGCGACTTCTTCCGATATGTCGCGTCTCAGAAGGAAATGGTCGCATCACACTTGAAATTCATGTGCCTGGACAGTGTGATGAGCTTGGTGCCGACCTCTGGATTGACCTTGCCGACTTCGGAGATCAACACATGCAGACAGAAAACTGCGACTATCTTTCGCACGTCATGCAGGCACCCTTCTCAGAGCTTGATACGCGTGAGCGGGTCGTACGATACTTTGTTCATTGCATCCAGCTTTACGGGAAACTGTGTTTTGGACGTCACCAAGGCAACCTGAAATACTTCTTGATGACACCCGATATGCCATTCAGGTAACCGGCCTTAGTGGCCATCTGATTCACTGATGCTAAAGCGTGTGCCGGTCGCAAAAGTCACAATGCCGCATCCACCCTTTCCGACCATGATGACGCACTGCGGCGTGGGTGCGCAGGTACGAGACCCTTCTGAGTCTGATGAAGGAAGACTCCCTACCGGCCCTTCTTCGCGCCGGGCTCACGTCTCTCATGCTGCACCTATACGTCGATCGCGACCCACAGTCATCTAAACCACAGATCCTCTACACCCGCACCTGGTCGAAGGTGTGCTGTCGCTATACCTCGCGACCCTTGTGTCTCGTGACCGCTGCACCTTGTGCCTAGCCTCGCTTCTGGTGTTCCCAATAACAGCATGCTCTGTAACACGTTCGAATACGTTCTGTACCGTAAAATCAGGTTAAGCCCGAAGAGTCGGAATTTGTCAAGAAGGAGACCTGGGTTCCGACGCTGCCCGTGTGTACCACGGGATTCTTCGACCTTTGCGCATTTTTGCTTTTCTCGCTGGAAAGGCTCGGTGGCGCCACAGATCTTCATGGCAAGCCCTCGCTTAATTTGTCTCCTACACCTGGCCAGCTCGACCTAGTTGCTGCCGTGGTCGCCTGCTGTGATCTCATGCTCGACTTTGGGTTTGTCCCGGCACAGCAGTCCCAGCAGTCCCGCCCGTCTCGTCTGTGCTGTCGTGTGAGTGCACTGATCACGGAGCTGAATGCGCAGATTCTTCACACGTGATCGAGACTCGGTCAGTTGTGATTTCAAGGACATCCGGAGGCTCTTTGTGTCTGTATTCGCTGTTGTCGACACACGCGGCTTTACCAACGGCCCCTCCAAGCGTCGCGTAGACCGATTACTGGTCTCGATTCGGTACGCATCCCTTGAGTAGCTGGGCTCGTCCAGCAAGCTGCATGACAAGCCACACCTTGGGCCTAAAGCGTGGAACGGCGGCAGCTCATCGGCTCTCACGCTGCTGATCCGCCTTCTCAACATCCGCGCCAATTTCCGCATTGCGGTTTGTCTGGATACTTGGGAGATGGTGTTCAACGAGATGGGGGTCAAGAAGATGTCGGCCTCCTTCAAGTACATCGAAACGAAGCGGAGGCAGGACTTCATCAATGTGCCCGCCCGCCATGGCAGGACCGCCTAAGTTTCCAGCCGTTGCTCATCCAACTGTCCGCTGCGTTGCGTGGTGTCTGGTTGCCTTGACGCGCCAATGTTGGGGGGCAGTTGGAACGTTCGGAGAGTGATGAGCGTCAAGAAAGTGAGCTCTTGTCAAGACTCGAGCCTTACCAACAGCATTTCGACCGCTGCGTCAATAGACTCTTCGACTCAGACATTATCTCCACAGATGCTCTGAAAGCTGACAAATACAAGAGCGGGAACTTTCGTGGGGATCCGATCATCGAGGCCATGTTGAACCTCACAGCATTTCAGGAATACAAGATGACAGCGCAGGTGACCGTGCCATGGGACTTGGTGAATGGTGCTTCGCGCCTTTGTCAGGGCCAAGCGCCGAAGCTATTGCGGTCTCTGAATTATTTTCCTTCGGCGGCAGGCGTATGCACTCATCATTCGGCACATCTCGCAGCGAACACGAATCACTGACGACCTTCAGCTGACACAGGTGCCTTGTTGTCCGTATTGTCCCGTGCCGGCACCTGCGTTCACGCCCCTGTTTCCCCTATTCGCACCGACTCGGCGTCTCCGCCGCGCAACAGGTTCTGGTGTATCCTGCAGCGGTCAAGGTGTACCATGAAACCGAGTATGCCATCGGAAAGCTCACAGCGCTGCGCAAGTACATTTGGGCTCGCCGCAAGGACGCCATGTACGAGGCCCGAGTGCTCCTCGAGCGCCTTGCGCGCTATCTTGTCGTTTCGGAAGCGCACGACAAGTACGTGGTCGCAAAGAACAAGAAAATCATGTCTCTCCCTAAAGAATCAGCCCGGAGAGACTAATGCACTCTGGTGACTGCTTAGTAGCGCTCCTACACCCACTACTCTCTCATGTTTCGTCCGTGTACCCCCACCCAGGTTCAACCGTGAGCTCGACGAGCCTGTCGTCGACATTTTGCGCATTCCGCTTGAGCGCGAGACTCCCCGAGCTGCGATGACCAGAGGTCGAAGTGGAGACGACGAGACGGAGGATACGCCCGCTGAGCGAAGGAGTCTTAGTGAGGCGGACTCCGACCCCCCGAAAGATCCTGATCAACGAGATCTCTTTCAGGCGTGCTACGACTTACTGAAGCATATCTGCCAACGCAACAGTGAGGCGCAAAAGAAACTGTTCCCACACATCGAGATGTTTGCCGAGCACGTGGGTGTCGAGAAGCTGAACGTCGCAGATACGCTCTCCGAAATCGTGCGCGACAACACACAGCTTATTGGGCTTGTGCGGGAGTCACTTTATCGTCATTTTATCGTGGCAATCTTGACGTGGGGACGCAAGGCGCGGTGGCTTCGATTTTTTGAGGTGTTCCTGGAGATTGCGGGGCAGCCGTGTCGTCGCAACCAGGACATCATTCTGCGCCTCGTGTTGGAAGACTGGGAAACATTGGTCGACCTTGAATGCGACTACCGCAATTCACCCTACCTGCCGCGAACTGACCTGCGCCACGGCAAGACGATGCTCGAGCTGATTCGGGAAGGAGAACACCGCATGGTGGTTCGGTCACTAGTCAAGTACCATTACGCCTCCCTAAATCTTCTTGCGCTCTGCTGCGCAGGCAAGAACGCGAGCAACAAGGCGCGCGTTCTCCAAATGATTTCCGTCAACGAGACAATCGATCGCTTCATCTGGGTGGGGCGTGAGGAAGACGGCTCAAGAGCCCAAGACATCGATGCAGACGGTGTGCATCTCGTGCGCATGGGCTGGGTCAAACTCATGATGCATGCATACCTGGCCTCGCTCGACACGCTGTCGATCTCACGCTGGAACGACGCAGAGCGGGTCTGGCAGGATGCTGCTGACCCCATGGAGCTCAGCGCACGCACCGCTGGTGCCCCAGGGCTGAGAGGGTCGTTTCTGCTGGACGAAATGCTCGTGGACATGTGTAGCCTCTTGCAGCGGCTCCAAAGGTTGGATGATGCACCGAATGGAGGCAACTGTCGCGAATATCATGACGATGTGGGGTGGGACCTGCAGATTCACATGGAGTACGTTTTTGTGCTCGTACAGGCACTTGCCTGTCTCTTTGGCCGAGTCGAGCTCCTTCCGGAGGAGTTGGGAGAGGCGCAGTTGTTACTTGCACAGAAGCTCCGCTCGGCGGCGTCCGGGGTCTTTAAAGAGTTGCGGCGCCTGGGGCTCTCTCAGCATGCAAAGGCAATGTTCTTTTTGCAGCTGCTCTCAAGCATGGACTCGCGCGGCATAACTGACGGCTCAAAGGCCAATGAAACGACGCACTTTACCCACGGCGCGATCAGCCAAGGCCTTGATAAAATGACTGCTATGTCTCCTATATCACTAGGGACAGCCGCGTCTCTGCTTGCAGACGAATTCGACGACGATCCACGAACGTTCCCGGCGAACTCCCATGAGGGTCGTTTCCAGGAGGGCTGGAAGCACTTCAAACTTTATCTGGCTGGTCAACTTGGTGTCGATATGGCGGAGGGCAGGAGTATGACAGCTGCTATTGCCGATATGGCGATCATGCTTGGTTCCCGAAAGACCTATCGGAACTCGGAGTTCCAGGTGCTTGGAGACTTCATGCGTCTGCTGTGCGATGAACAATCTGACGATCCGGTGTTGCGACTCAACGGCCTGAGGGTCGTCAGGGCGATACTGTATCTGTCGCCAGACTCCGGATTGAACAAAAATGAAATGTTGCAGGTCAGTTTGCCCTGACATTCCGTCTAGGTGCGGGACTGTGTCATCTCGTGCTCTGAATTCCGTGCCGGCCGCAGGATAATGAGTACAGGCGGCTTTGGAGCAATCAGCAGCCAACAGCAGCAAGCAGCGATCCAGTTCGCTTTGCGGCGCTACAGTGCAACGTCGCCCGCCTCGGTGGCGTTGATTTGGTGGTTGCAGGCATGTCGTCCAAGGATCAAAGCATCTTTTTGGCGGCTTTGATGCTTGGTGTCACGCTGCTTGAGGGTGGAAATCGCAAAGTCCAAGATCTTCTGGCTTCTGCGCTCGCGCAAGTATCCTCGCAACCATGCTTTTCGCAGATGCTCTGTGTGATTAGGGACTCGATCGGTGCGCTAAAAAAGCAGAAGCGTCGCGTCAAGGGGCAACTATCAAAGGGACATGTGGGGCGTGAGAACGCGAGGGTTGAAAACGATAGTATGCCATCTCTCGGCGCATCCATTGACTGCCTCACCGAAGTGATCAAGATTATCCGCAGCATGTGTGCCGGACAGCACAGACAGCTGCAGAACATTGTGCGCAGCCAGCGCCTGAACAAGGTCTCGGTCAACTTTCTCGAGGAGATCGTGACCTTCCTCGTCGCCCTCGAGCCGGAGCTGATGGGAGCGATCCGCAGTGGTGATCAGTTGGTTGTCGAGGGCGCCATCCAAGGATTCCTCATGCTCTCTGACGCCATGCGTGGACCCAACCACGAAAATCAGGCCTCGGTTGCACAGACCGGACTGTGTGACCTGGGAGATCGAATTTTCGGGAAAATTGATTTCGAGGATCCCAGGAAGGCCGCCAGCAAGTGCACCGACCAGGAGTCGTCACAGAAGGCCATCAATCAGGCTCTCTGGCGAAATCGCGCTCGTTCGAGGCTTAAGAACTCAGTTACTGGTTGTCTTCTGGCGTTCCTCGAGGGCGTTGAATCGGAAGCGATTCCTACCCAGATGCTCACAACTGTGCAGTGGTCCGCCGTCGCGGCCCGAATGAGTGAGTGCTTCCAGGCGCTGCAGGAAGGCCATAACATCCTCGAGTACTCTATGCTTTTTGATGAGGGAATATCATACTACTTTGTCCTACGTTTCCTGCAGGTCTATGATAGGAAGAAGCAATTCATCGAGCCTGTGCTTTCAAAGAATCGCAAGGCCGCTGCATTTTTTGAGCAGTGCACTGGTTTCGTTGAAATCGTCCGTGATCATCGTCTGGAGCGTGTCCTCTTCGCTCTTCCGGAGCAGTGTCTTCACGGTGGTCCGCTTGTCAACAAGACGTTCCGCCAAGAAATGCACGATAAATGCGACCTGGACGATGCTGATCACAAGAATCACCAGTGGGTCGCCAACATGGTTCGAATCATAGAGAGAGAGATTCATCTAGACTCAGTCCGTTCCACCTGGCTCGCCTTTACCGTCACTCGATGGGAATTCATCTGCCAGGCTACGTTCTGGGTGGCACTCCTCATCCATGCAATACTCGTCTGCGGCTCTTACGTGCCTGTGTGGCGTCGCAAGCAGTGGGCAGATCATCTCATAGCTGACGACAAACTTGGGATGCGTACCGCCAACGACCATTGGTTCGAAGAACACGCGCGCGCTAAATTTGAGAGCGCTTCCAGCGCATTCACAGTGCTGCTTTTCTTCTTCTGCCTTGTTCGTACGTTTTCCTTTGCCTGGGCAGAGATTCCGACTATGATAAGCCTCGGGCTTCAGGACTATCCGCAACACTCCGATTTGGAGAAAGGTGAAGATGAAAAGAGTCAGGCAGAAGAGGGCACAACTCAATGGGCTGAGGAAGAAAATGTCTTCGCTCCAATGCGTGGCATCTCAGACCTTGAAATTCGCGAGGCTCAAAGGGCGAAGAACACAAAAAACAGAAGCTCTGTCACGCATCACCTCTGGTCAAAGCGACCGCATATGCCGCATATGCCGCATATGCCGCATATGCCGCATATGCCGCACTGGCACAACTCCAGCTGCAATGGCAAGCACGAGGTCCGTATTTCCGAACCCTACAGCCAAAATATCCTGGCTGCAGACATGCTTTTGCGGAATATTCCGTAACTGCAGAATAATCCGTAACTGTGTATGCTGATTTGCTGACAGGAACAGTCACGTGTTCTTGATAAACCACAAAGTGACGCTCTTGCCGAATCTGACGGGTCCAAGAGCATGACGCGGGGCTCCCGTGCATCGAGCCCGATGGCGACCATCCGTCGCACGGTCATGCTTCACTCACATGTGCTTTGATTGGGGTGATCATTCCAATCTAATCATAGGCGCCTCCCGCTGATTCATTCATCCCGGCAGGCAAGTCTAATCGCAAACTCATCAATGGTGCGGCGCGCAACTGGACTCATGCAATCATCTTCTTCTATGTTGACTGAGGATCTTTTGCGGTCAAAATCGGTACGAGTTTCCTCTAACTAATCGTGTGCACGACGCACCCCTGTCGATGGAGCGCCGCATAATTTGGCAGCCTTGCCGACTGATTCCCCACGTGCACGGTGTTGTCCGTGTACAGGTCTCGAAGGTGTCTTCAGACGCTGATCACAGTCGGGTGCAATGTAGAGATGATGCACAAGATCACGGCGAAAACGACTCGTCCTCGTCTGGTTCTATCACAGGATTTTCGTTCCGCCGGAAGCTTCACATTCTTTTTGAATCTGGAAGGTGCTGGTACGAACTTCTGGTCTTTGCGGGAGCGGGTCTCTCTTTAATTTTCCAAGAACCTACTTTCACCTTCATGCCGCTCTTCGAAATTTGTTTTTGGAAGGGCTCCATCACGGTGATGGGCCTGCCAGCAATCAAATCGGTGCTGCGAGTGGCCGTGGAGGGCACATGGACTCACAGCGCCCCCCCCC
>ENA-UOXV01008520-UOXV01008520.1-marine-metagenome-genome-assembly--contig:-NODE-8520-length-10041-cov-4.866012_pt1 | contig 10041 bp, 7 predicted proteins | sample MGYA00238165_ERZ766961 | MGnify/ENA primary metagenome ERZ766961 (study PRJEB28924, sample SAMN03173240) | marine metagenome | biome: Marine; feature: Water; material: Subsurface seawater | place: North... | reverse complement strand
CAAAAAAAACTATTCTATAGCTCAAATTAAAGAAACCTTTAAGCTTACTGAAGAAGCGGGAATAAAAAGGTTAGGAACTTTTTTAATTGGAGTGCCCGGCCAAACCAAAGAATCAATTTTAAAGACAATTGAATTGGCAAAAGAAATTAATGCCGATTACGCATCATTTAACGTGGCTGTACCTAGGTCAAATACCTCTTTTAGGACTGAGGCAATTGAAGCTGGAATTATAGATGACTCTGTTAAAGTAATGGATCAATCTGGAGTTGAGGTTACTATGGGTACTGGTGAAATTAGTCGTTTGGAATTACAACGTCTTAAACAATTTGCTTATCGATCTTTTTATTTAAGACCGAGTTATATAATGACAAGGTTGTTCAGAGTTTCAAATTGGATTGAATTTAAAATGCATATTCGAGAGGGGTATTTTATTTTAAAAGGAGTAATTCGTGGTTCCAAAAAATGATGAAAGCGAAAAATATAATAATTGGTTTTTGTCTTTTGGTATCTGGCTTTTTCGTTTTCGCAAAAGGAGTAATTCCTGGCTGGCAAGAAGGTCGGTCTGATTTTTCAAATTATTACGCCTCGGCAGTTTTAATTACAGAGGGAGAGTCAATATCTAAGTTTTATAATAACGATTGGTTTTCTAATAAATCAAAAAAAATAGGTTTAAAGGATGGGGCGAAATTTGCTCCTTTTCCGCCTGCAACAGCGTTTTTATATCTACCACTAACAATGTTTGATGCACTTATGGCAAAACGCGTATGGTTGATTTGTAATCTATTAATTCTTGTTTTATTAGTTTTTGAACTAAAGAAAATTGGCACATTAAATTGGTTCGAAATACTGTTTGCGTTGAGCTTGTTTAGTATTCCAATTGCCTCAAACATAAAACTGGGTCAGAGCTATTTACTTTTTACATTTTTCATTACTAAATTTTTGGTGTCAAATAAAAAGGATGATAGGTTGATGAGTTCAAGTCTACTAGGAATGGCAGCATCAATTAAATACTTTCCCGTAATCTATTTAGCCTATGAGTTTCCCAAGTTCAAGAAAATTTCGTTAATAGGGTTTTCGGCAGGTGTGGGGCTGCTTTTATTTTTGCCAATATTGTTTTTTGGGTTAGAACCATATCATGTTTTTCTTACTGACTTTTGGAATCACCTAAATGGAAACTTGTCAGGTCAAGGTCAGTTTGCTATTAGCTTTCAGTCAATTGATGTATTGTTAGCTAATCTTTTTATTTATAATGCTGAACAAAACCCTACAGTTTTAATTGACCTTCCTATTTTAAAAACGATTTTAAAACTATTGTTTGCCTTGGCTATTGTTTGGTTTTCATATCAAGCCATAAAAGATGGAATTACAAAAACAAAAGACTTGTCTATCGGCATTGCCATTATTGGAGCTTCATTATTGATTCCTGCGAGTGCCACTTACCATTTGTTGTTTTTAGTACCTGCAGTAATTTTAATTATTAATTGGCTGATAGTAAATGAAAGATCAACCTTTTTTAAAGCTCTTGTAGTAGGGCTTATTTTCTTGATTTGTAATTTTATGGCGCATTATATTCCTGATTTTACAAGCGTTCCGAATCTGAATGTAATTCTTCATTTCCCAAGATTGTATGATCTGTTGGGCCTCTTTGTCCTGTTGATTATTCTTCAAAGACGATATTTGCATCAAAATGTCTAAATACTCGGTCATAAAAATTATTTCATGTTTGGTTGTTTGTGCACTTCTATTTGATGCTTGTAAAAAGGAAGAATTAGAAATAGAGCGGGCTCAATCCCAAGAGGTTTTTTCGAATACAATCAGTTTGATTTGGAATCAAAATGATTTTGAAACCAAGAAAGATGTTGAAGTCGGTCTAACATGGTGTTTCTCTTTTTTGGGAGCTGATCTTCCTATTGGTGGCATTCAACAAGCCCTAGTTTGGGACTCACACAATGTTATTAATCTTGATTTAAGAGAGTTGGGTTTCAATTCTTTGGCTTTAATGGAAATATCAAAATTGGTAGAGTTTTTTAAAGAGAGTGAGGCTTATAAACTTCATGGTGCTGCCGATGTAGGAAGGTTTGTTGCTGTTGTTTTCAATAATAGCCACAATTATTACAAAATAGTTGGTATGCCAACTCATCTAAATGAGTTTAATAAACCGTTTATTTACTTAAAGAAAAAGGCGGCAATAATAGAGTCAGCGGTGGCTTTTGGCGAACGAATCATTGAACTTCCTAGAACATCAAAATCAATTGAACGAATGGGCTATGTTGCTCATGAACTAGAAGGTTCTATTTCGAAAAACACACAAGTTATTAAGGAGTTTGAAGTGATGGATGTGATGAAGAACGGACAATTGAGGTTTGGTGTCTATAATGTCAATGGTAAATTAATTCAAGGAGCAGACCCTAATCTTTCATCGGCTGGTAAACCGGCCAAGTGCTTGTGGTGTCACGAAACAAGAATCCAAATTGGTTTTGCTGCCCAAACTGCCGTGTCCGGGTTTTATGCACCTTGGGAATTCGATAGTATAGTAAATTCTAACTCAGAAACACTCCAACTTTATAGAAACTCACTTAAATCAGGAATTGATTTTGAAGATTTTAAAGCACACACACAGAATTGGAAAAATTATATATCCGATTTATGGAACCGAGCGCTAAACGTTTGTCACAAGAATGGGGGATTTCAATTGATGAAGTCAACATTAAGTTGAATCGATTAAAGACTCATAATAATTTAGAATTTCCCGAAATGGGTAAATTATTTACCAGGACAGACGTAGAGCAGTTTGCACCTTTCCATTCCTTGCCTATTTCTAATGATGCGAGAGAAGTTATTGGAACAGAATTTAACTTTTTGAAATGAGCAAATCAACAAAGTCTTTAAAGAGATCCAAGCTTATTAGTCTAGAAGCAATTGGCTTTATTTTAAGACCACTTCATACCAGTTTGATTTCACTTATTGTCGTTCGTCTTTTTACACCTGACTTATGGGGGATGTTTGTACCCTTTCTGATAATTGTTGAAGTTATTAATACAATTATTAACTGGGGGCAAAAGCCTTATTTAATGCGTGAGTTTTCTCTTTCGCCAAGCAAAATCTCAGTTTTATGGGCAAAAGCTATCTGTTCGAGAGGGTTTTTGATGTTAATCGCGTTTTTAATTTTAGGAATGTTTTCTCAATTTCGAGCACATTTTGCTTTTCTAGTGATTTGGATAGCGGCTAAAACCATGTCTGTTATGTTTGATTCTCTAATTCAATTTCATAGAAAATACAAGCAGTCTATTTTTGCCGAATCAGCATCTATTGTAGTTTCATTGCTCTTGATTTTCATTTATAAAGACCACATAGATCTTGATTTCCTCATTTTAATGTCAGCAATTGCTGCCTTAGTAAAAGGATTAATTCTTTTACCAATGATTCCTCGATTTGAAATTCAACTATTTAAGACAATTTCCATAAAAAAAGAACTACAGCTATCGCTACCTTTTTTTGCTCTTGCAATTGCAGGGCTTTTACAGAGTAAGTTGGATTTGTATACCGTCGCATTTTTTTTGGAGAAAGGTGATATTGCATTCTATCAAGTCACTATTGGGTTTTTAATTGTGGGTCAAACATTTTCAATGATTGTATTAGGTCCGTTTCAAAAGAATATTTTTCGTTGGCAAGGAAATAAAATTAGAAATTTGAAGAAAACCTACCTCATTATAGGAGTAATAATTACCTCGGTGTTCTCCATTGGGTTGTACATTATTCTTAATTGGTTTTATAAATTCAATTTGGATTTATTTTATATTCTCATTTTTTTCGTCTATTTAATTCCGTTGTACTTTTATTTAATAGAAAGCCAAATTCTTATCCGCTATAATGGTGAAAAAAAAATGCTTTTGTACACTTCAATTTCTGCAATGGCTAACCTAGTTTTATCAGTTATTTTGGTGCCAGTTATTGGGATTGTTGGGGCGTTGTTGGCTGGGGCGGTTTGTAGGTTAATTTTGGCTTCATTGGTAGTGTATCAATCAAAAATAGTATTAGAATTAAATGTTAAGAGATAAGTTAACAAGCCTGAACGCACAAATTTACCCTAAGCATGTGTTCCAAGATCCTAAATGGGTTGTGCTAGGAGTCAATAATGTTTGTAATTTACATTGCAAAATGTGTGATGTTGGAACTCAAAATTTGGAAAGTAATTTCGCTCAAAATTTGGTGGGTACCCACCCAATTAATATGCCTTTGGAATTAATAACTAAAGCTATTGATCAAATGGCAGATAAGTTTCCTAATTCGAAATTGGCATATGCATTTACAGAACCTTTGGTCTATCCACATTTAGTGGAATCAATTGCCTATGCGTCGGAACGAAATATTCATACAACAATCACAACAAATGCTCTAACCTTAAGACAAAAAGCTGAAAAGCTAGTAAAAGCTGGTGTTAAGGAAATCTATGTTTCTCTGGATGGTCCACAAGATATCCATAATGAAATTAGAGGGCATAAGGCATCATTTCAAAAGGCATTGGAAGGTATTGCTGAAATAAAAAAGTATGATAATGCCCCAGCAATAGATGTGATTTGTGCTATAACTGAATGGAATATTGGTCATTTGACAACGTTTTTAAAAGACCTAAAGAAATTGGATATACGCGAGGTTGCTTTTATGCACACTCAATTTGCGGACCCTGGTATGGCGGCGAAGCATAATGAGAAATGGGCACATATTTATCCTGCAACAGAATCGAATTTGGATGAAGTAGACTTGTCTAAAATGGACTTACCTGCGTTATTGAAAGAGATTAATGAAATCCGATTAATGGACGTGCCATTTAAAACTACTTTTTCTCCAGAAATAGTTGACCTTGAAGGATTAAATGAATTTTACCTGAAGCCAGAAAAACTTTTGGGTAAATTTTGCAATGCAGTTTTTTCAAGCATAATGCTAAAATCAGATGGCTCTCTAATTCCAGCACATGGCCGATGTTTTAACCTCACGTTGGGCAATTTATACAAGGATAACTTATCAACTATATGGAATGCCAAAGTGTTTTCCGAATTCAGAAAGAATTTAATGAAAGAAGGTGGTTTGTTTCCTGGCTGCAGTAGATGTTGTAGCGCATTTTAAATAAAGGTAATTTTAAAATGAAAAATTTTAGTTGGTTAATAGTCTTGGTTGCCTTAGGGTCAATTAGCCGATTAGTATTTGCCTTAGAATTCCAATTATGGAATCAGTCACCGGATCAATTAGCTTGGGAATTAAATTTGCAAGAAATATTTGAGAATGGAAATTGGAGTTATGATAGCTTGATTCATTATCCACACGAAGGAGGAACAATACTAATATCTCTATTTAGTCTTCTATTTAAACCTTTTACTCCTTTTTATTCTTTAGTAATCAGCGTTTTTGTTTTAGACTTTGCGTTTCGTCTTATTCAGCTAGAAATTGTTAAAAGGATAGCTGGAATTAAGGCCATGATAATTTATGGTATTTGGTCCATTTGTGCAATACCTATCTTGATTTCGTGGGGAGGAATAAATTACGGATTACACGCTATTTCAGCAACGTTTCCATTTGTGTTTGTTTACCTTCTTTTTCGAGAGCATAACACAACTAAATCGTATTTTCAGGATGGCCTTTTTTTAGGATTATCTGGTTGGTTTATTTATTCCAATTTTTTGTTTGTCCCAATTTATTTTTTATTTCTACTTTACAAAAAGAATAAACTCAATAATTATGTAGTTTCTGCGTCGGCATTGATGTTAGTATTTTCTGTTCACCTATTAATTCGCAATTCATTTGATGCGGGCTTTCATCTTTCTAGTTTCGAAGCAACAAGTATAAGAGGGCAAGAATTTGAAATATTCAATCTTGACTCATATAAAGCTTTGTTAACCATATGGACAGGAGCTGTTAGAGAGTCTTCCCTTTTAATTGGGAATTTTATAATTTCAACAAACACCATTCGCTGGCTTTGGTTTTGTTTGTCTATAGCAGGAATTGGAACTTTGATTTATGCAGTTGCAAAGAAAGAGAGGTCAGTTATTTATATTTTCGGAATACTTGTAGTTATCGTTTATGTAAGCGCATATTCAATAAGCCCTTTCAGTATTATTGATTCGTCTAGGGCCAATTACGTTTTTAGTCGTCACTTAGCTTATATATTCCCCTTCCTAATGGCCCTTTCATTGATAGGATTCCTAAGCTTTAAAAAAATGAGCTATGTAATAATTCTTTTGGTGTTAATCTCATTTTCTGGTTTTGTTTCCCAACTAAAAAGCCCTAAGTCTGATGCCATACTTTATAGACCAGCTGGCTGGGTGCTAACAACCAAGTTTGGTCATAATCCCGAGAGATTATCTCAAATAGTAATTTCAAGTCAATTAGATGGAATGGCGAAAAATGAATTGACAATTGGTTACGGTTGGGGACTGGGAACCGCTTTTTTCCAGGGAATCATTCTTGACAGTAATTCAAAAGATGAGGTCGAAGCTAGGACAAATCAGCTTATTGAATTGTTTGATCAGTTCCCTAAAAGTCAATTGCATGAGATAAAAGAAGGGGTCGTTTATTCTTTTAGTGATCAAGTGGAACCCCTACTTCATAAAAGTATTTTAATTGAACATCTTGCTCCCAAAATGGACTCTATAATTGGAGCTAGAAAATACTCTACCTTCCTTTAATGAGATAACTTCTTCTAAGAGGACTTAAGACAAATCCTGAGAAGGGCGAACAAATTCAAATAATTTCTTTTCTATTGGAAGCCTAAAGGAATCATTATCAACTCTCCATCTAGCCAGTTTTTGAATGGGATAGAACAATGGTCGTGGCCTTCCATACCCAACTTTTAAGAAAAATTTGAAGTTTTCGAAAAAAGCATACATATCATCACTTACCCAGGGACCTGCTGAACCGATATAATCAAATTGTGACCACTCTTCTATACTTTGGGGCAATTGATATCCCTCTTTAACGACATCATCTGTGATTTTAGAACCAGGGTATGGCTTGAAATAGAATATGGGAGTCTCAAACTTATATGACATGGCGTTTAATTGCTTTACCACTGAAATAGTAGCGCCAAGGCTCTTTTGAGTTTCTTTTGGAAAACCTACAATAAAAGGGAAAATAACTCCGATATCATGTTTTTTACACATCTCGGCAGCCTCAAAAACATATTCCAGTTTAATATCTTTCTTTAACCAATCCATCATTTCTTGAGAACCAGATTCTACACCAATAAGTACCCGACGTAAACCAGATTGTTTAACCAATTTAAAATCTTCATCATTCATGCGATGCGCTTGGTCAGCACGCATTGTTCCAGCCCATGTCACCTTTATTTTTCTATTGATTAGCTCTAATGCTAACTTCCTAATACGTTTAGGGTAAGTGAATAAGGTTTCATCTTGGAAATTGATTTCAGTAAACTTATATTTTTTGTAATACTCAGAAAATTCTTCACCTATTCTTTCGGGTTCAACCGCGCTATAATTTCTTCCAAATACAAATGGATCTGCACAAAAGGCGCATCTAAAGTGACAGCCTGTAGAACTGATGTAATCAAATTGTCTTTGTCCTTTGGCTTTAAAATAATCCTCAACATCAATAAATTCATAGTCTATTTTGTTGAGATTGTTCATGTCTTCAAGAAGACGAGGAGGATTTTGAACAATTTTTTCCTCCTGACGATAACAGATTCCTTTTATAGATTCAAAAGATTGTTTCAATTCTATTGCTGAAATTATCTCTTGAAAAGTAATTTCTCCCTGTCCTTGAACAGAAATGTCGATGCAAATTTCATCTTCTAAGGTTTTTTTTGGAAATAAAGATGCGTGCCAACCGCCCCAAACTACAGGTATTTCAGGCGAGAGTTTTTTTACAAATTTTGTTTTCTCCAAGGCATCAACTAATGGCTTTCCAGTTAATGCAGTTACTCCAAAACAAATGGCGTGTGGTAAATGTTTTTTAATGGTTTCTAACGGGTTAGGGTCAATTCGTCCGTCAATAATAATAGTTTCGAACTTGGAAGAATCAAGGTTGGACGCTAAAGCCAATAATGCAAGAGGCATGTCATAAAAGACCGCTATAGGATTATAAAGAATTATTTTTTTTCTGGCCATAAATAGGAATTCGAATTTACAAAATGATGAGCTAACTATTTCGGTAAATTCGCGTCAAACTAAACTTAAAATTGAATAAAGAAAAAATCCTTTTATTTAACCCAAAAGCTGCGACTTATGGGTTCAGAATTCCTAACTCAATTCTTCAAGTTGCTGCAAGCATCCAAGATAACTACGACTATGTAATAGTAGATGGCAATAGAGAAGAGGATCCTTGGGGAAAGATTAATGGATACCTGAGTTCTGGCAAGATAGATTACTTCTGCTTAAGTGTGATGCCAGGACCTCAACTCAAACAAGCCATACCTTATTCTAAAAAATCTCGCGAATTATTTCCACATATAAAAGTTATTTGGGGAGGTTATTTCGCGTCGAATCAATATAAAGTAGTACTCGATTCGGGATATGTCGATTATATAATTGATGGGCCGGGCGATGCTGCTTTCCCTGAACTATTAGGTCGAATTGGTAGAAAGGAGGACTTACATGGAATAAAAAATTTAATTTATATAGACAATGGTAAGATTGTAAAGGGTCCACGTGAGGCACTATTGAATCAAGACGAATTACCTAGGTTCCCTTATGAGAAATTAAATGATTTTTATTCTATAAAGGGGTATTTACCAAAGACTCATTTGGGTAAAAACACAGCCTCATATCATTCCAGTATGGGCTGTCCGTTTTCCTGTTCATTTTGTGGTATTGTGCCAATTTACAATGCACGTTGGAAGGCCAAATCGGCCAAATTGGTTTATCAAGATGTGTTGAAATTGAAAAATGAATATGGAGCTGACTCTGTAGAATTTCACGACAATAATTTTTATACATCAGAGAAGCGTGTTGCGGAATTTTCGAAGCTAATGTTGAACGAAAACATGACATGGTGGGGTGAGGGTAGAATTGACACCATTAATAAGTACTCTGATGAGACTCTACAATTAATGAGTGACTCAGGTTGTACAATGATATTTTTGGGCGCAGAAACAGGCAGTGATGAGGTTCTAAAACAAATGAATAAAGGCGGGACTCAAACCGGAGCCCAAATCTTGAAATTTGCTGAACGAATGGGACAATTTGGAATTGTACCTGAGTATTCATTTGTTTTGGGAATGCCAGGTGAGGATCCAATAAAAGTAATGGCCCAAATTGATGCTGACATCGATTTTATTAAGAAGGTAAAAGTGGTAAACCCAGATACCGAGATCATTATTTACTTGTATTCACCAGTTCCAACTGAGGGTTCTGAGCTTTATGATCAAATTAGAAAAATAGGATTTGATTTTCCTAAAAAACTGGAGGATTGGTTAAATCCAGCCTGGGAGAATTTTGATTTAAGGAAAAACCCATTGACTCCTTGGCTTACTCCTGAAATGGTTGATAAAGTAAGGAATTTTGAGACCGTTTTAAATGGATATTACCCTACTCAGTCCGATTTTCGAATTAAGGGTTGGAAAAAAGGTTTGTTGAGGCTATCTGCTTCATGGAGATATGCAAGTAATACTTATAAATACCCATACGAGATAAAGGTTCTGCATAAGATATGGAAATACCGTCAACCTGAAATTGAGGGATTTTACTCTGAATAATGGTCAGGAAAGGACTTAGAGAAATATTAAAAAAAGGAATGAGTCCTATTTTAAAAAAGAAATATGCGGCTTATTCATCAAAAGACCAACATATAAATTTTCAAGGGTTGAATATATTGGTTAAGGCTGGTGTCTTTCATCCAGGTTTATTTTTTTCGACAAATACGATTATCAAATATTTAGAAGAAATAGACTTAAACAAAAAGAAGGTGTTAGAACTTGGCTGCGGAACGGGTTCGATCTCAGTTTGGGCTTCAAAAAAAGGGGCTGCTGTCACGGCGAGCGACATCAATCAAAAAGCGTTGGATAATGTAAAAGAAAATGCAGTTCGAAAT
>ENA-UOXV01008519-UOXV01008519.1-marine-metagenome-genome-assembly--contig:-NODE-8519-length-10042-cov-5.760288_pt1 | contig 10042 bp, 9 predicted proteins | sample MGYA00238165_ERZ766961 | MGnify/ENA primary metagenome ERZ766961 (study PRJEB28924, sample SAMN03173240) | marine metagenome | biome: Marine; feature: Water; material: Subsurface seawater | place: North... | reverse complement strand
GCTGACCAGGTTGCTCCAGAGGATTTCGAGCTCGATACCGTCCATTGCCATCGTCAGTTTCCTTGTTTCGCGGCCAGTTTGCGCCGCTTTGAAGATTCATTTTTCATTGTCACCCCGGATTTATTCCGGGGTCCAGTCTTTGTTGCTGAAAGGGGCTCTGGGTCCCGGCACAGAGCCTGCCCCGGACGTGATCCGGGGGCCGGGATGACATTGTGGGTGGAGTTGGCGGGGAGCCAGCCTGTCAAAAAACCGGTCATCACGCGCGTGTCGCCGTGATACAGCCGTTTTCCGCGACCGAGGCCGTCCAGCCCGGCAGGATGAAGATCGTTGTTTCACGCTCTTCGATGATCACCGGTCCGGCCATGGTCTGTCCAGCGGCAAGTGCCGGGCGGTCATAGACTGCGACCGGTTCCTCGGCGTCGTTGATAAAGACCGGGCGGTGGGCCTTCGGGGCGTTTGCGCTGGCGGCAAGCTCCGGCACGCCGTGGCGCTCGACGGCCGGGCCGTTGGCGCTGATCCGCCAGGCGACAACCTCGATCTTCATGTTGGGCAGGCGCAGGCCGTACTGGGCCTCATACGAGGTCTCGAAGGATTCGCGCATGGAATCGATGTCCTGCTGGCCGGTCGGGTCGCCGTCAAAATCGATGGTGACCTCGTTCTGCTGGCCCGCATAACGCATGTCGGCCCCGTAGATGTAGTCGATCTCGTCCGGCGCGCACCCGGCGGCTTCCAGCGCGATCCCGGCTTCGGAGGCCATTTCGCTATAGGTTTTCCCTGCCTGTTCCCAGTCGATCCCGCCGGCAGTGCCACGTGCGAGGTCGAACCGCACAGGCGTGACCAGCGTGCCGAACGCCGACAGGACGCTGGCGAGCGGGGGATAGATAACGGTGGTGCTTTCCAGCAGTTCCGCCACATGACAGGCATGCACCGGGCCTGCGCCACCAAAAGCGAGCACCGGCATGCCGCGATAGTCGATGCCGCGGTCGGTGGCATGCGCCCGGGCCGCAGCGGCCATGGATTCGTTGACCACCTGGAAAATCCCGCGGGCGGTCTGCTGGACCGAGGTGCCGAGCTTGTCGGCCAGCGGCTTGATTGCGGCCTCGGAGGCGGCTTTGTCGAGCTGCATATCGCCGCCGAGGAAGTTATCGGCATCCAGCAGGCCGAGGACGAGATCGGCATCGGTCACCGCCGGGTTTTCGCCGCCACGCCCGTAACAGGCGGGGCCGGGCTCCGATCCGGCGCTGCGCGGGCCGACCTTGAGCAGGCCGAGCGCATCGACGGAGGCAAGCGAGCCGCCGCCGGCACCGATTTCGATCATATCGATCGCCGGGATAATTACGGGCATGCCGCTGCCCGCCTTGAAGCGGTACATGCGGTCGACCTCGAACAGGCCGGTGACGGTCGGCTTGCGGTCCTCGATCAGGCAGGCCTTGGCCGTCGTGCCGCCCATGTCGAAGGAGAGCAGCCGGTCAAGACCCAGCCGTTCGGCGTAGTAGCTGGCGACCAGCGCGCCCGCTGCGGGGCCGGATTCCATCATGCGCACGGGGAAGCGGCTGGCGGTCTCGGTGCCCAGTACACCGCCATTGCTCATCATGATCAGCGGCCGGCTGGCGAAGCCGCGCTTATTAAGTTCTTGCGATAACCGAGTAAGGTAAGGCTCTGTAATTGGGCGCGTATATGCATTTAGGGCAGTGGTCGCTGCGCGGGGGTATTCGCGGATCTGCGGGGCTACCTCGGACGAGATAGAGACATATAGGTCGGGCGCATGTTCGGTCAGGATATCGCGGATGCGCTGTTCGTTCGCACCGTTTACATAGGCGTTCAGCAGGCAGATGGCGAGGGCGGCGACGCCCTTGTCCTTCAATTCCTGTGCGAGGGCGATGATCTGTGCTTCATCGATCCCGGTCGCCACGGTGCCGTCGGCGAGGGTGCGCTCTGTAATGCCCCAGGTGAGGTCGCGCGGCACGATCGGGTCGGCATATTCGATCTGAGGGTCGAACATGTCGTAGCGGTGCTCGTCGCGGATATAGAGGACGTCCCGGAAACCTTCGGTGACGAACAGGGCGGTGGGCTGGCCGGATCGCGTCAGAACCGCGTTCGTGACCACGGTGGTTGCATGGACGATAACGTCATCGACATCTGCGGGTTTCGCGCCTGCCTTGGCCATGGAGGCGTCAACGGCGGTAAAGAACCCGTCAAGCAGGTCGCCATAAGTGGTCAGGGTCTTGTCGACCCATGTCCGTCCGTCTTCGTGCCGCAGCACAATATCCGTGAAAGTGCCGCCGATATCGACGGCGAAGGAGTATCCGCCCATGGGTCTGCATCCGGTTCTGGTTTTTATATACCGGAAGTGTACCATCAAAATGTACTGTTACAAGCTACATTGTCTCGTTATGCGTTACATAATGGTCGGGCGCTCACTGGCTATTCGGCGCGGCGCTGGATAGCATTGAACAGCACAAACAGAGCGGGAGTATGGGGAATGGCGCGCGTACAGATGCCGCAATTCGTAAAGATACCGGTGACGGCGGAATGCCCGAACCCCACGCGGTCGGATATCACGGCCGGCAAACATCGAATCGTCATCGACGAACCGACGTCGCGTCATGGCAATGATCAGGGGATGTTGCCGCTTCAGGCCTTGATGGCGTCACTGGCCAGTTGCACGCACGTGGTTGCCAACCAGATAGCCAGTGAGCTCGGTATTGTGTTCCGGGATTCGCATATCGCGATGACGGGGACGTTCGATACACGCTGCTATACCGGCGAAGCGAAGGTCGATCCGCCGTTTCCCGAAATTGATATGACGGTCACGCTGGCGACCGACGCCACGGCGGAACAGCTTGAAGAGCTTAAAGACCAGCTTCGCTGGCGTTGTCCGGTTGCGGCCACGTTTTCGGGGGCAGGGACGAGAATTAACGAGATCTGGGACGTGACACCCGTCTGAGGCGGCGGGGTATCCGGGGAGAGATCGGTGCCCTCACCCCCGGAAACCAGGGGTGAGGGTGTTGTCGGGCGGCAATCAGGCCGCTTTGAGGGTCTCGAGAATGTTCTGCGGCGAAGATTCGCCGTAAGGGTCGGATTCGCAGTTGTCTTCAAAGCCCGGCTCTTCGAACCAGTGTGTCACGACACCATCGTCAACGATGGCGGCATAGCGCCATGACCGCATGCCGAAGCCCAGGTTGTCCTTGCAGACGAGCATTCCCATCTTGCGCGTGAATTCGCCGGAACCGTCGGGGATAAGGGTGATGTTGTCGATATTCTGGGATTTTCCCCACGCATTCATCACGAAAGCATCATTCACCGACACGCAGGCAATGTCATCGATGCCTTCTGCGCTAAATTCATCAAATAATTTTTCAAAATCCGGCAATTGATATGTGGAGCATGTCGGCGTGAAGGCGCCGGGGAGGGAGAAAAGGATCACTTTCTTGCCGCTGAAGTAATCGGCGGTGGTCTTGTTTTCCCACCGGAAAGGGTTGGGCCCGTCAATGGAGTCGTCGCGGACCCGGGTTTTGAAGGTGACGTTGGGGGTGTTTTTACCAAGCATTTTTATGAACTCCGTCAGACATTTGTGAAACAATGAATACGATAGGTCGTTGTGATTTAACGATAATCATATGAGAATTAGAGTTATTAAAATATATTATGGCCGGGATGAATTTCAAGTCCTTTCCGCTGAAAAAATTCGTCTAAAATTTTATTCAATATAAAATGAAATAAGAGAAAGTTTTTTGTCAATAACGTCGGGTAATATATTTAAATATAGCATTTTATTGTTTTTATATATTTATAAATAATACCCAATATTAAAAGCATATTAAAAATTTAGATGCATCATGTCTTCAGTTCTACGAAACAAGTCTTGAAACGAATATCCCCAAACGGGGGTGACAAGTGCCCCTCAGGTAGAGGGGCGGCAACGGGTCGGACAGGCCGACTTATTCAGGGCTAATTCCAGGAAGGAAAACAGATGCGTCTACAAATTGCCTTTCTTGCCGCTTCGATGATGGCTCTGATGATGATGGGCGCCGTTACGGCGCAGGCTTCATTGGCGCCGGACGATGTCGTCGGCCGGTGGAGTGCGCAGCAGGGGTGCGAGGGAAAGGGTGATTTCGCCTATATCCGACGCGGACCCGATATGCATCAGGTCGTCAGTGACGGTCAGCGCGAATACCTGACCCCGGTCAACGTCAAGATCGAGAACGGCCTGCTGCGCGTCCATATCGACGAGAAAATATACACTTTCCGGCTTCCTGCGCCTGATCGTCTCGAAGCGTTGCAATACACGGATTCACGGACCGGCCTGACGGCAGAGTTTTCGCCGCGCACCTGGTTTCGTTGCTCGTAATGGATGAGGAGAAGAAGACAATGTCCGGTCCCAAAGGACGCAAAGCAGTGCTGTTCCAAAGAGCGGTTCTAAACAGCCGCCGCAGAGAACAGTCTGATCTGCAGGGACCGGACGGCGTTTTCGAACCCTCGGGTGAAACCGCCGATAAAGGCGTCAGAGCCCAGTTGATGAAGATCAGGACGGCATTCGGAGACACCGACGCCGCTTGAGAATGACGTTTTAAGAGGCACCAGAGCGGGACGGGGTTGTCAGGTTCACCGTCCCTACCTCCCTCGGGACGATCCGGTAAATTATTTGATGCCCGGATCGTCCCTTTTTTTTGTCCGCCTGACTGTTATTCCGCCGTGTTCGCGGGTTTGCATTTGCCGTCCGGCTTCGTATTCTCGCGCAACGAGCCCGATCAATGATGTGCCTTTAAAACGGCCGGATAACAGAAAGCGGAAACATGCAGCGCCTCGATCCCCCAGATCCGTCGACCTATGATGAAGACCAGAAACGTATCGCCGCCTCGATTGCCGGCACCCGTGGTTCTATCCGGGGCCCTTTCGGCGTATGGCTGCATGCGCCGGGCCTCGCGGATCCGGCCCAGGGTGTCGGGGCATTTATCCGCTATGGCTCGAAAATGCCGGGCAACCTGAGAGAACTTGCGATCTGCACGATCGGTCAGCACTGGCAGGCGAATTACGAATGGTTTGCCCACGCGCCCATCGCCATCGACGAAGGAGTGTCGGCCGATGCGATTGCATTGCTGAAAGCCGGCAAGACGCCCGCACCGCTGACTGATGACGAACAACTGGTCTACGAACTGGCGACAGAAACGGTCACCTCGGGGCGGTTGTCGGCAGCATCCTACGGCCGCGGTATCGACGCGCTGGGCGAGGAACTGATGGTCGAGCTTGTCGGGATCTGTGGCTACTACACGCTGATATCGTTCACGTTGAACGTTTTTGATGTGCCGGTACCGGACGGCGAGGAAATCCCGTTCGGGGAATAGCGGCACCCCGTTCGGGGAATAGCGGTACAGTGAGGCCCCGGCTTTTGCCGGCGGGATTCCAGCCTATAGGCGGGGCTCTCTGGATACTTCTGTTATTACTACTTTCCCTTGAAGTCCGGGTCGCGCTTTTCGAAAAACGCTGCCATCCCTTCTTTGTGATCCTCTGACTGCACCAGAACGGATTGCGCCAGCCGTTCGATGTCGCGCCCGGTATGCATGTCTGTGTTGACGCACATATTGACCACGTGTTTCGCCATGCCCATGGCGAAGGGGGAATTTTTCAGCAGGCGTTCCGCATAGGTATAGACACGATCCATGAACTCGTCGTGCTTGTAGACTTGGCTGATCAGCCCGATCCGGCGGGCTTCTGCGGCATGGATCGGGTCGGCCGTAATAATAAGTTCCTTGGTCTTGGCGAGGCCGACATGATGGATCATGCGGTTGCAGGCGCCCGAAGCCGGTATCGCGCCGAGCTGGTTCTCGACAAGGCAGAAGGTCGCGTTTTCCGAGGCGAGGACGATATCGCAGCTTAATGCCAGTTCAACGCCGCCACCGTAGCAGAGGCCGTTAATCGCCGCGATCACCGGCACCTCGAGTGTTTCCAGGTCGTCGAAAGCCTGGTGAGCCTGACGGTAGTAGAACCGGAAAGCCGGTGGTTGAAGGTTGTCGCTGCCGAGGACGGTCAGATCAACTCCTGATGAAAACGCCCGGCCTTCGCCGGTGACCACAAGGACACGGATTTTTTCGTCGAATGCACAGCGGGCGATGACGTCTTTCCATTCGTCGAACATCTTACGGCTGAAACTGTTGAGTCGCTCCGGCCTGTGAAGGGTCATTGTCGCGATACCGTCTTCGCGGACGTCGAATTTGATTTCTGTATAGTCCATAGTTTTCTCCCGCTTGGTTTTGCGGGATCGTATGTGCGCGGAACGCGGCGGGCAAGGTGCACTTGATTTACTGTTGCCGCGGCTTCACGATTGAGGGAAAGAACAAAAAGGTGAGGCAGTCGATGTATCCGGCATCACGTATTCTTTCGAGGGCGGTCGCATCCTTCCCGGACCGGCCCGCGCTGATTGATGGGGACATTCGTCTGAGCTATCGCGCTCTTGGCGAGCGGGTGAACCGCTTGGCCAACGCGTTGTGCGACATGGGACTAAAGCGTGGCGATCGGGTGGCCATTCTCGATTGGAATTCGCATCGCTACGCCGAAGCTTATTACGCTTGTGCGGTCGCGGGGCTGACATTCCTGCCGCTCAATTCCCGTCTCGCGGCGCCTGAACTTGAATATATCTTTAATGATTCAGATGCACGGGCGGTCCTTATGTCGGAACCGTTCCTGGATGTTTATGAAGTTGTCCGCTCGAAAGCGCCCTCGCTCGAATTTTCCATCGGCATGGGACTCGAAAAAGCCCCATCCGGCTTTTATGACTATGAAGCCATGCTGTCATCTGCGTCGCCGGACGCCACCCCTGCTGATACCGGTGTCGATGATACCATCCAGATATATTACACGTCGGGGACGACCGGTGATCCGAAGGGTGTCTGCCTCACTAACGGAAACGTTTTCTGGTGCGGAGTAGACTGTACGACGACGATGGATTTCCGTCTCGGGTCTGTCTGGCTTCATTCGGCTCCGATGTTTCACCTGGCCGATGCGATGGCATTCTGGGCTGTGCCGATGGTCGGCGGCACACAGGTCTGCGTTCATTTTCAGCCCGACCGGGTGCTCGAACTGATCGAGAAGGAGCGCGTCACAATTACTTCACTGCCCGCAACCCTGATTGCCCTGATTGCAAATCATTCCGACACATCGAAATACGACCTGTCGAGCCTGACACAGATAATGTATGGCGGATCGCCGACGCCTCTGGGCGTATTGCAGAAGGCTGAACAGATGTTTCCTTCCGATATGTTCATGCATTCCTACGGCATCACGGAAACCACGGGTATTGCCTGCTGCCTGCAGCCTGCAGATCATGACCTCACTCTCGGTCCCGATGGTATTCACCGGGCGGCATCCTGCGGCGTGCCGTCGCCTTTGATCGACAGGAGGGTTGTCGACGGTGACGATAAAGATGTGCCGGTAGGCGAAATCGGCGAGGTCGTATTCGGTGGACCCAAGATTATGAAGGAATACTGGCGCAAGCCGGAGGTTACCGCCGAAACCCTGCGCGGCGGATGGTATCACACCGGCGATATCGGTTATCTCGACGAGACGGGGCATCTCTATCTGGTCGACCGCAAGAAAGACATGATCATCTCTGGCGCCGAAAATGTATACTCGGTCGAGGTCGAGAATGTCCTGTCGACCCATCCGGCTGTGATGGAAGTCGCCGTGATAGGCATCCCGCATGAGCTTTGGGGTGAACAGGTGCATGCGGTTGTCGTTCGACGTGACGGCTACGCAGACACAACAGATGCAGATATTCTGAACTATTGCCGCGGCAGGATCGCCGGATATAAAATTCCGAAATCGCTCTCATTTATCGAGGGGCCATTGCCGACAACGGGACCGGGAAAGGTTGCGAAACGGCGGTTGCGGGACCCATACTGGGAGGGCGTGACGCGGCAGATTTGATTCCACTCTGATATGTCATAGAGTTCCAATCAACCTTGTGACGTGCGCCCCCAAGAAAGTCTGTTCATGACAAATTTCATCCGCAACGCCTGGTATGCGGCATGCTGGTCAAACGAGTTGGAGCGTGAACCGCAGGCAAAGACGATCCTGGGCGAAGATCTCGCGCTATTCAGAACAGAAACAGGAGTCGCGGCGGCCGTCGAGGATTGCTGCCCACACCGGTTTGCCCCGATGTCATTGGGGAGCGTCGAGGGAGAGAATATCGTCTGCGGCTATCACGGCATGCAGTTTGATTGTGCCGGGGTTTGTGTCGATATTCCCGGCCAGAAGAATATACCCGGGCGTACAAAGATCCGGGCGTATCCCGTGATCGAGAAACACAAACTTGTCTGGGTTTGGACAGGGGATCCCAAGCGTGTGGATGAAGGGTTAATCCCCGACCTTCGCTGGCTGGATAACCCTGACTGGAGGTCCGTGACGGGGACAACACGTTACGGCTGTAACTGGGTGCTGCTGGTTGATAACCTTCTCGATTTGACCCATACGACATTCGTTCATCAATCGACGATCGGTACTGAAGATGTTGCGAACACGCCCGTCACGTCGGAGCGCACCGGTGATATCGTGACGGTCACGCGGATCATGAAAGACACGGAGCCGTCGAATTTTTACAAGCGTGTCGGCGGGTTTGAGGGCAAGATTGATCGTTGGCAGAAAATCTGGCTGGACCCGCCGTCCACCGTCATCATCGATGCGGGGGGTGTGCCGGCCGGCACCAATGACAAATACAGGGGCATTGATACGCGCATTATCAGTATCCTGAAGCCGGTCGATGACAGCACGGTTGATCAAATCTGGGCTTTCGCACGTGATACCTGCCTGGATGATGCCGATCTTGATGCGGATATCGAAAAGTCGATCATTCATACGTTTAACGAAGATATCGAATTTCTGGCCGGTCAGCAGCGCAACATGGAGAAGCGCCCCGAGCGGAAGATGCTGAACAATACGGCTGATTCCGGCGTTGTACAGGCGCGCCGTGTCATCGATGAATGGTTGGCGGCAGATATGGCCCCGGCGCGTTCAGATACCTCTGCACCGGCCCCCGCTGAATAACCACCTTCTGGAATTTGTACCGCTCGTGAAAAAAACAATTTTTCGGCTTCTTGCAGCCGCCGCACTCGTTGCAGTTTCCCCGCCCGCATTTGCGCAGGTGCCGCCGGATGGCGGTTTTACCAAACCGCTGAAATGCATGCTGGATCGCGATTGCTGGATCATCAATCTTCCCGATGCACAGGGGAGCGACGAGAAAGCAGCCGATCACCGATGTGGTTTCCGTACATATAACGGGCACAAGGGTACGGATTTTGCCGTTCGCGACTTTCGGGCGCTCGATAGCGGCGCCGACGTTGTTGCGGCCGGGCCCGGGATCGTTACGGCGGCGCGGGATGGCGCCGAGGAGTATTTCAAACAAACTCCGGAGACGCGGAAACTGATCGGCCGAAAGGCCTGCGGGAACGGGGTGATAATCGAACATAATGGCGGTTGGGAAAGCCAATATTGTCATATGCGCAAAGGCTCGCTTGCCGTGAAGCTGGGTGACCGGGTCACGCGGGGGCAGAAACTCGGGCTGGTGGGCATGTCCGGCCGGACGCAGTTTCCCCATGTGCATATCGAGTTCAGGGTCGATGGCAAAACGGTCGATCCCTTTACCGGAGCGGCGGTCGGTTCCGGTTGCAACCGCCCGCAGCGATCGCTCTGGGCCGAGAACGCTGGCGTCGGATATCCGACCTTTGCGTTATATGCCGCCGGTTTCGCGGACCAATCCGTGAACGTCAACGCGGTCTATTCGTCGGCGCGAAGTCCTGTCAGCCTGCCGCGCCACGCGCCGGGCCTGGTGCTGTGGGCCGCCATGTTCGGCGTGCAACGTGGCGATGTACTGAAACTTCGGATACTGGACCCCGCAGGCGCGGCTATTTCCGTGCGGGAAATCCGCTTCGATCGGTCCCAGGCACGGCGTGTTGAATATACGGGGCGAAAACTGCCACCTCCCGGATGGGCGCCCGGTGGCTGGAAAGGGGAGGCCGTGTTGCAGCGCTTCGTCAATGGCCGTACGGTT
>ENA-UOXV01008514-UOXV01008514.1-marine-metagenome-genome-assembly--contig:-NODE-8514-length-10043-cov-5.371646_pt1 | contig 10043 bp, 9 predicted proteins | sample MGYA00238165_ERZ766961 | MGnify/ENA primary metagenome ERZ766961 (study PRJEB28924, sample SAMN03173240) | marine metagenome | biome: Marine; feature: Water; material: Subsurface seawater | place: North... | reverse complement strand
GACGGCGGGTGGGCGCAGGGCGCGTGGCGGCTCAGACCTTCCAAGCCCCCCGTGACACTGTGGCAAAAGTGCCCTCCCCAAGCTGCGACTGCGCACGGGGGGCACCGTGCGAGCGTCAGCACCTCCCCGTCCGCCCCAACACCGCTCGCCTCAGCCAGACAGCAGTACGGGGTGAGGGACGCGGCGTGTCCGTTTAGTACGGGGTGGGGGACGCGGCGTGTCCACTTAGTACGAGGGGGGGGGGGGGGGGGAGCGCGTCCCGCTGTGGCAAGCAGCTGGACTGCTTCCGGGGTCTCATGGGGCAGAATGCGCGGCGTCATGCGGCGCGGGCCTTGTCAGGGGCGCGCGCCTGCATGGCAACGTGCTCCTTGGGCACGCGCACAGTCACGAAGCCCTCGCGCGGGTCGCCGTCTCTGCCAGATCCACGGGCCCGTCTGAGCATAGCTAGGGACGCGGGCGCGGGCGGCCAGCTATCGGCCCGCTGGCCCGCTGGCAGCCCACGGGCTGTGGAGAAGGGGGGTGCAGCGGCACGCGGCGTGGGACGAGGCGGCTCAAGCGTGACCTGCCTACCGCAAACTGGAGGGCGGAGAAGCGTGGGCGCCGCCCGGCCTTGCGCATCTCGCGTGCCAGCAGCGCCCACTCCGCGAGGCAGCGTGAGAGCAGCGCGGGGGCGGCGCCGCTCCAGGGGCCCCGCTCCGCGTCCGCGGGCGGCCCTTGTGACGGCGACGCAACCGCCTCCGCGGGCGACTCTCTTGCCGCGCCGACCTCGCGCTTGCCGTCAACAGACACCGCCGCGAGCGGGTCGTGCGGCTCCGCTGCTGGCGCACCCGGGCCTTCCGCGGGGTGGGCGCAAGCGTCCGTCTGGGTCGCCGCAGTCACGAGCTGGGGCGCCGCGCCGCCACCGCTCTGCAGGGCGCGCGACGCCGGCTTCTCGGGCGAGGGGCGCGGGGCAAGGGAAACGGGGCGGGCGTGCGGCGTCTTGGGCGCGCTCAGGGGCACAAGGAACGCCGGCTCCGCGCTGACCGCCTCGATGACGAGGGGCGGCACCCGCGCAGGCGACGACTGTACCGCAGCCCCCGCCGCCTCGCTCTGCAGCACAAGCCCCGGCGACGCCGGGCTGGCTGGGTTCTCCTTCACCATCGACATGCCGCCCGCGGCGCGGTCGAAGCCGTCGCGCGCGGCCTCCCGCGCCGCGCCGCGGCCCTTGCGGTTGCGCCGCTTCTTGCCCGGGGAACGCAGCTCCTCGGGTCCGCCCCCGCCCCCGCCCCCGCCCCCGCGTCCTCCCGCACCGCTGCGCTCCGTGTCACCTGCGCTTGGCCCTGTGCGTAGCACCAGCGGCGACGGATCGCGCTTCAGACCTATCCACCGGCGCCCGCATCAGCCCCCGCGCGACCCGCCCTGAGGCGCAGCAGCGGCCAACCCCCGGCCCCTCCCGTGCCTTTGAGCGCACCTCCCGTGCCTTCGAGCGCACCTTCCGTGCCTTCGAGCGCGTCGTGCCAGATCACGGGCGACTGCGCCGGGCGCCCAAGCGGGCCCTCACCGCCGCCCCCTGCGGCGCCCGCGCCCGCGCCGCGCGGCGAGCCCTCTGCGAAGTCGCCAGACGCCGCCGTCTCCCAGCTCCCCGCAGACTGTGGTGGGCGTTGGAGCCCTTCAGCAAGTTGGAGGGACAGAGGGTGTCCGCACAGGGCTGGCGCTGTCTCTTGCGGGCCCGCCTCGGAATTGGAAGGGCCCGCCCGGGAATACCTGCAGGCTCGCGGCGCTGCTGACGTTCGAGAGGGCCCTGCCGCGTGCCGCACCCGGGGCGACTCAGACCCCACACACAGCCGCACGCGCGCACAGGGCGCACGAGTACGGCGGGGGTGTCGCCCGAACCGCGCAGCAGCCACGGGCGTCGTGAAATCGATGGGCCCGCCGCGGAGCGTTCCGACGCTGCGCCCGCCAGAGGGCGGCACTGCGGGCGGGTCTGCCAGTGCCGCACGGCGCGCGCGCTCAGCCTACGGCGCCAGTCGGGCAGTCCCCGGGCGCGCTGCAGGGGAATTGCACGGCGCGCGCGACGCAGAGCATCCCGGCGGGCCTGCACCTGGCGCAACCCATGCGCGGGGCGGCGCGCCTAGGCCGCGCGGGGACGATTCCGCGCGCGGCGCGGACCGCTCCCGCTCTGCTGCGAACGCGTCGCGCGCGGCTTGCGCCTCCGCAGCCAATGCGCCTGCCGCCATCTGCAGGTGACTGTGGGTTGAGTGCTGCGGTCGCCGCGTACCGCCAAAGATGCGCGCGGGGGGCTGCAACCTTGGCATCAGTGCGCTCTTGCTGGAGATTCGAGACGCGTTTCAGCAGCGAATCGAGCTGTGCCTGTGGCGCGTGGGCAGCACGTTCAGGGAAGATCATGCGCGTGTGCCAGCTTGCACGGATGAGGCTCGCCGAGGCGAATTCACCTGGAGCGAATCGTTCTTGTGACGCAATTCACGGTTGATAAGCTGAAGCTCGCGCGTCTCGGACGCCGCAGAACCCATGCGGTCTGTATCGCCCTGATCGCTCCCGCGTGGCCCGTCGCCCTTCTCCGCCTATCGGGTGGGAGCAAATCAACTGCCGCTGCACTAAAAAGCGGAAGATTGCCTCGCGACTTGCCACTGGCAAGTCGCGAGCGCGCGGGGGAATGGTCTGGCCCAGGCACATTAGGATACGGGTCCGAACAAAATTGCAGGGTGGGAAGCGGACAAGCTTCGCGAGTGCTTCAGCGAGTCTCTGGTTGAGGGCGACGTTGTCGAGCTCGGCATCAATAAGTTTCTTCCGAAGCTCCTCGGTCGAGTTTGCCACAGAAGCGTCCTTCTTATGCACGCCATTCCCGTTTCTTGTAGCACCCGTGGCAGCGGCAGGACTGGATCCGTTCGATCCATGTGCACCCCTTGATCCCCCGCCAGCGCCGACGGCCTGGGGCGGAGAGGGCCTCTGCAACATCAACCACCCCTCAGTCGCTGCCACAGGATGTCACTCAAATGAGAAGTCGCTTTACTGCGCCTTCCTGGACCAATAGGGCGCATCGGGGCGGTGAGCTAGAGTGCGCGATGCCGCCGGGACCTCGGACCCGCCGGATGCGGAGTTCTACTGCTCTGGTGATATGCTGGAGCATGCTCTCGATAGGCACCAGAGGCACTTCCAATCTTCATATCGGTTGCGAAGGGTCCGCGCGAGCACCCGGGATCACACGGCGCAGCGCGCTCGTGCTTTCGCCTTTCGCCGCTGTGTGGCACCCGATTCCCCGGGACGTAGGCGGGGGTATTGGGATCATGCATCTGCGTGGTGGCCAGGGCCATTCCAGGCAGAAGGAAACTCTGGCAGACGGCATTAGCAACGGGGGCCCTGCACGGAAGCATGGCGGCTCCATGCGAACAAGCCGACTAAAGAGCACGAGGGACGAAAAAGACAAGAGCACCGTGGGTCTCAAGTACCAGGAAAGCACCCCATTACTGCAGGGACACGTTGACACACCAAAAGAACGGAGGTTGTGCACCGCTCCCTCGCCCTGCACCCCGCTCAACACGCGCTGCTCCGTGAGCCGAGCTCTGAGCTAACCGCACCCCACGCCAACTCTCAGCGCGGAAAGCTATGCGGCGGAGGCGGCGCGCTGTCTCTCACAACTCAGGGTGGATGAAGCGTGCTCTTGCTATGAGGCGGCGCTGCAAGTTGAGCCCAAAGCCGCGTGGCTTCTCGACGCTTACGGGTGCGCATGCACCAGTCTCCGTCTGTCCCCCTCGCCACCTGCCCACACCTGGCCGACTGCCCCCGCCCCGGGGCGTACATACAGCTACACTGATCGTGTGCGCCTGCAGAGCGCTGCTTGCGGACATGGGCAAGCCAAAAAAGGCCCTGAAGCTCTTCCGGAAGAGCGTGGAGGTTGAGCCGCGCGGCTCGCACGTTAAGCACATGTACATCGCGCAGTGCGCCGTGGGCGAGGAGGCAATCAGGTGAGGCGTGCCGCTGACCCCAGCGAGACGGCATTCGACGGATGCAGCGCCCGGGTGCACTCTGCGTGGGCAAAAAAACTCTATTGAGACCGCTGCGACGGGCGGCAGGCACCTCCGGCAAGGGGTCGAGATCCTAGACGAGCGCCGGAGTCTTGCGCGCAAGCGAGCAGAGCTTGGGGGCGGGGCCGATGAAGTCAGCGAGGTGAGGCGCGCGATGGCTGCTTGGCCTGCCCTGGCTGACCTCGAAGGCGTCCGGGGGGCGGGGAGCAGGTCAGCCCGATGCTGTGCACGGCGCAGTCCTCCCTCGCCGAGGCACTGCTGGCCTTCGACGACACGGGCGGTGGGCCCTGCGCCCTCGAGGGCGCGGGCGCCTGGCCGCCTCACTGCGGGTCCGGGCGCTCACGTGTCGGCGCGCGGCAGGCGCGGACGAGGAGGCGGAGGCCCTGCTGCTAAGCGCGAAGCGGATCGACCCCTCCTCGCCTGACCCGCACCAAGCGCTCGCGAGCTTGCGGCTCAGCCAGGAGCGCGCGGCGGACGCCGGCGCGGCAATGCAGGCGGTGCTGCGCATCTTTTCAGAGAGCAACGTTGAGTGCATGCCGTCCATCGACTTCCGCCTGCAGTCCGCCAGGCTCCTCATTGAGCTCGGCCTCATTCCGGACGCCCTCAAGGTCCGCCCCGTGCCGCCCGCGCCAGCCAGCCAGCGTTTCCATGCGCCCGAATCCCCCGCGCGCGCGTCAGAGCTGCGCACCGTCCGCAGGTGTTGCGGATGATCGAGCGCGAGCGCGACGACCTCGCGGAGTTATGGTACCTGCGCTGCTTCGCCCTCCGCCTCGCGGGGGACGAAGGCGGCGTGCGCGAGGCCGCGCGGCGCGGCAAGGCCCACCTGGCCAAGGCACGCGGACCCCCCCGCGCCCTCTTCCGCGAGCAGCGTCCCTGTAACCGTCCCTGTAACCGTCCCTGTAACCGTCCCTGTAACCGCGTCGCCCCCAGCTGCCGACTCCCTCCGCGGTCTGCGGCCCGGCGCGCCAGCGGCAGCGCGGAAGCCGCGCGGTGGCTACACAGCCTGGCTCGGCCAGGTGAGGTGAGCAGGCGCGCTGCACCTAAACCCTAAACCCTAAACCCGGCGTGCAGGTCGGTGGCGCCGAGATGACACGCAACCCCGTGTCGGGCGAGCTGCTGGAGCTCGCAGACTTCGACGACGTCGCGCGCGGCGTCGGCGTCTCTCCGGCCGAACTCGCGCAGGCGCGCCCCCGCACGCGGCCGAGCGCGGCGCGCGGGGGCGGTCGCGGCGTGAGCGGGGGGCGGGCGCAGGATGAGCGAGATGACTTGGCGGAGGCGGAGGCGCAGCAGCGAGATGCGATGGCGCTCGGCCGCGAGCAGGAGGCGGCAAGACGCGCGGGCGCGGGCGGGGAGACTTCGCTGGGCGAGGCAGAGCCTGCTCTGTCTGGCGGGGAGAGCAGTGAGAGCGCGGGGCCGGGGGGGGGCGCTGGGGTGGACAACGATTCGCTTCCAGATGGGTACTCTTCGGCATGAAACTGGGCCACGAAGCTGCCGCAGGGATCGCACGCGCACAGAGGGCTACGGTCAAGGACGTGTACTCACAGCACACGCAGCCCGCAACCCTCCCACACTCTCTATCGCGCCGCCGCGAATTCAGTTTCCTGCCGCATGCGGCGACACGTGCACTGTTACCGACGGGTTGTTGACGGTCACAACCCCGGCGTCCCCTGCGCCCGAAGGCTCGTTCCCGACCCCGTCCCCACCGTCCACAGCCCGCAGCATGGAGCCACCGGACACGGAGCTGAGTGTCCGAGCTGAGATGGACCGCGCCTTCGCTCGAATCTTCTGCGCTGCCGCCACCTCGGCCGCCTCGCGCGCAAGCTCCGCCAGGCGGTGCACGGAGTCGAGCAGCGCCTGCGCCTTGTCGCGCTTGCGCTTCGCGGCGGACTCAAGGGCCTTGCCCTGGTGCAAGCGGAAGCGCGCCTCCGACATCTCCAGGCTGGCCTTGCTGTCCGCATCCTCACGCTGGGCAATCGCGTCCATCGTCTCGTGCATGAGCGACTCCTTGTTGTCCTCATCCTCCTCCGCAAGCTTGATGTTCTCCTTGTACTGCGCGGTGCCGTCCTTGAGCAGCTTCTCCGCCTGCTCCTTGCGCTGGTCAGCGAGCGCCATCGCCGTCTGAGCTTTCAGCTCTGACACCTTCCCCTCGGTCGTGATGGCAGCGGCCTTGCTCTCGGCCGTCTCGACGACGTCGCGCGCCTGCCGGAATCGGCGCTCGAGATACGAAAGCTTGTGCATGAGCTTGTCGTACACACGCTTCTCCTCGTGCATGCGCAGCGTGTTCTCCGTGGCTTGCGTGTTTGCGGCAGTCGAGTCGGTCTTGTACTCATAGATTTTCTCGTTGAGCTTCCCGAGCATATCCTGGAGCCGTGCACTCTCCCGCATCTCCGTGTCCTTCATGTCCACTGCCGAATCGAGCGCCATCTCCGCAGCGTGCTTCAGCGAGTCCTGCACAGCCTTCTCAGCACCAAGGCGGATCGCCTTGCTGGCACGCGCCGTGTTCACCGCGTCCGCACGCGCGCGCATCTTCGAGATCTCTGCGATCGCACCCTCCTCGAGACGCGCAGCCGCGCGGTGCGCCTTGGAATCGTTCTCCTGTCCAATCTGCTGGTTCTTCAAGTCCTCGGACTCAAGAATCGACGCACGCGACGTCTTCTCCTGGTTTTCCCATCCCCGTGCGCGCTCCCGCATCGCTTCGACGTCCTCCTTGAGATTCTCGGCCTGCGTCACGAAGTACGCCGCCTTTTCTGTCGCCTTGGCAACCTCCTGAGCGATCAGCGACTGCTCCTTTCTGTTGGCCATCAACTCCCGCTCCGCCGCCTCACGCTCAGCAGTCAGGGCCTTAGCAGCATCAGCGTACTGAGCCCGCATCTCGTTGACCTGCGTCGAGTACTTTCCCTTGAGGGTATCGAGCTCCCGCCCGACCTGCTTCGACGAGGCAAGGAGGCGGGACACCTCTCCCTTGATGAGCTCAGCACGCTTCTTGAGCACATGCTGCGAGACATGCATGCGCTCAAGGCTCTTGCGCTCTGAGTCAATTTGCCGATCCAAGTGCTGAAGCGAGCCGTGTGCCCCATACCAAAGACGGTGTGCGCTATCAACGCCGCGGACAGCATCCAGCAGCCGCGCATGTGCACCGGCACCCGCAAAGTACGAACTCGGAAGGCCAGCATAGTGATTCACGACCGACTCAAGGTCTGCTGTCGATGCGTGCGCGTTCTGGATTGCCCCGAGGTATGCCGCCTCGCCCTTTAGAGTGCGGTCGTACACCGGAGACGGTGCAGGCATGAACCCGTAGAGCTTCGATTCCCCACCCTGAGGAGGCATCGCAGGCTGAAGAAGAAGCTCAGGGGAGCCATCTGCGTGAAATATGGCTACACCAAGCAAGCACAGTGCCACTGTGCCAGCCAAGGCGCCCCCCACGACCCTCCGCCGGCCCTCCATGCCGCTCATCCCGACGCGACACTTCGAGTCCTTGGATTTTCCCCGTGTTCAATCAAAGTGAGTTGCTTGAAATTTCAGCCAACCCCGGGAGAGTGAGGCTCATAACTTTCACTTCCACTTTCGTGTTCGTTTGTTAATAAATCAATCCTCTTCCGCGGCGTTGGCGCGGAGGCGCCGCCGGCGTGTGATCATTACGATGGAGACTGACAGTACCAATTTGCAGGACATCGAGTCCCTGCTCAAACAGATCCGCAAGTATACTGTCGCTCCCTCAGCGTCTTCCTCGAAGGGGGATGTGGCCGCAGCGGGGTCTGAAGCCGGGCCCGCTCACCGAGCGCCAAGCAACCCCCCGGCGGAGTACCAGACGGGCAGTGCAACCGCGGAAACATACCAGGGCGGAGCGCCTGGACTGCGATCGCTTGCGCGTCCTGAGTCGGCGGGAAACCTCGACAGGTCCCGCTGCAATTCTGTTCCCCGTGCCCACGGCGCGGGCAATGGGAGACGGGCCAACTAAATGTTTGCTCCCTGCAGCCGCGACTTCGAGGCACGGCGATACAAGCAGCAATCACAGGTGAAGCAGCTTGGCGATTTCCTGGAGCAGATTTCCTCCGTCAGGAATCGGGCGCAGCCCACATCGCCGGGCGCGCCCGGCGAGCCACCGACCAACAATCTGCAATCTGGCGCGGGACTGGCCGGCGACAGCGGTGTGGCGCGGCCAGGAGGCAGCAGCAAACTGCAGCACTACCAGGTATCCAGTGAATCTGATCCCTGGCCACACCGCGCAGCGTCTCACTACGAGGATCGGGTGTGACAACAGGAACAGCTCGGGCGGCTCGACGCTGAAATCTCCAGGCTCCAAGCTCGGCATGCGCTCGATGGCCAGGGCCTGCCGGGGCATCGCTCGCCAGCGCCGACCACGGACGAGACCATTCTGCGCGCGGTTCGCCCCCCTCGCCCTTTCACCCACCCCGCGCCCCGCCCCGCCGCCCCGCCGAGCACTGCGCTGACGGCGAGCGCCGCTCTCCCCTGCGCGTGTAGGAGGAGGCGCTGCGCGGGAGCAGCGCGCTGCGCCCCTTCCCGCACGCCGCCACGCCGCCCTCGGCCGCGCCGGGCGCCGCGCGCGCCTCGCCCTCCGTGGACGAGCTCCGCGCGCGCCACAACCGCTGGCGCTCCGCTGCCGACCTACCGCCAGCGCCCGACGTCTCGGAGCCGCAGCAGCGCCTCTCCCGCGCGCCGTCGCCGCTCCCGCCCGCGTTCCAACGCTCGCCGGCCGCGCCGCCACCGGCGTACTGCGCCCCCTTCACGCCGCCGGCACCGTCGGCCTACGGCGCCCCGCCCCTCAGCGGGCCCGCGGGCCGCGCCGCGTCGCCCGGTGGGCAGCCCGGGCTCGCGCTGCCCAACGAGGCCCCGCCGCCGCACGCCGACGCCTCGCCGCCGGCGCCCCCGGCGGAGAAGGAAGCTCTGTTGCGCACAAAGGAAGCTCTGTTGCGCACAATCCTCGCGGGCGCGACTGCCTCCTCGCTGCGCAGCCACCTCCTGTCCATGGTTCCCCCCGGCCCCGCCCGCATGCCGCCCGACGCGCCCTCGCTTCTCTTGAGCTCTGACCCGCCGCCCCCCGCCCCTCCCCGCGCCGCAGGTTGACGATGGCACGATCCGGACAGTCGCGGAGCTGCACGCGTACCAGCAGCAGGCGCAGCAGCCCGGCCCGAGCCGGAGCGCGTTGCTGCAAGCTCCCCGTGCCAGCGGCGCGGCGCGCGGCGCTCACTCGCGACCGGCGCTCAGGTCCTTGCGCGTGCGCCGCCCGCGCCCGGCCGCATCTCGCCGCCCGCGCCCGGCCGCATCTCGCCGGGGGCCTCCCCGATGCGCCGCGTGCCGTCGCCGATGCTCCGCGGGTCGCCGGGGGCCGGGGCGCCAATGCACAGGCCCGCCTCGGGACCGGGTGCGCCGCTGCATCCCTCTGCACAGGCGTCGCGGGCAGGGGGGCCGTCGCCGGCTGGCGGGCCGTTTGCCGGGGGCGGCCACGCAGTAGTGCCGCTCGCGCCCGACCAGATGCAGCAGATGCAGCACCAGATGCCGCCGATGCAGCAGATGCAGCACCAGATGCCGCCGATGCAGCAGATGCAGCACCAGACGCCGCCGATGCAGCAGATGCAGCACCAGATGCCCTCCCCGGGGCCGATCTCGGCGCGGCCCGTGCACGCGCCGATGGCGCACGTGGGGGCGCGCAGGGACCCCCGGGCCCCCGCGCTCTCCACCTTCGCGTCCCCTGCGCAGAATCGGTTCCCCTTCCAGGCGGCTAGCGCGGCAGGTCCGCTGCTCCCCGCGCCCCGCCGCTGCCATCGCGCGCCCCGGGCGGGTAGCGTGCGGCCCGCGGCCCGCCCTGCGCTGACGGGTCTCGGCGCGCGCGTGCCAGGCGCGGGGCAGATGGCGTCGCCGGGCGGAGGGCGGAGGCAGCCGGTGGCGCCGGTGCGGGCGGCACCGCCGTACAGCGAAAACGGCTCAAAGGGCGGCGCGGGCGCGCGCTGGTTCGGTTCCGCGCCGCCGCCGCAAGAGCCCGCAGGCGCGCCGCGCGCGCGG
>ENA-UOXV01008512-UOXV01008512.1-marine-metagenome-genome-assembly--contig:-NODE-8512-length-10045-cov-5.536537_pt1 | contig 10045 bp, 1 predicted proteins | sample MGYA00238165_ERZ766961 | MGnify/ENA primary metagenome ERZ766961 (study PRJEB28924, sample SAMN03173240) | marine metagenome | biome: Marine; feature: Water; material: Subsurface seawater | place: North... | reverse complement strand
AGGTAGGTGAGCTTGCTGTTCCTGTACGGGATGTGCTTCTGGCCGTTGGAGAGCGCCTGGAAGACGTCGCCGAGGCACGAGAGCGATTTGTTGATGGCGCAAGCCTCCTTCAAACGCGCACCCTCCGCGCCGGACCGACCCACGCGCTCACTGCCCGCGAGGTCCACCAGGTTAAGGCACCCGGTGAGCCGGGACCCGGAAGCCTCGTGCTCGCCCGTGATGTAAAGCATGAAGATGGTGTGCGACCGCGACGACACCGCGTTCATCTGCGTCGCCTCCACGGCTCTCGCGGCGGCGGCGCGGCGCACGAGACCCGCCGCGGCGTCCACGCTCTCGACCGGCTCCCTGTTGACGCCGGAAACCTCGGTAACGCCGTCGACGTGGACGATGGAGTGCTTATCGCTGTGGCCGCTGCCAGCCTTGAGCAAATCGCGAACTTGCTCGTTGTAAATCTCGACGTACGACGCGCACATGCGGTATTTCCACCCTTTCTTGGCGTTAGCCTGCGACGCCTCGACAACCTTGGCGACGGCGCGCGGGATGATACCGCGGGTCTCCTCGTTGTGCTGGTCCCCGAGCATGGTGTGCGTCTTACCGGAGCCCGTCTGGCCGTAGGAGAAGAGGCAAACTTTATACCCGTCGAGCGCGGATTGCACCAGCTGGGACACCTCGTGAAAGACTTCGCCTTGCGTGGACGACGGGCCGAAGACGCGGTCAAACTCGAAGCCCGCGACGTCGGCGTCCGTCTTTTTGAGCTCGACGCTGGTGCCGTCGGGGGCGCAGTCGACGATGGCGGTGTCGGAGGTGGTCGGTCGGACCCTGCAGAAAACCCGGACGTTGCCCCGGAGTTCCTGAATCTGGTTGTGGAGCTTCCGTCGCGTGGCGTCCGCCTCGAGCGCCTCGGACTCGAGCTGCTCGATGCGCTCGAGTCTCTCCTGCGCCGTCTTGCGGAACGACTCCATGTCCTCGGCGACGCGTTTGGCAGCCTCGGCAGCCTTGTTAGCCTTGATGAGCCTGGACGTGAGGTTAGCGTTGGTGCTCGAGTCGTTAGTCACCGCCGCCTCGTCGATGTCGGGGAGTTCCTCGCCGTCGTCGCCGACTCCGGCGGCGGCGCGAAGAGCGCGAAGCTCCGCGAGCATGTCGTTGCGTTCCTGCGCGGCAGTCTTGGCCTTGGCGTCGCGTTCCTCGGCGGCGGCCTCTTCAGCCGCGCGCATTTCCTTGATGTCCTTTTCGAGCCGGTCGACTTCGGTTCGTTCGTACTCGAGCTGCGCGACGACACCCTGGACCCTGGACTCGGCCGTCGTCGCCTGCTCGATGAGCTCTGCGTGTTTCGCCTCAGCCTCGGACATGGCCTCCGCCTGAGCCGCCTGCTTGGTCTCCAGGGCTTCGAGGGACTGAAGAGCCTCGTCTTTCATGGCGACGACCGTCTCGAGTTCCTCGGCGGTGCGCTTGAGAGTAGTCTCACACTCCGCGAGCTTAGCCGCAGCCTCGTCTCCGGACTGCGTCATGTTCGCCTTCAACGACGCGATGGCCTCCTCGTGAGCCTTGTGACTAGCCTCCAGCGCGGCTTTCTGTTCGGCGACGGACTTGACGGCGGCGGCGAGCTCTTCGTTCATTTTGGCAATCTCCTCGTCGCACTCCGCGTCGCATTCCGCGATCCTCGCGTCGCAGTCCGCGCGGGCTTTGGCGGCGGCTGCCGCGGAGGTAGCCTCGGCGGCGGCGATCGCGGCGGCGGCGGCGTCTCGCGCGGTTTGGAGCTCAAACTCAGCCTTTTCCTTGGCGGCGGCGATCTCGGCATCGAGTTTGGTGGCGGCTTCGTTAACAGCGGTTTCCTTGGCCTCCTCCGCGGATTTGATCTGATCCTTGGCCTTCTCCTCGGCGGCGTCCGCGCGCCTGCGCTCCTCCTTGACGTCGTCGAGGAGCCTCTGCTGGCCCTCGGACAAGGAGTCCGCGCGTCCCTTGTTCTCGGAGGCTTCAGATTTGAATTTGTCGAGTTCTTCGCTGAGCTTGTTCCGTTCCGACTCCCACTCGGCGGCGTCCTCGCTGAGCTTAGCGTTGGCCTTCTCGGAGGCATCCGTGGCGAGCTTGAGCTCGGAGGTGAGGGCGGCGTGTTCTTCTTCCTTCTTCTTGATGTTCTCGGAAGCCTTCTCGAGCTCCTTCTGGAGAAGCGCAATCTCAGAAGATTTAGCCGAGAGGACATCCTCCGCCTCCATCTGCGCATCCTCGGCGCCCTGCGTCTGAGCCTTGAGCTTCTGCTTGAGCGACGCGGCGTCCGCGAGTGCCGTAGCGAGCTGTGCCTCGACGTCGTCGCTCTTAGCCTGCGCGGCGGCGAGGGCATCGGACAATTCCTTCGTTTCCGTCTCCCTCGCGGCGCGCTCCGCGTCGAGCTCCCTGGCCAAACCCTCGAGCTCGGCTCTCGTCGTCGCGAGTTCACCGGCGAGTTCCGCTTTCGTGGTCTTGCTCCCGTTCTCCACGGACTCGATGCGCGCCTGGAGGGACGCGTTGGTGACCTTAAGGCGCTCCGCCTCGCCCTGCGCGCCGCGAAGTTTGTCATCGTACTCGGATCGGAGTTGCGACGCCTTGACTCGTTCGGCTGCGACTTCGTCGATTTTGGCCCGAATCTGACCCTCCAGAGCCCTTCGCTCGGCTGAGTAGGCAGCCTCGCCGTTCTCCCTGTCGCGCCTGAGCGCGGACGAGTCGCGTTCGGCCCTGGCGCAGCTCTCGCGCGCGGCGGCGAGGTCGACGCGGGTGTTCCTGAGCGACTCCTGGCTCTCCTCGTGTCTGCGGCGGAGGTTGGAGAGTTCAACCTCCTTCGCCTCCATGTCGTCCGCGGCGCGCCTCGCGTCCCAGTCGGTTGACTCCTTCATCCGTCTGAGTTCAGCCACGGCGGCTTCTTTGCCTTGCCTGAGCTCAGCCTCGACAGCCTGCGCGGACGCCTTGAAGCTGTTGAGTTGCCCTCGGAGCGCGGCTAGTTCCTGCTCCGCGGCTTGGGTGGACGCGTTCGCGCTCTCCATCTGGAGCTTGACGCCCTCCGCCGTCTGTTCCCTGTCGCGCTCGTCCCTCATGAGCTCCTCCACGAGCGCCTCCTTGCGCACGAGCGACTGCTGCAGGCACTGGCGCAGTGTGTTGATCACCGTCTTCGCCTCGTCCTTCATGGCTTTCATGTCGAATCCCTTGAGCGCCTTGGGGCGGAAGTGGAGGCATCGCTCCACCTCGTCGACGAAGGACGGGTCGTCGAAGTTCTGGCGGTTGATGCGGTCCACCTTACCCGCGGCGAAGGAGGAGAGGTCCAGGGAGGACGCGAATGGGTCGCCGCCGAAGCCCATGTCGCCGCCAAAGCCGGGATCTTCCGCCAGCGCCGGCATCACGGAGCCCCGCGTGGAGCTCACCATGCCGGAGGAGTTCATGTTCATGCCCATGCCCATGTTATTCATGCCCATGCCCATGTTCATGTTCATGTTGACCGAAGGGGCCGTGACCGGTCGCGCGACGGGCATGGACGTCTGCGCGGGTCTGTTCTCCGCGATTGGCGCGATGGACATCCTGGCCGAGGCGGGCCTGGCGGCCGTGGCGCCTGGCGCGGGGGCGCCGAGTCGGTCCGCTCCGGTGGTATCTTGCTCGAAAGGCATGGCGAGGGACTGTCGCATCATGCTCTCGCGCTTGACCACGTTGAGACGCGCGCGGAACGAGTTGAGGTCGGCGACGCCGGAGACCCGCCGCGAGGGGTCCGAAGCCGTCATCGACGCATCACCGACGGATGGGTCCTGACCGTGGAACTCACCGCGCGCGCGCCTCTCCGCGTAGGAGAGTGCGCCGTTGCTGGCGTTGAGATTGGGACGGAGCGTGCCCGCGAGGCCTTGCTGCTGCGACGGACCGGCATCGGCCGTCACCCTCTGCTTGGAGCTCGCGGTGCCCTTCATCCACGACGGAGCGGCACCGTCAGAACCTGCCCCCGGCGCTCGCGCGCTGACGGGCCCGTGCGCCGCGTTCTCCTTGTCCTCCATCGTATCGCGCGACGGGGCTGGTCACCGCGTCGAGCGAATAGTGTTGGGGCGAGTGGCGCGAATGGGCGTACCCTTTCGTGCGTCTCTCTCTGCGCGATGGGGGGGCTCCGTCCGGCGTTACCCGAGCCTTCTTCTCGGAGTTGACGATGGCGTTTCATCCCCCTTTTTCCTGCCAAGCTTCGTTTCGTGTCACCGCCGAATAAATTTTCGAGATGGGCCGAGATCTCGTTGAGTTTATTTTTATTTCCGTATGGGCAAATAGAATGACGGCGTGTGTTTTTTAAAAAATAAACTCAAAATATCTTTGCCAGCGGGGCAGTGGAAATCCACAGTCCGCGATTTGCCCGGCAGTTACCCGCCCTTTACGATTCACGCGGCCAATGAAAAGACTCACAGAAAAAATCTCCTCGGAAAGAAACTTCCAAAGGAAGCCGCGCTTCAACGCGTTGTTCGACCGCGCCCCGTGTTTGACCATAGACAGACGCGCGGTTGGACGCGACTTACGTTGAGGTGAGTTCGTGAAGGCACCGGATAGCCGTGCATCTAGGTACGAACACCCTCGCGCCACTCGTCACGCGCAATCTGCGGCGTCCACCTCGTCTTCGGCGTTTTTTCAACTCCCAAGAGTCCACATCCGCGTCAGACGCCGGCGGCCCGCCCGCCGGCGAGCGCCCCGCCCGCGTACCCGCGACCGCGCGTCCCCATCTTTGAGCCCAGCACCGTGTCCGCTGACATCGTCTCACCCACTCATTCACCGCAGGCGTTCGATAGGAACCGCGTTGGAGCGTAGTCGGCGGCGTCAAACCCCGCGCGCGCGCCGTTGAAAGGGTCGCCGAAGAGACAGGAAATCTTCCCGCGGCGCCGAGTAACAACACGACCACGCCGCCTACACGACCGCACAGGGCGCCGGGCGTCATGGGAGGCGGCGCGCAGGCTAACCCGGTACCGAGCCCCGGCGTGGACTTCGCGATGTGCGCCCCGAACGACGAGATCATCGTCGTCGGCGGCTACACCAACACCGAGCTCCTCGCGCACACCCCCGCGCCGTGCGACGACCCGGCGAGATGCGGCGTGCACGTGCTCCGCCAGTGCGGCGTCACCGGGACGCTCACGCACCTCAGCACCAGCGCCATCGGCCCCAACGTCGCCTTCATCGTCAGGTCCCCGACCAACCCCTCCATCCTCTACGCCTCCACCGAGCGCATCGACGACGAAGGCGAGATCCTCACGCTACGCATGACGCACGACTTTCGCCTCGTCGAGGAGTGCAGAGTCCGCGCCGGCGGGAAGAGCACGTGCTACCTCAACTTTAACAGATCGCGCGAGTGGATGATGGCGGTCAACTACTGGGACGCCAAGGTGTCGTTGGTCAAGCTGTCGAAGGATGGGCGCGTGGATGTCGAGTTTGAACCAGACCCAAAGTCGGTGCTCCAGCAACCCGGGGCCGATTACGTCGAACGGACGAGCCCGACCAGGGAGGAGCACTGGAAGTTTCGCCAGCGCTGGCCGCACTCGCACTGCTGCGTCACCGAACCTTACGCCGGCCTCGTGCACTTCGTCGTGGACCTGGGTCTGGACAAGGTGTTCACGTACAGGGTCAACAACAAGACTGGCGTGTTGGTGCCCAAAGGAAGCACGCGTTTAACCCCCGGTAAAGGCCCGCGGCATCTCCTCTTTCACCCGACGATCAAATGCGCCTACCTCGTCAACGAACTGGACTCGACGGTTTCCGTGTTTCGTGTTGACATCCCACACGAGTGGACCAAGCCGTGCGACGACGTGGACGTGTGCGTTGACGACACGTGTGAGTGCCCGCTGCGCGAGGATGGGTGCGAGGATGCCGGGGCTGTGCTTCGACTGACTCAGTGCCTGTCGTCGCTGCCCGAGTGCGAGCAAGGCAAGACGACGATCTCGCCGCAGGGCATCTGGAAAGCGGCGTCGCATTCCTCGGAGATTCGCATGCACCCCGGCGGTCGGTACTTCGCCGTGGGTAACCGCGGGCACGATAGCATCGCGCTGTACCGCGTGGACCAGGTGGACGGCACCGTCACACTGGCGGACATCGTGCACAGCGGCGGCGAGTGCCCGAGGAACTTCAACTGGACGTGCGGCGGACGGTTTTTAGTGGTTGGGAACCAAAACACGAACTGCATGGTGACGATGTCGTTCGACGAGTCAGCCGGTGCGCTGAAGATCGTGCACGAGGCGCGGGGGGTGACGAGCCCGAACTACGTGTACGCCATTCCCGCGCGAGAGCTGCCGGGCCTCATCTCGCGGGATGACGCCGCCGCGGTGCCGGTGCCCGCGGTCGCTGCCTAAATTTTGGAACAGACGCACGGGTTGCGCGTTAGTCTCTCATGACCAGTCAGACTGATGAAGCCGACGCGCGCGCGCCGGCTTCGCATCGTCGCGGCATGAGAAGGGTCGAGTGGAGTCTTTTTTATCAATTTAAAGCCTTTTCTCATCATCATCGAGTCTATGTGTCGAGCTCATCATGTGTCGAGCTCGCTCATCATTCACCGCCTCCTAGAGCGGCGAAGCTGTTGCCGCCGCCCGAGGCTCCGTCGCCGCCTCGCCCCGGCGAGCGACCCCCTCGGCCTCCCCTTCCTCCCTTCGCGCCGCGTCCCCGGCCCCGTCCCGCACCACCCGCGGCGCCTCCAGCCTTGGGAGACTTCTTCCCATCCTCCTCGCCCGTCGCGGCTCCCGCTCCCGCTCCCGCTCCGGGGGGAGACTTTGGCGGCGTCGCGCCCTTGGGCTTGCCGAGGCCGCGACCCGCGGGCTTGCCTCGGCCGGCGCCGCGACCGCCCGGGGTGACACCCGCCGCGCCCGCGCCCGCGGGGCCCGCACCCTTGGCACCACCCGGCGTGAACACCGGGGCGTCGGGCCTGAGCTGCTTCGCCGCGGGGGTGCCCTCGGGGGTGCCCTCGTCTCCGGTGGCCGCCTTTCGCTTCTTGCTCGACGCGGCGTCAATCTGCGCCTGGAGCTCCGCCATCTTCCTCGCCATGTCCTCCTTCTCCTTCTTAGCCTTGGCGGTCTTCTGCTGCTGCAGCATGGTAGCCTTCTTCTTCTCCGCGAGCATCTCCGCGGTGGACTTCTTGGCCACCGGGGTGGTTCCCGTGGCACCCGCGGGAGTAGCGGGCTTGGGGGCGACCGCCGGCTTGGGCTTGGGCACTTGCTTACCCGCAGCCATGAAGGGGTTCTTGGCGGCATCGGGCGTCGCAGCCATGAAGGGGTTAGCTCCCGGCGGCAGCGGCGGCGCGTTTGTTGCCGCGGCGGCGGGGCTTGGCGTCCCGAAGGTCCCGAAGGGGCTCTTCGCGGCTCCTCCGGCGGCGGCGCGCATGAAGGGGTTCACGGCTGCGGCGGCGGGCGGCTCAGCCGGGGTCTCAGCCGCGGGCTCAGCCGGGGTCGCAGCACCCTCCGCGCCTTCCGTGGCATCCCCCGGTGACGCGATGAGGTCGTCGAGGAAGGCTTCCGCGTCGTATCCCTCGGCGGCGTCGCCGTCAGCCTCGGCGGGAGTGGGCGGTTCCGCCGCGGCTTTGGCGTCGGCTTCAGCCTTGGCCTGAGCCTCGGCTTCAGCCTTGGCCTTGGCCTCGGCCGCAGCCTTCTTGGCGGCGGCAGCCTCGTTCTTCTTCTTCTCAGCGTCGGCCATCTTCTTCTTGAGCTCCTCCATCTCCTTCTTCTTCGTCTCTTGCTTAGCCTTGGCCTCGGCAACCTTGGCAGCCTTGGCCTCAGCCTCGGCGTCAGCCTTCGCTTTCGCCTCGGCTTCAGCCTCGGCGGCTGCTTCGTCGACGGCGGGTGTCTCCTCCTCCATGGGTTCCTCCTCGGTCGCGGCGGCCGCGGGCGTTTCGGTGCCGACCTCGGTGATTTCGGTGTCCACGGCCGCGACGGTGGCCCCGGCGCCGGAGGACGGCCTCGGGGATCTCGCCGGGGATTTGCCTCCGACGGGCGATTTCGAACCCACCGCCTTGCGCTCGAGCGAAGCCTTCTCCTGCTCGAGAATCTTCAACCGAAGCTCCAACCGGTCGCGTTCCTTCTTCGCGTTCGACGCAGCCTCGTCAGCCTGCGACTTGACCTGCGTCACCTGCTCCGTGAGCTTGGTCACCATCTGCTTGTTCTTGAGCGCGATTTGCTTGAGCTTGGCGGTGGCGGCGCCATCCGCGGATGCGCCCTCCGTCGCCTTGGCCTCGAGCGCAGCCTTCTCCTTCTCCCACTCCGCGGACGCCGCGGCGACGGCGGCGGCGACGGCGGACTCGTCACCCTCCGTGAGCGCGGTCCGGGCGGCCGCGGCGGCCGTCTCCAGCTTTTCGGCCATCTCAGATTTTTCTTTTTCCCACGTGGCGGATGAAGCTTGGAGCTCCGCGAGGCTGGCGCGAATCTGCGCCTGCTCCTGCTTCCACTTGGGCAGCGGGAACTTGCCCGGGTTGTACATCGAGATGTGCTTCTTGGCGATGTCGAGTTGGGATTTGTCCTTCTCAGCCTTGGCGGTCACCGCCGCGAGCTGCGCGGCGGCGGCTTCAGCCTCCTTCTCCTTGGCCTCGAGCTCGGCAACCTTCGCGGCGACTTGTTCATTCGCCGACTGCTCAGCCTTCTCCAGCGCCTCCTTGACCCTGTTGTGCTCGGCGAGGTCAACCTGGCCGTACTTCTCGAGGAGCTGCGTCGTGCGCTCCTCCCAGCGGCGGGCATCCGCCTGGAGCAGCTCTCGCTCGCCGGCGGCGCCCTCGGCCACCGCCTTCGCCTCCGCCGCCTCCTTGTTGGCCTGTTCAACAGTCGCCGCGGCGGTCGCGACAGCCTTCTTGGCGTCCGCGAGCTGGGTCTTGAGCCCCGTGAGCTCGGCGCGCAACGTGCTGTTGGATTCCTGCACCACGTTGAGGTGCTCAACCTTAGCCATGAGGGACGCGTGTTTCGCCTCGCCATCCGCTGCGCCCTTCGATCCCAAAGTGTTTTCGAGCTCGGCGAGCGTCGCGCGCGCGGCGTCCGCCTGCGTCCTCGCCGTCTCCGCCTCGCGCTTCCACCGTGAGGACTCGAGTGAGACAACCTCCAGCTGGCACGTCGCAGCCTCCTTCTCGGACCGCAAGAAGGCGATCACCTCGTGAAGCGACTTTTCCGCCGCCTCGCCGCCGCCGCCGCCGCCGTCGCCCCCGACTTCTCTCGCCGCCTTGAGCGCATCCTCCAGCTGGTTGTGAAGGAGCTGGTTCTGGGAGCTCAGCGCCGCGGTCTTGGCCTCGGCGTCGCGCTTTGCCTTCTCCATGGCGCCGCGTTCCTCGGCCCACTTGGACTCGGCGGCGGTGAGTCGAACGTCGGCGGCGGCGGCTCGCTCCCGAGCGGCTTCCACCGACTTGAGCTCCTCCGCGCGCCGTTGCTCCTCCGCGTTGAGCTTCTTGACATCCTCGGCGTGGTGCAGCAGCTCCTGCTCGTACATCTGCTGCGCCTGGCGCCACTGCTTGCGGTGTTCCTCGACGTCGGCGGCGAGCGCGGCGACGCGGCCCTCGGCGGCGGCGGCGGTCGTCGCCGCCGCCGTCGCTTCACGCTTAGCCTCCGCCGCCTCCGCCGCGGCGTCGTCCACCAGCTTCGCCTTGGCCTCGGCATCCTCCGCGCGTTTCTGCCACTTGGACGCGGCCGAGTTCTCAGCCTCGGACGCGCGCGCCCTGAGCGCCTCGGACTCGGCGGCGTAGTCCGATTTGTTCTTTTCAGATTCGGATTTGAGCGCGTCAAACGCCGCTTGCATCTCCTTGATGGCGGCGTCGTTCGCCTCCGCGATGGCGCGGTAGTGCGCGACGTGGCCCTCCGCCGCGGTCGCAGCCTCGCGCGCGGTCGCGGCGTCCTCGCCCGCGCGCATGGCCGCGGCGAGGAGCTCCATCTCCCGCGGGGTCTCGGCGGCTCCGTGCTCCGCTGCGGCGACGACACCCGCCGCCTCCGCCTGGACAGACGCGCCCGTCCCGCCCGAGACGTGGGTACCCAGGCGAGGCGCCATCGCGACGCGCACGCGCTCGTCCGCCTTCTTGAGCTGCTGCTCGAGGATCTTGCACTTCTCCTCGGCAACC
>ENA-UOXV01008511-UOXV01008511.1-marine-metagenome-genome-assembly--contig:-NODE-8511-length-10045-cov-15.837137_pt1 | contig 10045 bp, 5 predicted proteins | sample MGYA00238165_ERZ766961 | MGnify/ENA primary metagenome ERZ766961 (study PRJEB28924, sample SAMN03173240) | marine metagenome | biome: Marine; feature: Water; material: Subsurface seawater | place: North... | reverse complement strand
TATATATATAACGTCTTTTGAGGAGAGACTAGTCTGTGTTTTTGTGTTTTTGTGTATCTTTTTGACCACTCTTTTATTAAAACAAGTATTCTTGCTTAAGGGAAGAATTGCTCATTAAAACCTCTTCTCGATTCGTATTCACTCGCATCACTGTATCGAGAGAAAACAGAGCGCGAAGGATGACTTCGACGAGGATGATTTTCGCTTCCGTGATACCTCCTCACAGATCGTCGTCGTCGAAATCATCGTTTTTCAAAGCGCGTTTTCGGAGGAGGCGGGGTGTGATAAAGACGTCCGTGAATGCGAACGACGAGAGAAGGGACAATTCTTCGTCGTTGCATCGCGCGATGGATAAAATGGAAATTAAAGACAAAGACGAGGAAAGAGCAGCAATTGTTCGTAATAAAAGAGAAGAATCGTCGTCGCTGAATAACACGCATTCGAACGAGAAGGAGACGGTATCGTTGCAACGAAAGAAGACGACCCAGGTAAAGAGTCCGAGTGAGAAGAAGAAAACAAAAAGCAACTTTGCTGAGGCGGCTGGAACCACCAAGAGGAGGAGTCTTAAAGCGAATACTAACGCGCACAAGAAACGCCTGATGGCAGAGAAGTACAGGAGAGAGCATCATCAAAATCATCGTAAGAATACTAATACTCATAGTACTAATACTAAGAACGAAAAGGAGGGTGTTCATAGAAACGCGGAGCTGGATTCGATGCGACCGGGCGAGCGGATCGTGAAAGCGATGGAGAATATCAGCGCGTTCGATAAGTATAGGTATTACTACGGCGGGGGCAAGAAAAAAGACGAAGACGACGAAGACGAAGACGAAATGGCGTCTTCATCGGAATACGAACCGATTAATTTTGATTTAGTGGAAGTGGACAGCACGGAAGTGGAGAGGTTGTACAAAAGTCTGGAACGAGATCCCGCGGAGTTATCCGCGGACGACGAGTTTAAGGATTTGTTGATGGAGGTTGACGCTTCTTCTTCTTCTTCTTCTTCTTCTTCTTTTGAGGATGGAGGAACTGACGACGAGGAGAACAACAACAACAACAAGAACAACAACAACAAAGAAGAAGACTTTGAGAGGAGGAGCGGTGAAAATAGCAGCAGCGGCAATAATAGAGGTAGTAGTAATAGTCTTAGCGGGGGACAACAACGCAGGCGATACAACAACAACGTCATCGGCAACCACAACACCACCACCACCAGAACAACGAACGCGGACGTGTTCCATTTGAAAGACGTCGCGCGAGCGGTGATTAATCCGTCCTCGTCGTTGGCGCAACACAATCTAGACGAGATGAAAAACAGCAAGATCGAGAAAGATCCGAACCATAAGTTTGGCACGTCGACGATTAATTTCGCGATTAAAGAGTTGGGGGAGAGAAACGACTTTTCGAGGGCGTACGCGTTGTACAGGTGGATGTCCACGCAAGCGTTTAACGACGAATCGAAATACTCGCCGAACGCGTACACGTTTTGCGCCTTGGCGTCGAGCGCAAAGACGAGTCGCGAGGTGAGAATCGTCCTCGAGGTGTGGAGAGGCGAGTTGAAAATCGCAAAGCACATGTTGAATAATAATAAGAATACTTCGAAAGCAACAGGAGGAAAAGATGTAGATTTCGATTCCACGCAATCTTGGCTCGCGCGAAACGAGTGCGCCTCCGCCGCGATTGCCATGACGACGAAAATCGGCGATTGGCAATCCGCGTTGGAGATTTTCAACGACGTGAAGAAGATTGGGAACGTGAAGAGAAACATTTACACGTACACGGCCATCTTAACCGCGTTGAGAGATAGCGGCAAAGCGGACGAGGCTGAGCAAATTTTGTACGAAATGTTAGAGGAAAGAAACGTCCGAGTGACTTCTCTAGCGTTCAGTTTAGCCTTGGGCGCGTTTGAAGTCGCTCGAATGTGGCAAGAAGGGAACAAACTCGCGAAATCTGCGTTTAAAGTGTTCCAAATTGACTCACCGGATGCGACGTTAACGCACGCGATTATCACCATGGCAGGTCGCGCTGGAGATTTGCAATTCGCCTCGGAAACGTTCGAGAACATGAAGAATTCAACGTTAGTGGTGACGACGTATTCGTACAACGCCTTATTAGGCGGGTACGCGCGGTACGGGGACTGGGAAAGTGCTCACAGAGTGTTTAGCGATTTACGCCAAGCGCATTTGCAACCGGACAGGTACACGTACACCCAACTCATCTCAGCCGCGGAACGCGCGGGAGAGTACGAAGCCGCCGACGTCGTGTGGCGCGAAATGTTGACAAAATCTCGACACGTCGTCCCGCACACCGTCATGTGCGGCGCGTACATTCACTGCTTGGCCAGACAAAGACGAAACTTGGAAGCTGAGGACGTGTTGGAAACGATGAAAGCGAGATGGGATGTGCCTCGAAACGCCGCGGTGTACAACGCGTTAATCGGCGCGCACGTGCGCGCCGGAGATGTGCCGAAAGCCTTACACGTCTACGATCGCATGCAAAAAGAAGACAACATCATGGCCACGGAAATCACGTTCGCGGTGTTAATCCGCGCGTGCGAGGAAGACGGCGAGTTTGTCAAAATGGCCGATCTGTTGCAACAAGCGAAAGAGTTGTTGGCGAGAGAAGGCAAATTGGTCATGGATTTAACCGGAGGAGGCGGAAGAGGAGGCTCGAATGGGTTGTTTTGATCATCATCGTCGCGATTTTACTATTTTAGGATTGTTTAGTATTATGCGTTTAGTTATAGATAATATTACCGAACAACGGAGTCGTCATCGAGCGGCGGCGACTAATAATAGCTTGGTATTCTTTTGTCGTTCTTCTTTGTCTTCTTCTTCTTCGGGTCGCCGCCGTTCCTTCTTCAAAGTCAAAAACGGAACCAAGTGGTCGTCGTCCTCTTCTTCCGCTTCTTGCCTTTCGTCCTCCCTTTCATTTCCGATTAGTATTATTCGTTCCATCTCGTCTCTCGCTCGCTTCTCCGCCATTTCCAACGTCAACTTTAATCGCTCCAACGTCGTTTCTAATCTCGCGATGTCTTCTTTCCGTTTCTTCTTTTTCGCGTTGTCGTTATCGTCGACGACGACGGCACATCGACGATACCATCCGGGATGTTTTTGTACGTTCAAACTTTTCTTCGCGGTTGTTGTTGTTGTCGTTCGTCTGACTCGGCTGACGGAAGAAAGCGTCGATTTCATGTACCTTTGCGGTAATATCGTTTTCAACAACAACGAGGAAGCAGCATCCGCGGCGGTACTTTTGCCTCCTTCTACTATTATTAATTTTTCTTTCACTCTCGGGTGTTTCAAGAGAAACCGCAATCGACGAACCGCTTTCGTCGCGTTCGTGAACGACTTTGACTTTTCATCATCGGAAAAGTAAGTGTTGTTGTTGTTCGTGTTGTTGTTGTTCTCGTCGCTTACGTCGTCGTCGTCATCCTCCGACGACACCAAAGATGATGATTTTAATGCGTTGACCGAGATCAGATTCGTTTTTTTTTTAGAATCATCATTTTTGTTGACGTGTGTGTTGCGACGACGACGAGATAAAGAAGACTTCGACGCGGCGACGCGAATGAGGTCGAAGAATATCAACGAAAGAGGATTTTCGCCGCTGGGAATGGTCGTCGTCGTCGTGGTGATCATCGCTTTTGATTGAAGACTTGTGATATTTTTGACTTTTTTTTAAAAATATAGACGTTTTTGGTACAAATGTAGTGTGGTTTAATAATAAAAATACCACGTGTTGAGAATAATGTTTTTAAAGCGGCGCGGCGTTCTCCTTGGCCACATGTCCTTTCTTGGCCGCCGCTTTTGTTGTTGTTGTTGTACTTTTATCCGCTCTTTTCTGCGCGGCTGCCCCTAACGCGCCCCCATCCTTTTTATCTTCTTCGGTGACTTTATCCTTCAACGCCGGCGCCGTGCGGGATACGGTGGATAAGCCGTCCACAAACTTGGTCCTAAAAATAACGTTCGCGTTGTTAAACATGCCTTCTTTCAAGGAGACGACGATGAACTGCGAAAACGGGAAGTGCGTGCGAATCATTCGTCCGATGTTTTGCGTGTGCGATAAATCCAACGCCGCGTCCACTTCGTCCAAGATGTAAATAGGCGCCGGCTTGAAGAGCAAAAGCGCCAATATTAAACTGAGCGCGAGCAAGGATTTTTGCCCGCCGGAGAGTTCCGAGAGCGATTCTTTCCACACTTCACCGAACGCGACTTTGACTTCTAAACCGTCCAAGAACGTAGTGCCTTCCACCGGTTCCAACTTCGCTCGCGTTCCCGGCAACAAGGTCGAAAAGATGGATCCGAAATCTTTGGTCACTTTTTGCCAAACCAATTCGAGCGTCTCTCGCTTCTTCTCGTCCAACTCGTGGATGACTTTTTCAATCTTCGATCGATCGTTCAGAACGATTCGTCGTTTCTCTTGCAACTGCTTAAACTCTTGCTCGGCTTTATCGAACATGGCGATGACTTTTTTGTTCACTCGTTTCCCGAGTTGCTTTTGCGTCTCTTCCGCCTCTTGCAACTGCTTTTGCGCCTTCTTGACGTCTCTCTTGGAGAAGTCGTATTCCGTGCCCTCTTTGCCGAACAGCTGCCTTTCGTGTTCGGTGGCCCACGGGTGCTCTTTTTCGAGCAGATGGAATCGCGATTGAGCGTCGCTCGCGGCTTTGGCAAACTGGTCGATTTTGAAGTTTAACTTCTTCGCCTCGACGGATTCGTCCATGTGTTTCTGCTCGAGCTTCGATTTCTGTTTCCGCAACGAGGCGATTTCATCGTCCGTCTCTCGTAACTTGGTTTGAATGATTTCCAACGCTTTGCTCTCTTCGTCAAAAGCTTGTTGTGCGTTTATCATCTCTCGTTCAAACTCGATGACTTTTTTGGATAACGTTTCGATGCCTCCTTTCGCGTGCTCGATGTCCTCCTCCAAGCTCGCGATGGCTTTCATCGCCGCTTCTTTCTCCACTCGAGCGTCTAAAACAATCGTCTCTTTCTTCTTGATTCTCTCTTTGATGTCATTGACCAGCTTTTTCGTCTCTTTCACCTTCTTCTCCGCGTCTTTTAACAAGTTTTGGCGCTCTTTGGCGAAGTTTTTAATCTCCGCGTCGAGTTTCTTCTGCAACGCGAGCGTTTCTTCCTTCACTCGCGCCATCTCTCGGACGTTTCGTTCGCACTCCTCCAACTCGTTCGTCAGCTTCATTCGTTTCTCTTCCAACTGAAACGCCTCGGATTCGCTGTTTTTCTCCTTTAATAAGTTTAATTTGTGTTCACATTGGTCCAACTTCGTTTCCAGCTCCGTGTATTTTTTGCGCTCGATTTTTGCCTTTTCGATGTCTCGGTCGCACCGCTCGATGTCGTCGCGCAACTCGCTCGCTTTCATTTCCGCTTCGGAGAACGCTTTCAACTTTTTCAAGACCGATGAACCTTTATTTCTCGATCCACCGGTTAACAGTCCAGTTGGGTTCAATAAATCGCCCTCCACGGTCACGCAGTTCAACAAAACGTTCTTATCGAACGCCACTCGCTTCGCCGTCTCTTGCGTTTGACAGACGAACGCGCGACCGAATACGTAGTTCATCACCGATTGCACCGATTGGTCCTTTGCCGTCACCAAAGACACCGCCAACTTTGCCTCGTTGTTCGAGACTTTTTCAGCCGCTTTGACCTGTTCATCGTGCGCTTTCCTCCCGTCGACTTTATCCAAAGGCACGATCGTGACTCGTTTTTGCAACTCTCCGCGTTCGAGCAACGCTTTACCGGTATCCGCGGAATCGACGACGACTTGGTACAACTTACCACCGGCGATGACTTCTAACGCCGTCATTGTCGACTCATCCATCACGTCGAACAGTTTCGCAATCGTTCCTTTCACTTTCTTCGCGCGATCGAACTTCACGTCTGGATTTTTGAATTTGAAATCGAGACCGGCGAGCTTTCCTTCGAGTTGGTCGCACGCGTCTCTGGCGTCCTCGAGCGCGGATTCTAATGAAGCCTTTTTCTCCTCCAACTGCGCACATTTGTCTTGAATGTCGTCGAATTCGGTTTCAAACGATGCCAACTCCAGTTGTGCTTTCTCCACCATCTTTACGGCTTCGGACATTTCGTTTTGCATCTTCGCGCTTTCCTTCGCCTTACACGCTTTCAACTTCTCCGTCTCTCGCATCTCCTTCTCGATGTGTTTTTGCCTCAATGCTTCCGATTTCGCCTTGGCATCGCACTCGGCGACTTTCCCGATCGCTTCCATGAGTTGCGTTTGTAACGATTTGTTCTCCGAAGTATCCCCGGCGCCGGTTTGGACGTTCATTAATTTTCGCTCGCTCTTCTCCGCCTCCGCTTCCGCCGAGCGTAAATTTTCCTCCTCTCGCTGCGCCTCGAGTTCGAGATCTTTGACTTTTTCTTTTCTCTTCTCGTCCGCGGAGATTGCATCTGATTTGCTCTTTTCGAGCTTCTTGAGAGACAATTCCTCGCTTTTCATCTCTTTCGAGACGTGTTCGAACGCGCTCGTTTTCTTGACCAACTCTTTCGATTTCTCCTCGACGCGCTGCTTCGAAGCGTTCAACTGGTCGCCGCACGCCTTCTCGCGGTTTTCAATCTTCACGGCGATGTCTTTATCCATCTCTTGCGACATCGCTTTCGCCTCCATCGCCTTTGAGAGATGCATTTCCACGGTTTCTTTCAACTTTTCCGACTCCTCTTCCGCTTTTGTCATCTCTTCCTCTGCCTCGCAAAACTCCACCGCGACGCAAAATCGCCTCAACCGTTCCAACGTATCGTTCGCCGACGCCCATTTCATGTACTCGCCGCGTTCTTTCCGTAACTTTTCAATCGTCGGTAAAATCTCCTCTTCGAGAAGCTGATCGATTTCCGTCACTTTCAGTTCTTTCTTCGTCAAAGTTTTCGTCGCCGCTTCCTTCTTGCTCTCGTACATCCTCGTCCCGGCGGCTTCCTCCAACATGCCTAAAATCTCAATCGGTTTCATGTTCAAAACCTTCGTAATCCTCCCTTGCATGATTAAAAAATGCGGATTGTTCACGTTTAACTGCACGGAGTGAAACAAATTCTGCACCCTCGTCGGTTGTGCGACCGAACCGTTGATCATGTACTTATTCTTCCCGCCGATGACGATTTGACGCGTCACGGTGACTTGATCGCAGTGTTCGTACCCGACGGGCGAGCGAGACTTCTCCGAGTTGTTGAACGTAATCGAGACGGACGCTTTCGTAATCCCAGCTTGGCCTTGCTTGTATACCAGCTCTTGCAAAGAGGAACATCGTACCTAGAGTTTTAACGCGTTATTTGATCGTAAACGTCATCGAGAGAGAGAGTAGAGACATTCGTGAGTCCTCCGCGCGCAAAAATCCACCTCGAGGGGCTTCACCCCAAAAGGGGAACGAAAATTCAAAATCAGAATCTCTCGCTCCTTTTTCTACGCACACTCTCAGCATCCTCTCGTTCCCGAACGCGAAAGAACGCGAGAAAGACGACAGAAAGAGTACGCAGCAGAGAGAGAACCATCACATCGTCACGAGAAGAGTGCGCACCTGACTTAAATTCGTGATCCCGAGGACGAAGCAGATGGAATCCAAAATGTTTGATTTCCCGCTTCCGTTCAAACCGGTTATGGCGTTGAAATATTGGTCGAATTGAGGGACGATGGTACGTTGGGCGTAGGATTTGAAACCGTCTATGCAGACCTCCTCGACGTACATCGTGTGTTGGCTTTTAAAGAGTAGCAGTGACCGCAGATGGGGGAGTATATATATGCGCGCGCAATGTGAGGACATTCGAGAGACAAAATGGAGCAAACGGGCGGATACCCTAAACAGTTTCAGTTTGAGACCCCTACAGGGAAACGGTACTCCGCGCGTGACGTAAACCTTTACAAAAGCGTGATATTGATGATAGCGATAAAAACGTGTTTTGTTGTTGTTGTTGTTCTCTCTCTCTCTCTCTCTCTCTCTTTCGAAACTCGAAAGGAAGCCCACGTCTTCGTCTTCGTCTTCGAAAAACACGGCGGCGTAAAGTCTCTTTTTTCCGTACGTAAAACAACACCACCTCGCAGCAAATTCATTTTATATTAACACTTGAACGAGCTGCTTTGGATTCCACCCGCCGCCCAGGGTTTGTTACAGTGCGCGAAGAAACTCATCATGGTCACGTTGACTTCGTCGCCGCCGTCCGTGCCGCTTTTTATTCTTTGACTTAAATCGTCGTTCGAGGCTCGATCGCCGTCGTTGATGTCGCTTCCTTCGGTTAACATTTTCATCTTGAACTTTCGGGTGAACTTTTCAAAGAGTTTCGCGTCCGACATTAACTCCTGTCCGAACGGTGCGACCGAGATGACTTTTAACGCTTCGTCTAAAGAGTCAAACCGCACTTTATCTGCCTCAAAAATCACGTCCACGTTTTCAAACCCGGCTTTGATTAAATCCGTCTCTAACCTATCGATGGCGTCCACTCTCGAGGTCGATTCGAAGTCGCCGCTGTACGAAAACGGTTTCAGCAATATCGGCACCCACTCTTCTTTTTCGCACTCGATCAAACAGTCTCTCAAAACTTCGAACAACTTCTGTCCTTTCACCGGCGCCCAAACGGCGACGTTAAAATGCGCGCCCGGTTTTAAACTCTTGAAAACATTCGTAAGCGCTCGCTCTCGATCGGTAAAAAACTGCGCGCCTTGATGACAATACGCTCGATCGAACTGGTCCTCCTCGCTCTTCCATTCTTCCATCGGAACGACCTCGTACGTAATCGGTGCCGGTAAATCCAAATCCTCGCGAGTTTTCTCGTTCTTTGCTCTTTTCTCCGCGAAAATGTCCTCGCGTCGCTTCGCTTCCTCAACCATCCCTTCCGAGCTGTCGATGCCAACCACTCGTGAAAATCTATCCTCGTTGCCTAAAATCGCCGCGATTTCTCGACTCGTCGCGCCGGTCCCGGAGGCTACGTCTAAAACTTTCTCCCCGGATAAAGGCATGGGGACGGAATCGATGAATTTTCTCGACCAGGGTTGGAATATGGTTCGTTCCAGGACCGAGGCGTAGTGTTTTGATTGCACCGGGGAGAATGGAAACGAAGCCGTCGACGACATTGATTTTGGCGACGATGATGTTGAAGAACTTCCGATGAAAGCGTGTTTGTGTACGACTGCTTTGAGCCAAACGCTACCACTACTCGTACTACTCGTGCTACTGATGCTACTCATGCGACGCATCAACGACGCACCCTTTTCCATGCGGTGGAAAAGCGCTTTAAGAAAAGGTTGGTGGTGGTGACGACACCGACGCATTTTATCCATTTTTTACTTGTGAGGAGACAACGAAGGGAAAATACGAGAGAGAATAAAACGATACGCGTCATCATCGAATGTGTTCGAGCATTCGAGTGTGTACTACTATTTCCTATAACATATATATACTACCAGTATGTTTCCACTTCTTTTGCTAAAATGACTTCTACGCGACCTCTCGAGATTTCCGACTCCTAAAGAAGCGCGCGACTCCGGCGAGCGCGAAGAACGAGCCCACGAGCGCCGCCAGGTAAACGACAGAGTCCTGGAGCCTTTTCGCTTCAGCTGTCCTTTTCTCTTCGCCGCCGAGAAGAAGCAACCCCCCTCGCGGCGAAAACGTTTTATTAAATATCTCGTCGATATTAGTCACCCCGCCTTGTTTCAACGGCGAGAGGTAATCCAGAGTTGTTCCGACGGTTGCCCCGCTGTACACGTCGGAAACGGTTGCGCAATTTCTTACGTTATCGCGACACCAGGACGTGACTGTACTAAGAACCGGAGCACACTTCGTGCGTTCGTAGTACTTTTTCTCTCGATCGAGCAGTAAAGAAACCGACGAAAACGACGACGCGTCTTTGAATATTTCGGTAACATTCACGTGCATCAGAGTAGGCACGCTTTGCATTTCTCTGAGATTATCTACAAACGCTTCACACGTTTCAGCGCTACCAATTGATGACGAAGTGCACGCGCCAGAAGCCTTCAGTGCTATGAGAGCCTCATCTCTAGAGTTGGACAGCAACAAAGATTCAACAGAAAACAC
>ENA-UOXV01008507-UOXV01008507.1-marine-metagenome-genome-assembly--contig:-NODE-8507-length-10050-cov-6.199600_pt1 | contig 10050 bp, 13 predicted proteins | sample MGYA00238165_ERZ766961 | MGnify/ENA primary metagenome ERZ766961 (study PRJEB28924, sample SAMN03173240) | marine metagenome | biome: Marine; feature: Water; material: Subsurface seawater | place: North... | reverse complement strand
ATTTTTATATTTTTCAAATGTTTTTTTTTTTATAGTTATACAATTCTCGGAAATATATAATCCTTCTATTAAGTTTTTATTTACATCTCTCGGTCCTTTATTTATATTGCCATTATGGTCTTCTTCAATATATGCTACATGTGTTTTTGTATTGTCTCCGTGGTCTCCTATTCTCCGGCCATTCGAATCATATATAACAATATTTGGATTATAATAGGTATCGTTTTCAACCATAGTTTCTATTTGTTTTACTAGTTTCGGGGGTAAAAATCTTGATAATGACATGCGCACTTTCTGTTCATATGTAAGTTCGTTGCTCATGTTATATATATATATAATATTTTTTTTTCTAATTAAAAAAAAATATAAAACTGTTTATTTTAATTTTATTAATATTTTATTAATATTTTATTTATCTATATGAAAGTTTATATTGTGTTTGTAGATTACGAGTATTTTTATTATTTCTACCAATATTGTCACTATATCTATTAAAATTTCTAATCTTTCTAATTTGCTTACGAGATTTAGTTTTGTTTTTCAATTTCGGCAATCTGTTAGTATATATAAAAACTTTTTTTTCGTTTTCTTCACTGAAAATTTCTACGCGCATTTCGTTAGGTAACTTTTTTCTGGTAAACACACATCTGGTTTCATACATATCGGCTTTATCTCCGTATATAGCCTTATTTCTTAAAATACATTCGTGACATTCTTTTTTGGGGTCTTGGACTTGATGTTTATACCAAGGACTCAAATTCTTCCAGAACCTACCTTGAATTTGATGGACATATGGACCAAATCCAACATCTTGAATTCGACGGACTCCTGGACCAAATCCAATATTTTTAAAAGATGCTATATTATTAAAATGATTCCTAAATGATAACATATTTCCACAATCACAACCGTATTTACTCAACGCCATACAACACAGATTTTTACGGAACGAAACTTCGTCACATTCAACAGGCGATTTTGACGCCGAATTAACTTTAACATTATGTGTATACATAAAATTAGAACTTTTACTATAACAGTCCAAATCTTCATGGGATGGACCCACCCCCCAAATAATATCCTCAACACTTTTACAAGTATGATTTGGACAATATCCTTGAACTGAAACACCATCTTCACTACATTTTTTATCCGCACATTTAACAAATTTATTGGGAAATCTATAAAATGGTGATTTTTCTTGTTTATGGCGAATCCACCAAAGGGGGGCCTCGCTACCCCGTGTATACTTCAGAACATTACCGTCGTGTGCCCATCCCCCGCCACCATATCTCTTGTTATAATCGCAATACCAAAATCCTTTTTCATCACAATATTTACGAATTTCTGGACGCCATCTCCATACAGGCCCGGAATGAATTTCGGTACCTGTTGAATACAATCTAAATATGTTTTCCTTTTCAAGAACTTCCTTTATAAATATATTAAGGATTGGAGACAAAAAATCCATTACTATCTGTTGAATCTCCTTTGGCAATTGATTCAAAAATGTGAACCAAGGCATGCAACTCTTATTACCCCACCATTCACTTAATGCTATTTGTTCTTCTTTACTTGTATCCTTAACTGTATTATCTTCAACCCACCCGCCACATACCTTCTTCCATGAAGTCATTAACTTTAGTTCTTTTTAAGTATTCGTTCTCTTTTAGTAACCGTTCTTTTTGTTTAAAAAAAAAAACAAAAACAGTATCAATTTTTAATTTATTATATCTTATATAGTATAGTTGATTTATATTATAGTTGGTTTACTATAAATATAAATAAAACATAAAAAAAACATAAAAAAAAATCCTTTCAAATCATTAAAACTCAATCACATAGTGTCGAGCATTGATGAAAACAGTCTGTCCAAATTTGGTCAAATTGAAAGAAAGGTGGGTGTGTTTAGATTCTTTATCTAAAGAAATTACTGATACAGTCATACACGATGTCATGTCATTTCAGTTCAAATCAACGAAAATAGCGCTTTATACGGGAGTCGCACCCGTTAGTCCACAAACGGAACAGTAGAATTATCTACGCACCTAACCGATCACTCATAAACTTTTGGATTCCATTTTAATGTCTAGACCAACGACAATCCTCACTACAGGGTTTGAACCTGTAACTGGGCAACCATAAGGCCACCTGCTCTACCAATTGAGCTAAGTGAGGTATACTCCTAATAGGTTTCGAACCTATGACCTCTCGCTTATTAGGCGAGCGCTCTAACCAACTGAGCTATAAGAGTCACATCCAAGTTATATATTATTATTATATTCAATTTTTTTTCATGTTTAAATATTACATAGTATTATTGCTATGGAATAAAAAATTGTTTATTGAGTTATACTAAAATTACCAAAACTCCTCTTAATCCTCCATAATGCCGTTATATAAACATCCACCTGGTTCCATATGCGCCATTTGATTTTCTCCACCAGTTCCTCGTTCAAGTTCTTCACATGCCGAACAATATGAATCACACGCAGTATCGATTTGCGATTCAGACTCAACACTATCTTCAAAGAGTACTGAATACATTGATGGATGCGAACTTATAGTTGTTTGTAGAGGCTTTTGAGTCTTCTTGTAGTTCTCCCATTGATTCTTCAGAACCATCCAGTAGCCCGCAACATGAGTTATCTTCAGTTCGCCACCAGAGGTAAGATGTTCAAATACGGGCTTAGATATAATATTGTTAAAATGAATGAAGACCTTGTAATGTTCACCCTTATAGTAATATTTATTTTTTGCGGCCTTGTATACTATGTCTACCTTTAGAATGGAACCCCAATTGAGTAACCCAAAAATGGTGCGGATGTAGTTTTCTGTTGTATTGATGTCTACCCACGGAATCATGATTGAATATTCCGAATCTGGTGGGATTGGATTGTAAGTCGCCATATTTGTTACTATGTTTCCAGTTTGTTATGTAAGTTAGAAAATATTCAATTTAACGAAAAAATTAAAACTCAATTTTTATTGACTACAAATTTTTACATATAAATATATAACCGTATTTAAAAAAAAATAATTATAATTCCAAAAAGCATCTACCCAAAATTCAAACTATTAGCGTCATCTTAATAGGGTTCCATTTTAATGTCTGGACCAACGACAAAGCCCCGACCTGGATTCGAACCAGGACCTATGCAACACATCCTCTCTGATGCACTGAAATTTAGAATTAGAGGCACCGGCCAAGAACCCCATCAGAAAATCAGACGCTGATTGTGTAGTTCGGCTCCCCCCACCTGTGCCATTGTGAGTGTAGCAGAACCCACAGCAATCGTTCAGAGATATTGGATGATTATAATGTCGCACTTTCTACCTATTGAATTACCGGGGCGAAAATGGTGTCATTTAATGTCTGACCCAACGACAAATGTCGGTCCCAGGAATCGAACCTGGTTCTACCTTGATTGACAGTCAAGCGCTCTATCCATGTTATAATAACGATGCCCGCTTTATAACTTGAGCTAAACCGACTTAAAGGATTCCATTTTAAAGTCTGGACCAACGACTTAGGACCCAGTGCAAGGCATTGTCCCTGCGTCTCCAATCCTGCATGTGCACACACAGTTTAAATAATTGGTGTTTTAACAACACACAGATATACGTCTGCGCGACCCTTATGGGCTTAAACTAACTGGGTTTAATTGGTTTCCATTTTAAAGTCTGGACCAACGACTTAAGCCTCCTGCGGGGCTTGAACCCGCGACCATACGATCAAGAATCGTGTGCTCTACCAACTGAGCTAAGGAAGCGAAAGATGATGTCATTTTATGTCTGTCCCAACGACAATGCCCTTACCGAGAAAGACCCATCCAAGTTATATATTATTATTATATTCAATTTTTTTTTTCATGTTTAAAATATTACATAGTTTAATTTCTATGGAATAACACTATGGAATAAAAAATTTTGTTTATTAATATGCCTATGCCTATAAAATCGTCACGAATCAAAAATAGTAGCCATCTTATTACTGGAATCTTTTTTAAAATATTCTTCGGTATAACAATCGATTACATATTACTCGTACTCTCGTTGGAATTGTTCTTCTTCTTCTTCGTTTCTCCGGTGAAACATTTCTTGCTGTTGTTCGTACATATATTCTTCAAAATCATAGTATAAATATTGTTCAAACTTAATGTCTTCCTCAACAGCATTTAGGTTAGTAATGAGTCGGCGCCGAGATTTGGTAAACTTTATCGAGGCGTCATTCATATCGATTGCACTCTGTGTTTGCCATTCTGAATATTTGTAACGAGGCAGATGTTCATCCAGGTCTGGATAATTTTCAAAAATAGTCAGCGATTTCTGTGCGCGAGGCTTCTTCGGACTCGTTTTTCGAATGTTTTTACTGGAACGCTTGGAAGTCTTTCCGCCGATGTTTCTCAAAAGTCTCTCTTCAATGTCAATGTAGTCCATGGTGTGGGGGGAATATCCATACAACTTAGTGAAACAATTATTCAATTTTTTTTCAGTCTATATAAGAAATCGGTAATAAAAAAATGTTTATTGTTGCAATACCTACTCTAGAGATTTCAAATACATAGTCACCAATGACGACGCCGTAGCCATCATTACCTTGAAAAAGAATGCAGACACACCAAGTTCTGGAGACGTAGGGGGCATGGTAATCGCGTTTGTAACCGGTTTCTTAATCTAATCAATAATCAATGGGAATACTATCGTATACGGGTTTAGTAACTTTCAATTTTTTTTTAGAACCCACATGTTCTCAAATTACAGAAATCGGTAATAAAAAAATGTTTATTGTTGCAATACCTACTCTAGAGATTTCAAATACATAGTCACCAATGACGACGCCGTAGCCATCATTACCTTGAAAAAGAATGCAGACACACCAAGTTCTGGAGACGTAGGGGGCATGGTAATCGCGTTTGTAACCGGTTTCTAAATTTAATTTATAATCAATGGGAATACTATCGTATATGGGTTTGGTATCTTTCAAATTTTTTTTTGGAACCCACATGTTCTCAAATTATAGAAATCGGTTATTATTTTTAATTATTTTCTTCTAGGTCTAAGATTATAGAAAAGTTTAAGTTCAATAAAATTGAATCTTGCTTAAGTTCAATATTTTGATATAATCATGCAATTTCTTCCAGAACCCAAACTTCCACTATGTCGTCCAAAGCATCCATCGGGGGTGTTCATTTATTGGATGAATAATATTCGAAAAACCTATGAGACTGCTATACTCAATGGTACTCGGCACCGTTTTGGTTCTTGCGAAACCGGAATATCTTCACTTCGTGTTCCGAATGCACTTGTTGTAGGTGCTAAACTTGTTACTAAACTTCGCAATGCTAAAAAGGCTGGCCCAAAATCAATTTTCCCACATAAATCGGTTACACTTTTTGATAAGGAGTTTGCAAAATTTTGCGGAAATATCTGGCAAGGAGTCCATTTCAGTTGCATTGATAAAGATGGAGATGAAATAAATATCACAGTTACAAAAAGCATCAGAAATGAATGGGTGCGTTTCAGAAAGTTTGAAATGGTTCAATATAAGTATAGTATGCAACTGTGGAATCGTTGGTTTTCAAAAGAACTATATATTCTAAAGAAGAAAGAACTTCTAATATTGTATTCAAACCTCGAAAAATCGCGTAAAAAGTTAAATGACAATTTGAATGCTATTGACAATCAAATTCGGGCTATGGAACAAGTTGATTTTCCTTATTTAGATATGGCCATCAATCATGGTTCGTATCATGGGGTTCCTACATATGATAGGGGGTGGTTTAAACATATGGTTGCAATATATGGTGCATGGTCCAACGCAAAACCATACTAAATAAAATTAACTATTTGAGTATTTATACTATCTAAATATATTTTTTTTCTATATAAATTTATATTTACAAAATAAAAATTGATACTCAATTAATGTGTTACATTAAATATTCTGTTCTTTAAAAGCCTTCGAATCGTCCAAAACTTACAATCGTCATCATGTTTATTCGCTTCGTTGATCCTTCCAACCCCAATCAATTTTTGACTGGAACTAACCTTGCCGATTACCAACAACACTTTACCGCCAGCCCCACTTCTACAACAATCACTACATATTTCAATATTCCCACACATCAACGCGAATTTGCGCGAAGTCTTATTGAAACTTTTAACGCTCGTTGGGGGGTGTCTCTTGAAATTCCCGACGATAGACTTTGTAGTGTTACTGGACTTTCGTCAGCCGTCGACGAAGTCATCAAGGAACTAGTTATTGAACTCGGTCAAAGTTTGACAACAATGCCATCTGAATTTGAATTGGCAAAGAGTAATGGCTTTGATGTAGATGTCTTTATCTCGATACTTCCGAATGAACCATATAAGATGTATCGCACCCACATTTCATATACTGAATCAAAACAACTGTTTTCAACAATCACTCAGATTCGTCCTTTTGTTACAATCAATAATATTGATACAGAAAATCTAACTGAAGACCAACAACTTAAACTCGGTGGCAATCACGTTGCGCTTGCTGATTTATATTTGTTAAATGGTGGGAATAGTTACAGGCACCACTGTAGTTCTCGCGAACGAGCATACATGATCGCCCAATTTGAAGAAAACTCAGAACTTCTACAAAAATATAAGAATTTGTCTTGCGTTACTTTAGATGGTCGTAATGCCCGCGAAATGATTAGAAACAAGATTGACATCATGTAGAAATTAAATATTTAGAATAAATAAGTTATACATATAATAAAAACCTTTTTTTTTATCAAAATATGTCGCAGTTACTCTTCCTATAATATACGTAGAAATTGTATCATGTGGGTTTCATTTGACACTATAACTAAATTAAATTAATTTTTATACATATTAACGAAATCTGTATATGAAGTCATTAGTCTTAAATTAAAAAAATATTCAATTTAATTATTAAATCTTTATGTATTAAAATTAGTTGATTTTAGGCCTATTATATATTCCCATGTTTACAAGAGACTCTTCGCGCTCCTTTTCCATATTTATCAATGAGAACATCGGTTCCCAAACCTTCCTCTGCTTTATTCCTCGTTCATCTGCACCGTTAATTACGTATCTTTTACTTCCCGATAAGTAAGCCATTCCAAGCCTCATAAGAACACCATAATCAGGATTTAATGGGTTAGTGATTTGTTGAAATAAATTTTTGTGCTTAATAAGATGAGTATTAGTTTGATTGCAATAAACTATTCTTTCAGTTCTCTTGTGCGAAACACCATCAAATGTTATGATAACTCCGGCAATATCCATTTTACTGTAAGAAATACATTATAATAAATAATAAAAACGTATTCAATTTTTTAAAGTAAAAAAGAAAATATATTAGTTATATCTATTTGAAAATATATTTAAAAATCAAAAGAACAATTATACAACATATATATTATTTCATCATTACTTTTAGCAAGAGAATACACAAACCACATAAAAAATAAAATAAATAACATAATACCATTAATTTCGTTCATATGATATTGATAATGATAATTATTAACATGACTTATCATATTTCAATTTTAGATACATTAGCATATTAAATATTAGATTATGTAAACTATTTTTTTAGATTATATTTAACATATAAGTTGTGTGCATATTATGATTCTTCATATATTCTACTAAATTTTGCCATAACTGATTTTGATGTAATTGAATAGAAAGACATACTCTTTTTATATCTAAATTTTTATTTTTTTTAGAAGCAGAAACAAATAGTTTATAAAAATCTTTATTATAATTATTCATATTTATTATTAATTCATAGGCATATTCTTAAATCATCAAATTATTTACATTTATATTTATATGTATTGTAATACCAAACAAGAATAAAATTTAATATCCAATGATAATAAACCATTTTTTCAAGATTATCGCTATTCCACTTCAGTCCTAATAAATTCATTATTGGTTCATATAACCAACGTAAATATTTTTCTGAAAATTGAGATGTAGTTTCACTATTTTGTAAATTTCCTGATTTTTTAGTCACCGTAGTAAATACACATTCGTTATCATTTAATGGCCAATGTAGTGGTATTAATATTATTATTAAGAATATATATGGAAATAGTGGGTGTAATACTTTTTTAGGTACAAAAAAAATAATAATTGGAATAAATACTAATATAAAATGAATTATATTTAAAATCAAACTTACTATATTCATATAATATTACATTATATATTTATCTTTGTTTTTGTATTTCGAGAATTGTAATTTCAACATTATTATCATAACAATTAATTAACTCATTGTAAAATAAATTTTCACTAGAATTTTTAAACAATTCCGACAATAAATTATAACTATTCGAATACAATAATTCTTTATCTTCCAAACTATTAATTTTATAAAATTCTATCGTATATTCATTATTCAAATTAATAACAACGAGTAGACTTAATCCCAGAGTCATGACCACACAATTGTGATTATTTACTAAAATATTATCAATATGTTCTTGTGTTTTTTCAATTCTTTCTTCATTTGGATAAATAGACAGACCTCTATTATTTTTAGATTCTGAAATAATCATACTATTGAGATTTGAAGTAAGATATGATACCAAACTTCCATTGTATTTTCTTGGACCCTCGGTTAGAATTTCATCAGTCAAACATAAATTCAACAAATCTGTAATTGCTTTAACGCCGATTTCTATATTTTTATGATTAGAAAACTGTTTCCTATTGTATTCTTCGATAAGTCTTATTGAATCTTCTTTAGTATTACTTATGATAACGTCAATATCGTAAATAAAATTTTTAAACTGATTATCTTTATCTGGTATCATATTTAGTTTATAAAGTATCTGATATAACAGTTCACTTTCTGGTTCGGTTAATCGTAGTTTTTCTGTATAGGCTGCATTGATGACTTCAATATTGGACCAATCAATAGTAGTCATTGTTACTTAATTAACAAACATTACAATTTTTTCAAATTTTTAAAATGATTATATTTATTATATAGTATTTAGTATTTTAGTATTATTTTAGTATTATTTTATAGTATAATTTTAAATGAATAAACCATATTTAATAATAGTTGGTGGTCCGACGGCAAGTGGAAAAAGTTCACTTGCGGAAAAAGTAATTAAGCATGCAAAATTAAATAGTAATACATATGAGAATGTTATAATAGACAATTTAGTTGAAAGTAATCCGTATTTCAAAAAAAAGGTTAGTGAATATATTAAAGAACTTAAGTTAACTAAAACAAATGAAGAAATTATAGAGATGTTTTCTAATCCACATAATGATTTAATACAAATATTTAATGATTATTATTATTTTGCACGAAGTAAAACTGATTGTAATACCGGTTCTGAATGCGAAAATACAAAAAATGAATTTAAAGGTGAATGTAATACTTGTGGTAAATTAAATGATATGAATTTAAGAAACGGATTAGAAACAGGTAAAAATGTTGTTTTTGAAACTATGGTAACCTATTGGCCTAAATGGATTTTTGATGAGTATAATAAAACCATAAAAAATCATAATTATCAGATTATAATAGCATGGTCGATTGTTGATTTATGTGAATTAATAGATAGAAATAAAAAAAGAACATTAGAAGTTTTAAAAACATTTTTAGAAGACGATACTTCTATAGTTCCTCGTTTACCTGAAATAAGAATTAAAGAATATACTGAGGTTGTTCGTAAAATAATAGAAACTTTTACACCCTTGAAGATTTAAAATGAGACAACTTTTAATTCTATAATAATATTAGATGAAACATAAAACCGAAGATTATAAAATGAGTGCTGTTAAATATTATCTTAAAGAAAATAAAAGTTTAGATGAAGTATGTGGTATTTTTTCTTGTAAAAAGCAATCATTATCCAGGTGGGTTAATAGATATAAAAAAAATAAATCAATAAAAAGATATAGTAGAAAACCAGTATCATATAAAATCACTAATGAACAGGTTAAATACGCATTAACTTTATTGAAACAAAATGAACAAATTACTATGTTTGAATTAGCAAAGTTAGTAAAACA
>ENA-UOXV01008505-UOXV01008505.1-marine-metagenome-genome-assembly--contig:-NODE-8505-length-10051-cov-6.013605_pt1 | contig 10051 bp, 10 predicted proteins | sample MGYA00238165_ERZ766961 | MGnify/ENA primary metagenome ERZ766961 (study PRJEB28924, sample SAMN03173240) | marine metagenome | biome: Marine; feature: Water; material: Subsurface seawater | place: North... | reverse complement strand
TTCGGCGCCGCCGCCGCGGTCGCGCGCGGGCACCCGGCGGGCCGCGCGGGGCTGTACCAGAGCCAGGACGACCTCAACGCGGAGGGTGCGCAGACTCTCTTCGGGTCGCGCGTGTCGGCGCGCGCCGGGGCGGCGGGCGAGCCGGACGCGTGGGCGATGGAGTTCAGCCGCATCATGCGCACCATCGAGGACCTGGAGCAGGAGGACGCGGCGCTCCGCCAGAACCGCGAGAGCCTCGCCGCCTCGCGCCGCTCCCTCCGCGCCGCCCGCGAGCTCGACGGCTCCAACCCGCCGCCCGCCCGCCCGCTCCACGCCTGGGCAGCCCCACAGCCTGCCGCGGTGCCGCTGGTCCCGGCAGTCGAGGCGAGCGGGGAGGGTGCGGGCATTGGAGCCATTGCTTCTCTTACGTCGACGGTCCGGCACTACCCTGCAACCGCGGCGGCCGAGGAGCCTGTCTCGCCGCAGCCCGCGGCGCCTTCCCCCGCCCGGCATTCCCAGCGTGGCTCAACCAGCAAGGCGTCGCCCAGCAGGGTCTCGCTCGTCGATCGGGCAGAGGCCGTGGCCCTGCGGAGTGAGGCTGTTGGGGAGCCCAAGTTGGCCCCAGCCGGAGCGGAGGAGGCAGGCTCAAGCGCCGAGAGGCAGGCAGAGACGGAGCGGCAGGAAGCGGCAGCGCAGGCGGAGCAGGCGGAGCAGGCTCGACGCTTGAGGTTCGAGGAGCAGCGTGCAGCGGAGGAGGAGGAGGCGCAGCGCAGGGAGGAGGCGGCACAGCGGGAGCAAGAGGTGGCACAGCGGGAGCAAGAGGTGGCCGAGGCGGCCGAAGTAGAGCGCAGACGCGCGGAGGAAGAGCTGGCGCGCCAGCACCGGGCGCGGGAGGATCAGCGAAAGCTGGCTGCGGCGGAGGAGCGGGAACAGGAGGCACGGCGCCTGCAGGAGGCTGAGAGGGCCCGCGAGGATCAGGAAGCGAGGGAGCGGGAGGAGCAGATGAAGGATGCGCGGAACCGGGAGGAGGAGGAGCGGCAGCGGCAGGCGCGAGAAGAGGAGGAGCGGCAGCGGCGGGCGCGGGAGGAGGAGGAGGAGGAGCGACGAGCTGCGGCGCAGCGCGAAGCCACGCTGCTGGCCAGGTGCGCCCCGCCCGAGCATGCAGCGAAAGTGCGACAGGGACCGCATGCCAGTCAGCCATGCGTGCTGACAGTGTTCGCGGGGGAGCAGGAAAGAGGAGGAGTCGCGGGCAGAGGCGCTCGCAGCAGAGGCCCAGGATCTCCTAGGCCGTGCGCTGTCAGAGGCCGAGGCAAGGCGGCTGGAGGGTGCTGGAGAGCTGCTCACGGAAGCGAAGGGGGTTCTCATGGAGGCCGGGATCGATCGCGATGCCATGGTGCAGCAGGTTGAAGCCGCGATGGAGCAAGCCAAGGAGGATATCAAGGCAGAGGAAGTGGAGGGTGCGCTGCAGAACGCGGACGAGGCCATGGGCCGGCGCGGGGATGGCGGTAAGGTGACGCCGGCGCTCCTTGCGAGGGCGACTGACTGCGTGGCGGAGGCGGAGCGCGCGGTTAAGCGGATGCGCGATGAGGCTCGCTTCGCGGGAGAGTTGGAGCGGCTACGGGAGCAGCTCGTTGCCCTCGAGGAGGAGCTGGGCAGTGCCGCCAGGACTGACGATGACCCGTGGGGCGACGGTGCAGCGGGCAGTGCAGCTGGGAGCGGCGAGAGCGGTGCAGGTGTCAGCGCCGCAGGAAGCGTTGTAGAGGAGGATATCGAGCTCGCTAGCTTCGGAGACTCGGTGCAGGAAGAGTACTCGGGGAACTTTGACGACGACAAGAGTGCCGACAGCTGGTGAAGGGCTGTTGGCCTCGGCAAGGGGGTGTGAGAGTGGCGCTGCAGATAGTCCGGGCAGGTTCCATAAAGTTACAGTCTGTTTACTTCGACTCCTTGCTAGCATGGCAGCACGTTTTCCTCGGCACATCCGCCCCTCCTCCTGCTTGGTTTGTGTCCTCCATAGGACCTTTTGGCACTACTGAATCAGCTTAACATAGGAGCATACGAGTAGGTGGCTGGTCGACGAACCAACATCGCGGCGAACCAACAAGCAAGATAAAAGGGAGGGCGAATCGAAGGCGGGGACACCCAGAAAGGCAGAGTCAGGAAAGGGCATGCCGACTGCCGTCGCGCAGGAGGTTTTCCCAGAAGATTTGACTTCACACGCCGGTATGACAGCCGCCATCGATTCCGGAAGCGAAGGTCACAGCGAAGAGAGCGAAGTCGTTCTCCCGTTCAACGTCGCCAGCGACGGCGAAACGCCATGCCCACGACCGCCTCCCTGCGTGCCGCAGAAGACACAATGCGAATTCCCGTCAAAGGGAGGTGACTTGCTCCTGCCCAAGAGCGGCATGAAGGGACGGGAGAACGAGAGCTTGCGCTTCAAGATCATAGTGGTTGGCGAGAGCGGTCTCGGCAAGTCTACGGCGATCGACTGCCTGACTGCGAAACTTCGCAAGCAGCATGCTCACGCGTCAGAAGGCTCACAGGGTCTAAGCTCGGGGGCGAATGATCCACGAGGCCAAATCCAGAAGACCGTCAAGATCACCGAGAACGATGAATTCGAGCTGCTCACAGAAGAACGTGAAAGGACATTTCTGAGAATCGTAGACACACCCGGTTATGGTGACAATGTCGACTGTAGCGCCGATATGGGAGAGATCTGCAACTATATCGAAAAGCAGTGGGAAAGATTTCGCGTAGCTCCAAAGGGGGTGCGTGCTGTCGAGCACGACTCACTCGTGACGTGCTGCCTGTACTTCATCGCGCCGCACCGCCTCAAGGAGATCGACATCAACTTCCTGCAGAAGGTCTCTGCAATGGTCCCTTGCGTACCTGTCATCGCCAAGAGCGACACCATGACTGTGGAGGAGGCTGCCGCCTTCCGTGAAGAGGTCGCAAAGAGCCTTCTGGACACAGAGGGCATAAACCTTTATGACTGGCGCTACGGTACGGACAAGGCCGAGGACGAGTCGGTGAGCTCGTATCGCAGGCGGTATGAGCACGAGAATGGCGGACGCGGCAGGAAGCTCCCGCCCTTTACGCTGGTTGCGGACACTTCGCACTCTGTGCGACACTACCCGTGGGGCGACTGCCAGCTCGAAAACGAGGAGCATTCAGACTTCGCCCTTCTCCGCAAGCTGCTCCTCCAGGCTCGCCCCTACACCCTTACGTGTATGCTTTATTGATCGCGCTCGCAGCTGCTCCGCATCACTGACGGCGAGGCCGTGCTGTGCGTCCGCAGGAACATCTCTTTGAAATGGCAAAGCGTTCGGAGGAGGCCTACAATAGGTGGGTGGAAGCGAAGCAGGGCGACGCAAAGCAACCCTCCACCAAGCTCTCCTGGCGGCACTCTGCAGTTTCCTGGATTTCTCGTCGCTGGCAGGATCAGCCCACCGTCAAACTGGCAGTGTTGGCAGTGTTCGTGCTCGTGGCAGTGTTGGCAGTGTTCGTGCTCCGGCAAGAGGTGAATTCTTGCAGTGTGGAGCTCGGAGAACAGCGCAATGTCTCTGTGTCGCTGAGCAGAAGCCTTGAGGCTGAGCGCGCTGACCTCGACAGAAAGAAGAAGGAAGCCGCCGACCTGAAGAGCAAGAAGAACACGACGGAGGAAAACGCATTTTCCTTCGTCTTGTTGGAAGTTGCAGAGCTGAAGGATCAGTTGGAGAAGGAGAAGAAGGAAGCCGCCGACCTGAAGAGCAAGGAGCAGCAGCTACGCAAGGATTACGAGAGCAAGAAGAACGACGCCTTCGATCTGCGCAAGGATAACGAGAGCATGAAGAAGAAAGTCGCAGAGCTGAAGGATCAGTTGAAGAAGGAGAAGAAGGAATCCGCCGAACTGAAGAGCAAGGAGCAGCAGCTACGCGAGGATTACGAGAGCAAGAAGAACTGTGCTCTCCTTTGAGAGACTTTACATTTCGAGAGTTTTGCATACATTTACATCGGAGTTCCCTTCTCGATTTCTAGGATTCAAAAAACTTTGGAGGGCTGAAAGCGGGGCGGAACACAAAAAAGTTGACCGAAGTCAATTTGATCAACTTTTTGATGTAGATGAGTAAAACTACTGGTACAAAAGTTGGCTGATCCGCTGGCGCGGTTACTTTCGAATGAAAGTCTCCCTCCCCAACTAAGTGGAACCCCGACGCGAAAGTTACTCTGCCCGCGCTTCGCAAGCAGCGCCCCAACTTCGTAGCTGCGCCGCATCGCGAACCTTCGAACAAGCAATGGCCTCCGTTCCTGCTCCTGACCTGGTGGATCCTAGTGTGGCGATGGCCGTGCCCGTCCCACCGGAGCCCAGTGCCGCTCTTGCCGCTGAGGTGCGCGGCAACCAAGGCGTCCAGCAGGCGCGCGGTCTCCTCGCCGCCGTCCCGGAGGCTCCCGCCCCCCCCGGCGTGACCGAGCAACCGACAAAACCGCCCGAGACGGGTTCGAAGCGCAACCGCTCGTGGAGTGAGGAGGAGCGCAATCTGCACAAGGACGCGTGCACCGGCAAGCGCAAGCTCACGCTCGGCGAAAAGCTCGATATTGTGCGCCTCCACGAGTCCACCGACCCAGCTGAGAAGAAGAACCAGGTGCAGCTTGCATCCATGTACGACAAATCGCGCTCCGCCATCTCCAAGATTCTCCAGCCAGACTCCGTGTCCAAGCTCAAGGATATTGCCGCCTCGGGTGTTTGCACCGGAGTCAAGCGCTTCATCCAAGGCGAACACCCTCAGCTCGAAAAGGCTATCAAGCAGTGGGTCGACAGCCAGATTGCTGCCGGTGCGCTCGATTTCTCTGGCAAGAAGGGCGACGGCGCGGTCTCTGCGGTGTGCAAAGCGGCGCAGGACCTTGCGGTGAACCAGGGAATCGACAACTTCAAGGCCTCGCACGGCTGGTACACGCGCTTTGTGCGCCGCTTTGGCTACACTTCGATGGAGGACCGCGACCGCAAGCGCTCCGACCTCGCGCCAGGACCGCCTGTGAGCCAGATGATGGCGGGGCAGCGTCTTCCGCCTGCAATGCAGGTGCTCGCGCAGGTGCACTTCACTGTCAAGCTCCGCGTGATTCCGCGCGGTGCGACAGAGCAGGCGGCCAAGATCATGACGATGCGGCTTGACGTGGATGGCGAGCCGAAACCGGCGCGGGGGTTCGACATTCTTTTGGCCATGATCCGCGTCCAGTTCGGCGAGGACCTCGGCGTCGACCCCAAGGGCGTGGGGGAGCTGCCTGGCGTGCGCATCAGCTACAAGGAGAACGGGGACGGCGAAGAGCGTTTGATTGCCTCTGCGCAGGACCTCATGGCGGCGCTTGACATGCCGAGGCAACGCGCTGCGGCAAATGATGGTCTTCTCATTACTGTCAGCGCCGCCCTCTAGACGAAGGGCGTCACCGGGCAGCCAGCATGGCAGGAAGCCAGCGTTGTTTTGTGGAGCTGATCCTTACGGGCTGTTTCTCGCATCGACCATGCAAGAAACTGTTTGCTGCTATCGCCGTAGCAGAAATTAAGTGGAGCCTTATGTTTCAACAGTATAATCATTTGTGTGTACTTCGCGAGAGTCTGGGCAATTTCAAAGCGTCCACTTTAGTATCACGCACTTTTCACCAGGCAGGCCACGCGCCAAGAGCGCGTGGCCTTCCCCGAAAATCCTTCGTTCCTTTGAAAATCTCTCGTCGAAAGTGGCGAAGTTAGATGAGACACGCAACTACTTGAGTGAGATTGGCAGTGGTACAGGCGCCGACAAGGGAGCTGATGTCGTGCAGTCCTTCGAACAGCGGATCTCATCAAAATGTTTTTCCGTCTAGGCTGGACGGAAGGATGCGCGGCTCCTAGTAGCCTCACTGAGCCAAAGTGAGACGGATAGTAGCGCTAGAATGCGGCCGCTGTCGCATGGCTTCACCAAGCTCCTCATCACACGACATAGTCACGTGGTCTCCGTCACCATCGCAATAGCGCAGGTTCACCGCATTCCCCACACGAAGATCACTGGCAAATGCCTGGCACACCGCTGCCTCAACCACGTCGTAGCCGCCGATCGGAAACCTTGCTTGGTCAATGGGTACCGGCACCGACAGCCGACGCATCACAGCGGCGCCCATGGCCACCTTGAGACCCACCACTTCATAGGACACAGCTTCGCGCTCCACCAGCACCACATCATCGTCTTCCTCCGCTGTATCCTCCGCCGCTACTCTGGCAGGGGCCGCAACATCGATGGCAGGAGCCGCGGAGCGGTCCACAGTGACGGCCACCTCGGGCAATGTGAAGAGAGAGACAAGGCGGCCTCCGGCTTCCTCGCGTGCCAGCGATACTTCAAGGACGTGCACCCCCGCATCGACCATCGGTGCTGTAAGACCGATGGTGACAGGGTCGAACGAGCTTACATTCTTGCGCACCGCCGTCGAGCGTGCTTCGCCGCCCGGTGCAAGAGCGCGCACAATCAAGGCAAAGTCGACAGGAGCATCGTCCCAAGTGCGGGAGAAGGCGAGGATCACACGAAGCGCCCCATCCGTAACAGGCTGTGGGACCAAGTCAGGAAAGCGCCCTCCGTTCACATCGATCCCGCACAACACGACAGAGTCCGGGTGCTCGCCGATGCGCGGCATCGGGGGGTTGGTAACTTCGACCTTCCGTCCGGGCACCACAAAGAGCAACTGCAGTTGGCCCTCCACCTCCTCAGCCACCTCCAGGGTGACGATGTGCATTCCTGCTTCACCGCATGCCACCTCGAGAGCGAGAGTCCCCTCGTCAATTTGGCTGAAGTCCTTGGCAACTACAGCAGCGCGCCGCTCGCCGTTGGGCAGCTCGTCTCGCACAATGAGGCGCAGAGCCGAAGGTGCACTCGGCGAGGCGCGCTTCACTGCAACAATCGCACGCAGCATGCAGTTGGAGGTGTGCGTAGGTAGGTCGACACCGCTGAGCGACACCCCGCGACACTCGACAGGGGGGGGCGCCATGGGGGCGTGAACAAGAACTTCGCGCCCGGTCACTGTGAAGAGCTCCTCCATTCCCTCTTCGCCCAGCAACTTGCAGACCTGGACTTCGACATTGTGGCGGCCAGCTTCGCTCATCGGCACCTCAATCCCGATTGCCTCCGCGTCTGTGCCAAGCGCGCGCACAACGCGCGCCGCACGCCTTTCTCCGTTGGGGCAGTGGTCGCGCACAACAAGAGCGACCTCGCGCGGAGCGTCATGCCAAACACGCTTGAGCGCCACGAACACACGCATGGTACCGTCCGACACTTCCGTAGGCACGTCTACTCCGCAGAGAACGAGCGAGTCCTTTTGCGCAAGCCGCGGGAGACTCTTGGCCGGAGGTGCGGCGCGAGGCCGCAGAGTAACGCACTTCTCGGCCTGGAACAGAGCCTCGCATATGTTGCCATGCACGTCTGCAGCGCAAATGGAAACCTCGAGGCTGTGTACTCCTGCCTCCGTCAACGGAACCTGCCGTGGGGCTTGCGATTCAGGGGCAGCACTCGGACTGAGGGCGCAAGCCGTGGCTCTTTGTCGTCAGTGTCGCCGCTAATCCGGCTCATGGCAGCCATACTGGCGCCCCTGGTAAGACGTATCTTCCCGCAGGACAGAGGTGAGGGGCCACACCGCGAGACCAATGGTGAATGGTCCGTCGAGCGGCATCTCTTTGAGAACCTTGGCACAACGCTGAGCAGTCACGTCGCGTACAAGCAACGCGAGCTTGATGGGGACGCTCTCCTTTCCTGCATGCTCGACGGCTGCAATCACGCGCAGCACGCCTTCTCGCTCCTCGACAACTGTGGGAACATCGAGCCCCAGCAGGCGGACACCGCCCTGCTCTCCGAACATTGATTGATGGCGCCCTCGCTAGCGTTGCAGGTGGGCAACTCAAGAGCGATCTCCTCCCGGCAGGTTGACCGAAAAAGCCGCTTGTTTACGCCAAGATAAATCCAGTTTTAGAGACTGCGGCGTATCATATTTCTCTACCGGATTAGCTTCCTTAGGACCCGCCGAGGGTCCTCTAAGCTAGGGCGGGCAAGGCAGTCAGAGAAAACGGAGACCCGAAGGAGACCCGCAGCCATGCGATGCCTGATGAAAGGTGTCGAGGACCTTTCAAAGGCTTACGTCGCACAGCCAAAGGACAACACGCTTCCCTCACTCCTTCATGAAGCATTCATTCTCCTCGAGATACGTTTCGCCAACTTCGGTCCGGCCCCAATCGGGAAAAAATATGGGATTCAAGCTACACACCGCGGATGTTGACCGCGGTGTGTAGCTAGCTGCATCTCGCGACCTCTGCCGCTCAACTCAGACTATTACCACCTTGGGCAGACCATGACGGGGCAAATACCCTGATGTTCCGCGAATTAGAGCGGGAGCTGAGTGCTGTCGGCTTCACGAATGGTCCCGAGCTGGGGCAGATGTTCGATCGCGTAGATTTAGACGGCAACGGTACCCTTGATTTCGGGTAAGAAACGCCGTGTCTGCTTCTCCCTTCCGGACGTTTTGCACAATTTGTTTGATGTGCCGCACTCTTCAAAAGTCTTCCATGACTGATGTACCTCCTACTGCAAACAGGGAGTTCCTGTGCCTCCTCTACTTTTGGTATGCCCGCGAACCACAATTTCCCTTGCCCCCACTAGAAAGGAGAATATCTTGCAGCGAACGACTGCACCAAATATCATGGTAGGGTCGCCAGCATGACACCATACCGTTCGACTCGTAGGGGCACTCAGGGCGACTATGGCTTCTTCTACCGGAACACAACCAATGCCTCAACGGTCAAAAAGGCGTTCGTCGTGATGGAGCGAGCGATGATAAAATACGATGCAGACCGTTCGCGTACACTCTCTCAGTCCGAGCTCAACAACTTCTTTCGCGAGCAGATTCCTGAGTCGTTCACGAGCGGCGTTTACCAGAAATTGCTCGACCAGATCTGCCCTGCGGAGAAGCTCGCGGTGACTCCCGTGACCAAGCACCCGAACAACGAAAAATGTTTATCGATCGGCTAGTGCCAATGTCGAGCCAGCATCAACATTGTAGGCGGGAAGGCGCTTCGGCCCGGCCACCTTGGGGGCTGGGGGGCTGGGGGGCGTGCTCTGAGTGACATGCTCGGAGGGCAGGCGAAGGGCCTGTACTTCTCCAAGTTCATGTTCCTTCTCTACAGCGTCATGTGCAACCTCCCGGGGTGCAAGATCAAGGGCAAGTACCTCGAATCGAACCAGGGCTTTTCGGGAACAGGCCAGCAGAGCACCTTTTGGCAGGAGCTTGTTGAGGCGTTCAGCATCCTCGAGGAGGATTTCAAGCGCTTTGACGCTAACGGCGACCAGCTCCTGGAGTACACTGAGATCACTGAAGCGATTCCAGTAACAAAGGTTGCACCCCATGCCTGATCCACAGGTTTCCTGTGCCAGCAATTGTTTGCGTGAAACTCCGCGCCTCAATCATCAAGACTGATTCACTTTCTAACGGCAGGCTGGGTACGATCGTCTCGACATCCTCTCGCGTTTGGAAAACGCGTTCGCGCAAGTCGATCTTGATGGAAGCCGCACACTCGACTTCTTCGAATTTGCCTATCTCACCTTCATGATGACGCAAAACGGCGCGTACCACGACCTCGTGACGGAGTCCAAGGATTCGGCCAAAGTGAAGAGAGCATTTATCGACATTCACACTTTCTATCGCAAGTATGATGCGGACAAAAATTTGCGTCTTACCTGGGACGAAGTACAAAACTTCTGCTTGGGGCTCTTCCAGATGCTACCACCCAACGCGGAGTCTCTCTTTGAGAAGGTCAAGTACCAGTCGTCGGCGACGCAGGGCCGCGACGCTGTAGACGTCGTGCGGTTCATGAAGTTGCTCTACAATCTCGTTCGACCGACGGGCGATTTTGCCATTGGTAAGTACGAGCCGCAAAGGACCGCTGTAAAGCCTGTGGTGGTGTCGCAGCATGTTGCCAAGGCCTCAGACCGGCCGGCTCGCATCGAGCCGGTCGTCCCCGCACTGTTCCAGAAGAAGAAGCTGCTTGGGCAGGGCGGCCAGGGCACCGTGCACCTGGGCAGCTACAACGGTT
>ENA-UOXV01008500-UOXV01008500.1-marine-metagenome-genome-assembly--contig:-NODE-8500-length-10055-cov-7.111100_pt1 | contig 10055 bp, 8 predicted proteins | sample MGYA00238165_ERZ766961 | MGnify/ENA primary metagenome ERZ766961 (study PRJEB28924, sample SAMN03173240) | marine metagenome | biome: Marine; feature: Water; material: Subsurface seawater | place: North... | reverse complement strand
ATAATCCGTCGGTCGCAGGTTCGAGTCCTGCCGGGCCCACTTGAAAAGATTTATGTATCTTAAAAATATAAATAGCAAAACTATTGGTTTATTCCTATCTCTATCCTTATTAATCCCATCTAATTATGGTTTGAACTTAGGTGGGATTAATTTTGAAGATATCCCAGTTATTGTAATTTTTTTACTGTTACTTTTTAAGAAAATATCAAACTTTTCTCTATTAGTTTTTGATAAAGTTTTTATATCTTTTGTCATTTCATTTGTTTTATATTCAAATATATTTACAAAAAATTTTCAAATATTCAATCAGACAAATATAAGATTTTACTTTTATTTTTTACTGAGTTATCTGTGTGTAGATGCTGTTAAAACTTCTTCGAAAGGAATAATTGAAATATTTGAACCTTTATATTTAGTAATGGTTGCAAATTTTATCGTTGTAATTTTCCAGTTACAATTACCGGGTACGATAGATGGATGGATTTTAAACAATACAGGTAGTTCTAATCCTTTTACTTCTGGAAGGTTAGGTGGATTTCAAGGAGGGGGCCCAAATGTAATTGGGATAATTTGTGCAATTTATGTATTGGTTTGTATATACAAAGTTTTAAATTCAACAAACTTTATAGTCACGCTTTTAACTAATAAATTTAATACAGTCCTTTTAATAATCTCTCTACTTAATCTTTATATAACATATTCCAGGGGTTCATATATTGCATTATTTATTGGTTCGTTAATAATTCTTTTCTACACTGATAGTTTTACCAAAAAAGCAAAAAAAAGAATAACCATTTCAATTATTTTAATATCTGTAGTTATTATTTATTTTTTTCCTTCTATTTTCCTCAAGCAATCAAATAGAACTTTCTTAAGTAATCTTGCAATAAATAATATTGAGGTATTTATAGGTTCTAGCGGAGGAAATTACATCAAGGAAGTTTATGAAGAATATTTAGTAACCTTAAGTGATGAAGAGCTATTAAATAGATTCAATATTGAATATTCTGAAGATGTAAAAAATTACTACAAAAAAGCTGATGTAGATGTTGTTGATGAAGAAGCTGAAGGTTATTTAAAACTTTCTTTTGATCACAAGGACGGATTTTTACCTAGATCAGTTCTATATTTCTACCATTCAAATAACGGTATTGAGTGGAATCAAATTGGATCAAAACATACAAGCGGACTTGTGATAGATCTTATTGAGAATGATTCTTTCTTTGAAGTAGGAGGTTGGGGAGATGGGCAATCTCCTGGAGGTTCATATTTAGATGGTTTTGTAAAGGAGGTGCAAATTAATATTGCTAATGAGAATTATCAATATGAGTTTACTGAAGCAAATAGAGATGAACAATATTACATCTTCCTTCCTCAAACGAATGATTTTTATGACAATAGAAATGATGGGAAAATTATTTTTACAGAGGATGGAATTAAGCTCAAAAGACCACGAAGTTATTGGGTAGCAGTACCTAATCAAGTTAATATATCAGAAAAAGATTTCGAGGTAATCTTAAAAGTTAAGTTTAATAACATTCCCAAGGGTAACGAGACACTGTTTAGTCAAAGTTCAATTATTAACAATTCAGAACTTATAAACAACCAGTCTTGGAAATGGTCCATCATTGATGGAAGAATGTATTTTTTCTGGATTGAAGATGTTACAAGTGGATATTCAAATTTCCTTGGTGGTCAAAGTTTACGATCTAGTAGGTTAATATCAGAAAACGGTCAATTTAACTCTGTAATTTCTGACTTTTCTCTTTCTCAATATGATGAGATAACTACTTCTCATAATGGATTTCTAACTATGGCTGTGGAGTATGGTTTACTGCCTGTAATGGTAATTATTATTTCCCTGGCATTAGTTATTTATAAAAATTTAAGCTATAAGAATCAACTAGAGCTCTCTATCTTTTTTGCATTCTTAACCCAGAACTTAACCAATGATTTAATTTATTCACCAGATGTTGCCATTTATTTTTGGATTATCCCTGCTTATTTACTGAGTAAAATTTTTAGAGATTAAGAGTCTAATAGACCAACTTCTTCAGCATACTTACTAAAATTTTTAGATATTATCAAAACCTGTCTACCATCTTGAAGTTCGTATGGTGAAGTAGGTAAGGATAGTTTATTTATACTGTCAAAATCTGTTCCTCTAAAACTCCAGAGTGTGTTTATTGCTGTATTTAGCGTAAGATTTTCATCAATAACAAAAGATTCTTCCAGCGCATTTATAAATTTATTTAAATCAGCAAGCGAACTAAAGTCGTTTATCCTTTTTAAAAGTTGTAGTATTACATATTGTTAACGTTCATTTCTTGACAGGTCGCTGACTCCACTCATTTTTATCCATTCAGATTCGTCTTCACCATTTTCATCTAATTTTTTTTCTCCTACTAAAATTTCCGTATTCCGAGAAACTACCCAATTTAATGCAGTAGAACCGTTAACTACTTGACACCCTTTTTGTAGTTCAAATGAGTATCCTTCTCTTTGTGTCTCTTCTACACAAATCTCTATCCCTTCAAAAGAATCAATAATATTTTCAAATCCTTCAAAGTTAAAGCTAGCAAAATGGTCAACTTTAATACCTGTTATACCATTGATAGCAGCAGCTAAATTTTCTGCCTTATTTCCGCAGTCATTTTGAGAATAAGATCCATTTATTCTTTCTAGATTCTTTGTGCAACTATTTATTATTAAGGTATCTCTAGGAATTGATAGCAAGTGATGATTGTTTGAATTTTTATCAATCAAACCAATTATTATTACATCTGCTCGTTGACCTTCAGCAAAACCTCTAGATGCTGATGAGTTACCACTTCTCTCATCACTACCTATAAGAAGATAGGTTTTATAGCTATCAATTACTACATCTGAATTGTTATTTATAAGAAGTTTTTCAATTTCAGTCTTTTCGACTTCTGGAATCTCAGAAGTAGTTGATGGTGAGTTATCTGTTTGATTATTATTTTCTGAACTTTGTGTAGTTGTAGTTACACCTTCAGATATTTCATCAACTCTACCTGGGTCAAATTCCTGTGTTTCAAAACTAGGAATAATTGTTAACAAAACTATAGATATTAAAACCAAAATTCCTATAAGTAGGTATGTATATTTATTTAAAATTTTCATGTTGAACCAAAAACCAAGTATAACTATATAATAAATTTTGTGAATAAAATTAAAACAGTTATTGCAGCTGGTGGTCTTGGAACGCGCCTACAGGGATTTAGAGGTAATGACTCAACTAAAATTTTATTACAAGTTGATGGACTACCTATGATCGTTCGTCAAATTAATCAACTTTCATCCTGGGGCATGAGTGAATTCATAATAATAACTAACCCATCTTTTGATAACATGATTAAAGATGTCATGAGGCAATATTTTCCAGAAAAAAATATTAAATATACAATTCAGCACGAACAAAGGGGCATTTCACATGCTTTATTATGCGCTGATGAATATATAGATTCTGGAGATACAGTGCTATTTATCCTGGGTGATAATTTTTTTCAAAATGACCCTATTGAGGGCTTTGATATCAATCAAGTTGTAAATGAAAGTGGTGCCTATATTTTTTCTCATAAAGTTGATAATCCTGAAGAATTTGGCGTTGCAGAGTTAGATTCTGAAAATAATGTTGTTTCCATTGAAGAAAAACCTGTAAATCCAAAATCGAACAATGCAGTGGTAGGTGTTTATATTTACGATGATACAGTAATGGAAAAAATTAAAACTTTAAAACCTTCAGCTCGTGGAGAATATGAAGTTACTGATTTAAATAATTTATACATCAAAGAAGGTATGTGTAAAAATGTTACATTAAGTGGATGGTGGATTGACGCTGGAACTCCGGAAAGAATTATTGAGCTAGAATCAAAATTAATTTAATGGGTCTAATTTTTTATACCTTGAAAAACTAAATATAAAAAACAATAAATATAAAGCTGCCGAGAGATAGCTTAAAAAACCATTAAAAGAAATTGTCCCAATTAAAAGACTGTAAAAAATAAAACTTATAGCTAAAAATTCAAGTAATACTTGTTTCTCAGAGTAACCTCGCTGCAGCAGTCTATGAGAAATATGGTCTGTCCCTCCCTGGGTCGGGGAAATACTATTTCTAATTCTATGAGTTGTTACAACTATAAAATCTAATATAGGTACTACAAAAATAAAAAGTACAGGACTTAGTGGAGAAGTTAGTATTCCACTATTAAGAGGGGTCCAGTTAAAAATAATACTTATAAATCCAAGTACATATCCAACAAAAAGTGTTCCCGAATCACCAAAATATAACCTTGCAGGGGGATAATTGTAAATTAGAAAACCAAATAAAGTAGCTAAAAGTAATAATGAAATATCTGTAACTTTATATATCTTCGAATAATTTGCAAGTATGGCTATTTGTAAACAGATACTACCTGATACAAAGACTGTTAAACCATCCATATTATCTATAAAGTTTATGGAATTCGTAATCACAAGAACCCAAATCAATGAAATCCCAATATTTAAAAAATTTTGTAAATCTAAATTTAAAAAAACCTCAATATTTATAAAAATATCAAGGGATATTAATGGGTAAAGAATTATTAGAGTTTGAAATAATAATTTTGCTCTCCATTCAAGGTTATATATGTCATCAATTATTCCAATAATTGAAATGAACAAAGCACAGATACCTATTGTTATAAAAGCTGGTTCAGCTCTACCCAAAAAAATAGTAGCTGTAAAGAAAGCAAATGAGGTGGCAATTCCACCATAGGGTGGTATATTTTTATCAGATAATCTTCTCTCCTTTTTATTCCTTTTTTTCTTATAATTTTTTGAAAAATATATTAAAACTCTGTTTAAGAAAGTTGAAATAGTAAATGCTAAAGCGATTGCGTATAAAATAGGAAGTTGAAAAAAACTCAATTATGCACGTCCAGATCTTTATAAATTTTTTCAAATTGAAATGCAACAACCCTTGAGGTGTAGCTCTCTTCAACTAATTGCATGTTATACAGATTATCAATGTCACCTTTAAAGTTTTCAATACATTTTTTGAATTCATTTATTTGATTCATTGGAATAAGTTCTAGGTTTTTAAAATGGCCCATTACTTCGGTACCTTGAATCCTATATGCTAAACAGTAAAGTCCAACATACAAAGACTCTAAAAGAATTCTTGAGAAGCCTTCATGGGAAGACATAATTATTGATATGTCAAAATTTGATAATTCTGTTTCTACATCTAATTTTCCTAAATATTTAAGATTTTTATTTCCCAATATTCTATTCATATCCTCATCTGTTATATTTTGAGGATTTCCGTGATCACGTTCTCCAGCAAGATAAAACTCATAATTTTTATTCCTAGACATCTCAACCAATTCTAAGTAATCAAGAATTCCTTTGTCATACAACAATCTTGAAACGAGGATTATTTTTATTGGTTTCGATTGGTTTTTTTTATTTTTTCGAATAATAAATTTATTAGTTTCTATTCCCGAACTTGGTATTATTTCTATTTTGTTTGAAAATTTTGAAAAATTAATAAATACTTCTTTATCTGAATGATTTTGAAAAATTATTACATCATATGTATTATTCATCAGCTTTCTAATAAATGGTTTTATTAAAAATCGTAATAATTTCGCTTTTCTATTATTCGTAAACATAAATCCAAGACCTGTAACGGATAAAATAGCCCTTCTCTTTTTACTAATTCCTATATTTGCGAAGGCAAACAGCAAGCCAGTCTTCAACGTGAAACAGTGATAGTTGGTTTGAATATTTTTAATGTGTTTTCTAAGATTAAGGATTGCTTTAAAGTCTAATAATCTTTCTCTCTCTACTTCCCAGTTAGTCGTAGACTTATAAAATTTATTTAAGTTTTCGACATAGTCACCATCGGGACACATTGCGTGAATGTTTTGTGAGCCCAAATAAGCAATTAATTCTTTTCTAGATTTATATAGTATCCAATCCCAATGAGATAAATAAGTAATCATTAACACCATTTTAAGTGCTAAATTTGTTAACATTGCATAATATGAATTTAGTAGTAATAGGTACTGGCTATGTAGGTTTAGTAACGGGTGTAGGTTTTGCTAGCCTCGGCAACACTGTAAGTTTTGTAGATTTAGATGAAAATAAAATTACAAAACTGAAAAATAAAAAAGTTCCATTTTTTGAACCAGGTCTTGAAGAGCACTTTCAAGACGGGGAAACCTTTTCACGAATGTCATTTTCATCAACCTATAAAGACATCAACTGGGATACTGTGGATGTAGCTTTCATTTGTGTTCAAACTCCAAATAAATTAGATACAAACTCAGTAGATACAAGATTTCTTGAGTCAGCAATTACTGAAATTAATAACTTAGATAATTCAAATATTGTAGTTACTGTAAAGTCAACGATTCCACCATATGAAATTGAAAAAGTTTGCAATAAAGTAGGAATGGATAAAAATGAAATAACATTTAATCCTGAATTTTTAAGAGAGGGCACTGCTATAGAAGATTTTTTTAAGCCTGATCGAATTGTAGTTGGGGGAAATGACCCAAAAAAACTTTCTGTATTAAAAGAACTTTACAATAGTTTTGACGCGGAGCTTATAGAGACTGATCCCATAAGCTCTCAGTTAATAAAGTATCTAGCAAACACATATTTACCATTAAGGCTTTCGTTTGTTAATGAAGCTGCAAGGTTAATTGACTACTCTGGAGGAAATCAACAAGATGTTCTAAAAGGTGTTGGTCTTGACTCAAGAATAGGTTCGCATTATTTTAGACCATCACCTGCATGGGGTGGATCATGTTTTCCGAAAGATTTAATAGAAGTTAATAATTTCTATCAAGATGAAGAGCTAACCCTTCCATTAATATCAAATATCATAGAATCAAATAATCTTCAAACTACATGGACAGTAGACAAATTAGTAACGATTCTTGATAAAGAAAGCATAACGTCAATAGTCATGGTAGGAGCAGCATTTAAAGAAGACACGGATGATTTAAGAAATTCTCCAACATTAGATATTTATCAGATGCTTGAGGAAAAAAACATTCAAACTTTAATTTATGACGAAATGGTTGAGCTAGAGTCCTTTAATTCATTAGATGATTTAGATGATATAAGCGAGAAAAGTCTGATTGTACTCATGTATCCAGTCAAGAAAGTACTAATGGAAAAAATAGATTCAGTAATTTCTAGAACACAATCTATTTTGTATACACCATGGTAAAAATATGAATATCTTATTGACAGGAGGGTCTGGATTTATAGGATCAAATCTATCAAAAGAACTTTTAAAAAATGATGAAAATAGATTAATCATTGTTGATAATTTACTTACAGGAAGTCTTAATAATCTTGAAAGTTTATTAGATAACGAAAATGTTAGATTTGTTCAACACGATGTACAGGACCATTTAGAAATTGAAGAAAAAGTTGATTATGTATTACATTTTGCGAGTGCGGCTTCTCCTGTTGCGTATACAGAAAATCCAGTAAATACTCTGAAAGCTGGCAGTCTTGGAACAATAAACACACTTGGTTTAGCAAGAAAACATAATGCAGAATATTTCCTTGCTTCTACTTCTGAAGTTTATGGAGATCCTTTAATTACTCCTCAAAATGAAGATTATTGGGGAAATGTAAATCCTAATGGGGAAAGAAGTATGTATGACGAGGCTAAAAGATTTGCAGAAGCTGCAACAGCTACTTATGCAAGAACTTATAATTTGAAGACTAAAATTATTAGAATTTTTAATACTTATGGTCCAAACATGCAACTTAATGATGGAAGGGTTGTTACAAATTTAATAGTACAAGCACTAAATAATGAAGATCTAACTCTTTATGGAGACGGTACACAAACAAGAAGCTTCTCTTACGTGTCTGATACCGTGGCAGGGATACTGGCAATGATGAACTCAGAGTTTTATGAAGTTTTTAATATTGGCAATCCATATGAGATGACCGTAAAAGAACTAGCAGAGACAATTCTTAGTCTTACAGATTCAAAGTCAAATATAATTTATCAACCTTTGCCTAATGATGACCCAAAACAAAGAAAGCCAGATATAACAAAAGCTAAAGAAAAATTAAATTGGGAGCCAAAAGTCGATTTAGAGACTGGTTTGACTCATACAATCGATTGGATTAAAAAAGAGTTGTCTAAATAACTTTAAGTATTCTTTCATGTAAATTTGACAGAGATTCTTCTGAGACTCTTTTTTGACTGAATTTAATTAAATCTAACAAATTATCATCATCAAAATTTGAAATTATATTAATTTTTTTGCTAAGGTCTGATTCGGTTGAGTTAAATTTGAGATGTTTAATATATTTCGGATGAATATTTCGATCATAGTCCGAGTTAGTGTAAAAATTAATTATTCCACTAGCCATGGTTTCCAAAACACTTTTATCATAGAATCCTTCCGAAGTATTATTTATATGAAAACCAATATCTTTGATACTTTCACTAAGCTCAGCATGGGGAATCGTACCTAAAAACTTTATGTTCGGATAGTTTTTGTATTTATCTTTTAAAATAGATTGATAAAGAATATCATCTTCTGTAATGGCTCCACCAATAATTCTAAGTTCATTAGTTTTGCCGTAACAACTTTTTAAAAATCCCTGGATTGATAGTTCAATATTTTTAGACCTTGAAATACGGCTAATAATTATGAAATTTTTTGACTTAGTTGATATTTGTTTTTTATAAAAACTCTCATAGTCTATGGCGTGTCCAATAGGAGTCACCTTATCAGATTTAATTGGAAAAGAATTCTGAGAAGCAGTAATTATCTTATTTGATACCTTTGTTGCAACATTAAGCACTATCTTTTTCAATATAGATTCTGGGCCCTTATGTGTATACCAAAAGATAGTTTGGGTTGATCGAAATTTAGGTATGGTAAACGCTACTAACACTAAAGCTGATGACATATGGGATAGGCAAAATTTGTAACTATTTTCGCGTATCAAATCTTTAATTATTCTTCTTATTTTTATAAATCGTATGACTCTATTTAAGTTATTAAACTCTTCACAATGGACATTAATATTTTTATTAAGATTTGTTACATCACCCTTATGTAAAGTCACAATATCTACCTTGTCATAAAAACTTGAGAAGTTATTAATCCAACTTATTGCAAAACCTAGTGATGTGTTCTTGGAATCAGTAGAAATATTAAATAATAGTAAATTTTGTTTTTCCATATTTATTTTTTCATTATTTTCTCGAATACTTCAGAATATATTTTTGCTTGAGTGGAAAAATTATATTTATTTTGGATGTATTTTTTTGCTGCAACAGCTTTTGTGAGTGCTATATCGTAATTTTCATAAATGTAGTCAATTTTTTCAGCTATTTGCTGTTTGTTTTGTGGCGATGAAATTATGAACCCTCTATCTCCATTATCTAGTAAATCCTTACAGCCACCAACTTCAGTGCTTAAAATTGGAACTTCGTAATTAATAGCTTCTAAAATTGAATGAGGTAGACCTTCATAATCAGATGCTTGAATAAAAAGATTTGATGTTTTTAAATATTCTGAGATTAAATTATTTTCAACTTTCCCAATCATCTTCACTTTATTTTGAATATTTAGATTGGTAATTAAATCCTCTAACCTTTCAAACTCTCCACCTTCACCAATTATTTTGAGATTTACATCAAGGTTTTTAATAGAACCCATCGCTTCAATTACAAAATGTATATTTTTTTGTACTACCAACCTAGAATTTATTAATATATTAAATTCATGTAGAGGGGTTTTACTTCTTTTGAATTCTGAAATTTCAACTCCATTATTTATTTTTAGCACTTCAGTTTTTGGGTTTGTTCTATTTATGAATTCTTTTAAATGATCTGATGGTGTTATAACTACTTCAGATGAGCTTATACTCCAGTTTCTTGTTAATTTTTGAATTCTGACATTTAAATTATGCTTTTGATTTTGAAAATCGTCAAATGTTTCAGACGTACTTTTTTTATTATAAAACCTTTCCCATACAGGGTCTCCAACTATCTT
>ENA-UOXV01008489-UOXV01008489.1-marine-metagenome-genome-assembly--contig:-NODE-8489-length-10063-cov-43.391687_pt1 | contig 10063 bp, 9 predicted proteins | sample MGYA00238165_ERZ766961 | MGnify/ENA primary metagenome ERZ766961 (study PRJEB28924, sample SAMN03173240) | marine metagenome | biome: Marine; feature: Water; material: Subsurface seawater | place: North... | reverse complement strand
GAATATCAACTTGGCTCTGACGGCAGTTTAGAAAGTCACACATCGGCGTTTTGAAATGTCGCTACGATTTCTGCCAGCGCGGATACAGCAATGGACGATGCATCGCGCAGGGATGGCACCAAGCCTATTGGGCCGCGCAAACGCGCAAGTGAAATATCTGCAACGCCCATATGTCGCAATGTTTCGCACCGCATATCATGGGTGCGATGGCTTCCAAGGCTGCCAATGAAACGCACGGGCTTGGTCAAAGCTGAACGGAGCAAATGCGGCTCCCAGTCGTGATCATGAAAGAGCGTGAGAAAAGCGGAATGGGCATCGAGTATGTCAAAGACGTACTCTCTGTTTGGGGTCGTCAAATATAGCGGCGGCGATGCTGACAAATGCCCAACAGCGGAAAGGTCTGCAGCGTCTGGCGAAAGAAGATGCACCTCATAGCCTGTTGCGTTGCCAATCTGGGCCATTGATCGAAAGATCGCACCGCGCCCCGCCAGAACGAGACGGTGTCGCGGATCATAGGTAAATGTCCGCGATAAACCTTCGCCGGAATCGTCCGGGCTGTGAAAGGTCAAGCGCACGGGCTGTCGTTTTGCAAAACACGCCGCTGCGGCGCAAATCGCGTCAGTGTCTGGATTTGGGTCAATCAACACAGTAAGGGCGCCACCACAGGGTAGTTTCAGATCCGCATATCGAGAGCCTTCACCGTAGCGGATCACTTTCTTGCGTTTGGTGTGTAAGGACTTTTGTGCATGAAGTTGAATATCACGGTCGATGCAGCCGTTGGACAGATACCCCGTCATTGCCCCAGCTTCATCGACCAATGCGAGTGAGCCGACGTTGCGGGCCGCACCACCTTCAATTTCCAACGATGTGATCAAGGCAAACGGGCGCGACGCTGCTATGAGCGCCGCTCCCTTTGAAATGATATCAGACGCGTGCTCCGCGTAGACCATTTCGTTAGGCTGAGGCGTCGTCATTGACAACATCAGCGAAGGATTTGAAAAACTTGGCCGCCAGCTTTTTTGCGGTACTTTGGATCAGTCTGCTGCCCAATTGCGCGAGCTTACCGCCAATTGCTGCTTTGGCCTCATAACGCAAGATCGTCTTGTTCGGACCATCCGCAGTCAGCGTGACGTCGGCCCCGCCTTTCGCGTGCCCAGCCGCCCCTCCGTTGCCTTGACCTGTGAGTGAAAACGCATCTGGTGCGCCTGCAGTATCGAGTTGGACATCACCGCTGAACTTGGCCTTTACTGGGCCAATTTTCAGCACCACCTTGGCCTCAAGTTCTGTATCCGAATGTTTTATGAGCTCTTCGCAGCCCGGAATGCATTGCTGCAATATCTCTGGGTCGTTCAAGGCCGCATAGACCTTTTCCTTAGGCGCGTTGATGATGATTTCGTCTGAAAGTTCCATGGAATGTCCTTATTTAGCAGCACGGGAATTTTATTGTGGCCAAAAGATCGGCCTGTTCGGGGGTGAGCGCAATTTTGCGGCGAAACCGTTTAGCGATCCGTTTGAGCGTTTTCATAACGTTTCCGCTCATTGTGCCGCCGCAATGGCGATGTAGTCTTCGGGCGTGTCGACATCGGCATAAAAGCCTGCAGCTTTCATCTGGTGGAACTGCACATATTCGGGATGCGCACGCGTAAATGCTTTGCAACCTGGTGATTTGCCGTCGACCAAGAGGCGCGCACGCAATTCTGCAGGAATCACAATCGGGTTGCCTCTTCGTCCATCTGCCGTCGGGATCGAAATGCGCGCCGGATCGGCAACCTGATGTGCGTCAAGCAAAGCGCGCAAGTCATCTGCCGTGAGTTGCGGCTGATCGCCAAGCCCCATCAGCACCACCCCATCCGCGCCAGCTGCCCGCAACCCGCAAACGACAGAGGTTTGCTGCCCTTCGGCGAAACCCGGATTGAACACGAACACGACATTCGTGCCAGCAAGCGCGGCCTCTATTTCGCCGGCCTCATGCCCTGTCACCACGATGACACAAGTCGCGACCGCAGCGTAGTTTTGCACCATGTGGCGAACCATGGGCACACCATTCACTGGCAAAAGCAGCTTGTTCCGCGCTCCCATACGTTGTGAAAGACCGCCGGCCAGTATGATCGCGATCACATCACGCATGGCTCGGTTTCACCGCCATACGCCTGATCTGAACGAACTGTGCAAGTATCGACAAAGCGATCTCCTCGGGTGTTACGGCACCTAAATTCAGACCTGCGGGCGCTTGAACGCTTTCAATGAGTGAGCGATCAATCCCCGCTGCCACAAGCTTTTCAGCAAGTGCAGCGTATTTGCGGCGACTTCCAACAAACGCCACATGATCTTTTTTTTCGCTCAGTGCGGATTTCAGTGCATCAAGGTCGCCCTGTCCTTGGGTGGCAACGACAACAAATTGCTGTTGATGTGGCTTCTTCTGCGCCAAGGTTGCGGCGACCGACCAATGAAATTGCGGCGCAAAGGAACTGAGTGCTTGTGCGACGGGTGACGCACCTAAAACCACAAGCTGCGGTGCGGGCAGACAAGGTTCGATGAATATGTCGACTGTCCCGCGAGAAGGGCAGCCATTGCGGGCAAACCGCGTACCGTCGATAGTGTCGCCAGCGGCGATACCCTTTTTAGCCAAAAGGTCTTCGGGCGCGACTGACACAAGTTGCGGTTTGCCGTCACGCAGGGCCTGAAGGGTTGCGCGCTTTACGGCACCACGGGTGCAGCCACCACCGAGCCAGCCTTGCAAGATCGTTCCATCCGCGCTGAGCAGCGCCTTCGCTCCTGGTTTGGCCGCAGTTGATCCGGCCGTGCGCACAATCGTCGCAAATGCAAAAGGCTCATCCTTGTCGCGTAATTTCTGCGCGGTCATGGCCAAATCAGTTGAGAAGATTTCGGCTTGTGTCAAAGGGAAACCAGATCATGTTCAAGCGCTGCCAGATCAGCGAGTGTGTTTGCGGCTTTAAAGGTGTCCAGATACGGAAGCGCGGCGGCCATTCCCTCTGCTATGGGCGCATAATCCGCCCAACCTTTTAAAGGGTTCAGCCAGATTACTTTGCAGCCACGTTTTCGCAGTTTTTCCAACGCGGCAGCGATCATGGCTGGCGGTTCTGTGTCATATCCGTCCGACAGGATCAGAACGACACTGCGCCCATCGACGAACCGTTTGGCGTAAGTGTCCGCAAAGCGCATCAGAGACGGCCCAATCTTTGATCCCCCCCCGAATCCATCGGCCATCAATGACAGGCGTCCAATGGCACGCATTGCATCTTTGTCGCGCAGTGCCTCGGTAATTCGCACAAGCCGCGTGTGAAAAAGATAGGCATCAGCCGCCGTATCCGCCCGCATCAGCCCGGCCAAAAAGGCTAGAAATACTCGGGCATATAAGGACATAGACCCTGACACGTCGCACAAGGCCACAATCTTGCGCGTGCGATCGGGGCGACGCTTGCGCAAAAGGCGCAGGGGTTCACCACCCGTGGCAAGGCTACTGCGAATAGTTTTGCGAAAATGCAACCTATCGCCTTTGCGCGCAGCAACGCGGCGACGAGAGCGTTTGTCGCGCAACGCAGCCCCGATCTGGCGGGCGACATCCTCTGCCTCGGCAATTTCTTCGGGCCGCACCAAATCACGTAGATCACTACGGTTCAGGTTGCGATTCTCCGAGGCGATCAGTTTACCAGTCCCATCGCTGTCAGCAGCACCTTCCTGACCATCTGGCGCAGTCGCCGATCCGGTACTTCCCGTGTGTTCGCCCGTGGCGTCACTCGATGAATGGACGCCGTCGTTTACGGCATTGCTCAACGACGGAGTAACTTTTTGCCGAACTCGACCCATGTCCATCCAGTAACTGTCGAACAGATCGTCAAACCGCTCGGCCTCTTCCTTGCACCCTGTGCATACGGCGCGCAAAGCCCGGCGGCTGTCGCCAGGTTGTATGGCGTCAATCTCGACAAGTGCAGACATGGCCAAGTCTGCCTCAGCAACGCCCAACCGCAGACCGTTTTCGCGAAGGTGCGCAATGAAGCCCACGATGCGCGCAGATGGGCCAGGATCGCGGGCCGCAAATTTCGTAACACGGCTCATGCCGCTTTGCCTGCGATACGCCCTGCGACCTCGGGCGTTATCTGGGCTTTATCGCTCTGGGTCTTTAGCAAAGTAGTCAGCGTCGATTGTAGAACGGCTGGGTCAGCGGTCAAATCGGCAATACCCAACCCCATCAGAGCCGCGGCAAAGTCCAGCATTTCTGCGATACCGGGAGTCTTTTCGAGGTCTTCTCCGCGCAGTTTCTGGACAAATCCCACGATCTGTTCCCCTAGCCGCACGTCCACCTCTGGACAGCGCGCTTTCAATATTGCCAGTTCAGTCGCACGTTCAGGATATGCAACGTAGGTATAAAGACAACGCCGTCTTAGCGCGTCCGAAAGATCGCGTGTGCCATTCGACGTCAAGATCACGATAGGCCGCGTTGTCGCGGTGATTGTGCCCAATTCTGGGATGGAAATCTGAAAATCAGACAGCACTTCCAATAAATAGGCTTCGAATTCTTCATCCGCTCTGTCAATCTCATCAATCAACAACACAGGTGGCGCCTCTTGCGTTATCGCAGCAAGCAGCGGTCGTTCCAGCAAGAAATCCCGCGAGAAAATGCGATCCTCAACAGCTTTGCCCGTGACGCCGTCCTCAGAAGCTGCACGAATGCTGAGCAGTTGACGCTGATAGTTCCATTCATAGATCGCCTGCGCGGCGTCCAGCCCTTCGTAGCACTGCAAACGGATCAGCTTTGTGTCTTTGACCGCCGATAACGCCCGCGCGATTTCGGTTTTGCCAACACCGGCAGCCCCTTCGAGCAATAGTGGCCGCCCTAATGACAAGGCGAGTTGCAAAGCAACCGCCAGGTCGTCAGAAGCCACGTATCCTTCGCCGCCAAGGGCAGTTTGCAGATCTTTCCAAGTCATCAGAATTCCCCAAAGGGCGGGTGTGATCCCGCCCTATCGCTTCCATCAATCATGCAGGCCAAGTTCATTGGCCGTGCGCCAAATCCGCCAGTGATCGTGGGGCATGTTCGTATGGGTATTCCCAAACGGGCGGAACGCATCCTGCACCGCATTGGAAAAACATGGAACGCCTCCCACGTGCGGGCTTTCTCCGACGCCTTTTGCACCGATGGGATGGTGCGGAGATGGGGTGACTGTGAAGTCCGTTTCATAGTTCGGCACTTCCCACGCGGTCGGCAAGAAGAAGTCCATCAAGGTCCCCGTTTTGACGTTACCCATGTCGTCGTAGGCGATCTCTTGCCCCAGGGCGACGGCGAGCGCTTCGGTCAAACCACCGTGCACCTGACCTTCGATGATCATCGGATTAATCCGCGTACCACAGTCATCCAGCGCATAGAAGCGGCGAATTTCCGGAACACCTGTATCTACATCAATGTCCATGACGCAGACATACGCCCCGAATGGATAGGTCATATTGGGCGGGTCGTAATAGCTGACCGCTTCCAGACCTGGCTCCAACCCTGGAATAGCCTGATTGTAGGCCGCAAAGGCGATTTCCTTCATCGTCTTGAACTTTTCAGGAGCACCTTTGACGGCAAAACGATCTACGTCGAATTCCACATCGTTGTCGTGAACCTCTAGCAGATACGCGGCAATCATCTGTGCCTTGGCGCGGATTTTACGCCCCGCCATGGCCGTAGCAGCCCCTGCCACCGGAGTAGAGCGAGAGCCATATGTGCCAAGCCCATAAGGTGCGGTGTCGGTGTCACCTTCCTCGATGGTGATGCTATCCGCGGGCAAACCAATCTCGGACGCAAGGATTTGCGCAAACGTGGTCGCGTGCCCTTGACCCTGGCTGATGGTTCCAAGCCGTGCAATCGCCGAACCTGTTGGGTGGATACGGATTTCACAGCTGTCGAACATACCGAGGCCAAGGATATCACAATTTTTAACCGGACCAGCACCAACAATTTCCGTAAAGAAACTGAGGCCAATACCCATCAACTTGCGAGTTTTGCCGGCCTTAAAATCTTCGACTCGCTGCGCCTGTTCAGCGCGTAACCCATCGTAGTCAACCGTCTTGAGCGCCTTGTCCCATGCTGTGTGATAGTCGCCGCTGTCGTATTCCCAGCCCAAAGCCGCTTTGTAGGGGAACTGCTCTTTCTTGATAAAATTGATCCGTCGCAGTTCAGCCGAGTCCATGTTCAACTTGATAGCGAGGACCTCGATCATGCGCTCGATGAAATACACGGCTTCGGTCACTCGGAATGAACAACGATAGCTAACGCCGCCGGGGGCTTTGTTTGTATAGACGCCGTCGACTTCAAGAAATGCTGTCGGAATGTCATACGATCCGGTGCAAATATTCATGAAACCCGCTGGGAATTTTGTGGGATCAGCACAGGCATCAAAACCGCCATGATCGGCCGTCACGTGACATTGTAGGCCAGTGATCTTGCCCTCTTTGGTGGCACTGATCTTACCGGTCATGTGATAATCACGCGCAAAGGCGGTGGTCATCAAATTGTCCATGCGATCTTCAATCCATTTCACGGGTTTACCCGTGACGATTGAGGCAACGACGGAACAGACATAGCCCGGATACGCCCCGACCTTGTTGCCAAAGCCGCCGCCAATGTCGGGTGAAACAACGCGAATGTTGTGTTCTTCGATCCCTGAAATCAGGCTGACCACGGTGCGAATGGCATGAGGTGCCTGAAAAGTGCCCCACAGGGTCAGCTTACCATTAACCTTGTCCATCGAGGCCACGCAGCCGCAGGTTTCAAGCGGACACGGATGGGTGCGGTGGTAGTACATTGACTCTTCGGCCACGACCTCAGCGTTGGCAATGACTTCTTCAGTAGGGTCTTTGTCACCAGCTTCCCATGTAAAGATATGGTTGTGATGCTTGCGTGGACCGTGCGCGCCGGCGGGGATAGACCCGTCTTCGGCCACAAGATCCTCGCGAAGGACCACATCAGATTTCAGTGCCTCAAACGGATTCACAAGTACCGGCAGTTCTTCATACTCTACTTCGACGGCTTCAATGCCATCAGCAGCAGCATAGCGGTCTTCGGCCACAACAAAAGCAACCTCTTGCCCTTGAAACAACACCTTGCCATCGGCCAAAACCATCTGCTTGTCACCGGCCAGCGTCGGCATCCAGTGCAGGCCCAGCGGACGCAGATCGTCGGCTGTCAGCACCGCCAGAACGCCGGGCACCTTGAGTGCCGTATCCTTGTTGATGCTTTTCACCCGCGCATGCGCATAGGGAGAGCGGACAAAGTCGCCAAACAGCATGCCGTCCAGTTTGATATCATCGACGTAGTTGCCTTTGCCTTGCGTAAACCGGGCATCCTCTACCCGCTTGCGCGAGCAGCCCATGCCTTTGAGGTTATCGACCCGTTCTTCGCGTGTGATTTCGTCTTTCATTCTGCGGCCTCCTTGGCTGCACTCATCTGGGCCGCAGCCGCCTGAATGGATTTCACAATGTTCTGGTAGCCTGTGCACCGGCAAAGATTGCCAGCCATGCCAAAGCGGATTTCCGCTTCGGTTGGGTTTGGAATCTCCTCAAGCAGCTTAGTGGCCCGCGTGATCATACCGGGCGTGCAATAGCCGCACTGAAGCCCGTGATGCTCCTTGAAAGCCTCTTGCAGCGGATGCAAATTATCCGGCCCACCGATGCCTTCGATGGTTGTGATCTCAGCGCCTTCGGCTTGCACTGCAAACATGGTGCAGGATTTGACAGATTTGCCATTGATCGTAACGGTGCAAGCGCCGCAATGGGACGTTTCACAACCGATATGCGGCCCTGTGATATTCAGACGCTCACGTAGTGTGTAGATCAGCAACTCGCGTGGCTCAGCCAGAAATTCCTCTGTCTTGCCGTTTACGTTCAGGGTGACGTGTTTTTTCTTTGACATGATTTTCTCCTTACGCCCGCGACCAGGCGCGTGCGATCGCGCGGCGCAGGATGACGCCAGCGACGTGGTTTTTGAACGCGACAGGCCCGCGGTTATCTTCGGTCGGGTCGATATCGCCAAGCATGGCGGCCACGGCAGCCTTTAATGCGGCGTCATCCACTGATGTCCCGACAAGTGCATCACCTGCGGTTTTTGAAAAGACGGGCGTGTCGCTCAGGTTCGTCATCGCGATCGCGGCGCTTACGCATTTTCCATCGTCATTCACGATCTGAACTGAAGCAGCGGCCGTCGCATAGTCACCGATCTTGCGCTTCTGCTTTTCATATGCGTAGCCGCCCTTGGGACGTGGGATTGTGACTGCGGTCAAAACCTCGCCATCTTCGCGTGCGGTCACGTAGGCCGCTTCGTAGAAGTCGCGAGCGGGGATGACGCGTTCACCGTCCTGTCCGACGACGGTAAAACTGGCATCAAGACATTGCATCAAACCTGGCATGTCGTTGCCTGGATCGCCGTTTGCAATATTGCCACCCAAAGTGCCCATATAACGGACCTGCGGATCAGCGATCTGCAACGCAGCTTCGCGCAGGATTGGTGCCACATCTGCAAGGGCTGCATGATCAATAATGTCCGATTGCGTGACAAGCGCGCCGATCTTGATGGTGTCTGCGCCAATCTCGATCTCTGACATGCCTCCAACATCTTGAAGGTCGATCAGATGCGGAACGTCAGCCATGCGCAGTTTCATCATAGGTATCAGGCTGTGCCCACCCGCCATGACACGCGCATCATCGCCATGCTCCTCGAGAATGGATAGGACTTTGTCCATATCCTTAGGTCGGTAATATTCAAATGCGGCTGGAATCATAAGCGTTTTCTCCATGAGGCGAACATTTTCAATCTGATGAAAGCCTGTAGACCGCAGCAAACGGACACACGCAAAAATGAATGAAACACGGAGTTATTGCACGAACTGCGCGCTTTTATTCACGAACTACGCCGCGAGTTGACGCAAGCGCTTCGCCGATGACCTTTAACTTTGTTCGGCTCACTGGCGCTGGGGGCAGACCGTCACTCTCGAAAAGGCATCGCCCCGCGTCCTTCGTTCTTTCGAACCGTACCACGTGATGCGGATTCACCAAATAGCTGCGATGCGTTTGCAAGAACCCCGCAGGCAATAGACGTTTGGAAGCTTCGGTGATGGGCCAAGCGCAGAACAACCTTTCGTCGGCTGTGTAGACTTGGGTGTAATGGCCATCTGCACGCACAAAACGTACGTCCCATGATAGGACAAAGACTTTACCGCCATCCCGCTCGCATGGGATGTGTAGGTCCCGCGCCCTTACAGGAGCGGTCTGCAGATTGCTTTGCTCACTTGTCGCCGTTTTGTCTGTGGCTACGACCAAGTAGGTCACGCTCACCCACAAACAGGCCCCGAAAATTACAAAGCTGAAGAAGATAACGCCAAGGGCCAGTGTCTCGTTGCTCATGGAGGGACCAAATTCTGCCATGGCGGGTTCTGGTGCAAAGTTAGTACCCGCCATCGCAAGGAAATGAACCGAGCATACGGCCCCTGCGAAACAGATTGTCCCCCAAATGATATTGCGGTTTGTGCGTCGACCGTAGGCAATCCAGAATGCCAAAATGCAAAGCGCAATGGCGACTAGGGATGACAAGAAGACACCGGTTGTAGTGTAGACTGCGCGACAAAGTTCAAGAGCAGCCATGCCGATGTAGTGCATGACAAGAACGCCCACACCCACAACGCTCCCGGCCAGCGAGATGATGAGCGGCGTCCGTTGGAAAAAGTGCAAAAGGATCAACGCTGCGCCGACCAATAAAATAGCGGACAAAGCCGAGACCAATGTGATTGCGGCATCATAATAAAACAAGATCGGCAACTGTAAGCCCAGCATGGCCACAAAATGCATGGCCCAGATACCGCCGCCCAAGACCACCGATGCCAAGGCGATAGACACTTTTTTGTGAAGCATCACTCTGTCCGCCAGATCGCGCGTCAACGAAAGCCCTGTAAAGGCAGAGACCATCGCGACAACGCACGACATTCCAACCAAAAAGTTGCTGTGGCTGACATTCAAGAAATCCATAACGACGACGATGACCAAAACTGAGAGGTTTTGCAATTGATATGAT
>ENA-UOXV01008486-UOXV01008486.1-marine-metagenome-genome-assembly--contig:-NODE-8486-length-10066-cov-4.800320_pt1 | contig 10066 bp, 8 predicted proteins | sample MGYA00238165_ERZ766961 | MGnify/ENA primary metagenome ERZ766961 (study PRJEB28924, sample SAMN03173240) | marine metagenome | biome: Marine; feature: Water; material: Subsurface seawater | place: North... | reverse complement strand
GCTAGTAGTTCAGATGGAACAGCAATAAATTCAGCTTTTACATCGCAAAAAGTGACTCTTTTAGCTTCAGTTTCAGGTCTTACTACAACGGCTAAATACCAATGGTATAAAGGAACAACTGCTGCAGGAGGCACCTCTGTATTAACTGCTATAAGTGGAGAAACTAACAGCACTCTTGTTATTAATGATGGTGGTGAAACACAAACATCTGCTGGAACTTTTTATTATAACTGTTTAGTAAATGATACTTTTGAAGATGAAAGCAATTATTTAATAGTTTGGGACGCAAGACCTAGCTTTAGTTTAAAATACTATTCAAGTCAAGAAGCTTCAATAAGTGCTTGTACAGGAACCTCTGTAACTCTGTATGGAGATAGAGCTGGTGTAACTGCTTTTTGTGTTGCTGAAAAGTTTTATAGTAATGCAGCAGGTACAACAGGAGGAATAGCAGCTGGAACTTATTCAGACTCTACAGACGGAACAAACAACAATTTCAGATATATAGAAGCAAGCGGAATACCACAAGGTTGTGTTCCTTATGGATGTGAAGGACCGCCAGTAGTTCAACCAACAACAGGTACTATACAAAAAGTATATGCAAGAAGATGTCAAGGTCAAGATTCTCCAGGTAGATATGAATATTTCCTGTTTGACGGATTTGAGGGATATTTAGCAGGTCAACATATATTAGATATAAAGGATGTAGGTCAAGTTGGTGGAAGAGGATGTTATGAAATAATACAAACATTTGATAAGACATACACACTTCCAGATGGATATATAAAAATTCAACTAACAGACCTTGCAAGACAACAACCTTACCCAAACTGTGATGAGTGTTTAGGAATTGTAGAAGAAGTAGAAGAAGAGGTGGTTATTCAGAAATATTACGCAAGGTTCATTAAATGTGGTACTGATGGAGGAAATATAACTGCAGTTAGCTCTACAAGTCCTATTTCAACATCATTGGTTGTTAAAACTGGTAATGAATGTAGAGAGTATTTAGATGATGTAGAAATAACAAATGCTACTGATTTATCTTTATTTACAACATTTTTTGGTTGTCAAGCTTGTTTAGAAAGTATAACGCCAACAGCAGATGAACAAGACCCAGATGCAACTTTAGGATTCTTTAGAAATTATGGTGATTGTGCAACTAATGGTAGCGATATTCTTAAGAGTTATGGAGCTACATCTAATTTAGACGCATACTATCCACCAGTTATTTTAGATTCAGGTCTTTGTATGAAAGATTTAGGTACTGTTGGATTAGAGTCAAGTGTAAATATTCAATCTCTTTTGAGCTTCGAAACTTGTGCAGAATGTGATGCAGTAGCAAATCCAGCAGGTCCAGTAATAGAATTAGAACCTGACTTTTCAGGTAAAATTACAGTTTCGAGTGAAACGGAGACAACATCAAGAAATGCTTGTAACAATATTCAGTTATTTGACATAAAAGTAGCTTATTCTGGGACACTGCAAGATGGAACGTATTTATACACAAACGATACATTAACAAATCTATATACGCCAACAAGCACCAACTTTGTTAAATCAAGTAATGGATATACGTTTAAAATTGGAGCAACGAATCCAGGTCAAGTAAGTGAATTAAAACTATGTAACGAGATATAGTACTATATTGATTTTTGTAGTTATATAATAAAAGAATGAAAAATGGCAAACTTAATAAGCTCACAGCTAGATTTGTATTGTTGGACTGGCAGATGGGATGAAGAACCTACATCTCAACAATACACAATACAAAAAAATAATCCAGACCCTAATAATACTATTAGATTTGAAATATCAGAATTAGTACAGGATTATATAGACGTTGTTTTTAACAATAATTATTCAGAAGGTTCTATTAAAACGGCTTGTTGGTGGAGATATGATAAAACAAACACATATTCAGATTTAACATATACAACAATACACACAGGATATGGAATAGGAACAAAAGGATATACTTATTTCCAAGACGGAATAAACTCAACAAACTCTTTAACCAAACTAATTAGTAATCAACATATATACTTGCCAGAGGGACAAGAGATAAACTTACCAGTATATAAAGGTCCAGGAGGAGCAGCTAATGTTGTATTTTATAGTAAAGATTCAGCTGGTGTAGAAGGACAGTCACACTTTGACGATTCAGCTTTATATGCAGAACAGCCAAAAGGACCAGAAGACGCAAACTCATTAATTAAATATATTTCAATAACAGGGACTTTTACTAAAATAGAAATAACATCTGCAAGTAAAACAGAGACAATATTTGTGAATTATTTAGATTGTAGTAAATATGAAAACTATAAGATTGCATTTATAAATAAATTTGGTGCTATACAAGATTTATGGTTTAATAAAAAAAGAACAGATGCTTTAAATGTCAAGAGAGATAGCTTTGATACAAGCACAATATATTCATCTACCACTGCATTAAACTTTAACACTTATGACGCAACAAGTATAGTTCAAGATGTCACAAGTAAAAAATCATTAACATTAAACACAGGATATTTAAAAGAAGAATACAATGAAACAATAAGACAGTTAATGCAGTCAGAGAATGTTTGGATTGTAGAAAACGGAAACTCTTATCCCGTTTCTATTAAAGACTCAAGTTTTAATTATAAAACACATCTAAACGACAAGCTTGTTAATTACACTGTTCAATTTGAATATGCTTTTAACAGTATTAATTCGGTTAGATAATGAAACAAAAGGTACAACTTTTTATAAATAATCAGGAAGTAGATGTATTTCAGGATGGCTCAATAAATATACAGTCATCTATAAAAGATGTAAAAGATCCTGGTAAAATATTTACTGACTTTAGCAAAAACTTTAAGCTACCTTCTTCTGACATAAACAACAAGATATTTAAACATTATTACAATCCTAATGTTTTAGATGGGTTTTCAGCAAGAGTTGCACAAGAAGCTAGAATAGAAATAAATCACAGAGTGTTTAGAGAGGGTTACATTATGCTTGAAGGTGTAGATCTTAAATACAATAAGCCATATTCCTATAGAGTTACTTTTTATGGTAATCTTAGATTCTTGAGAGAAAAATTAGATAACATTAAATTATTTAAACTTGGCTTTCTAAGAAACTTTTCTCTTAATTATCAATCAACAGGAACAGATAGCATTAAAGAATTTCTAACTACATCTAAAAATATAACTGATGAATTTGGAACATCTCACACACAACCACTAGTTGTTCCATTAATAACTCATACTGATAGATTATATTATAATAGTAGTTCAACTTACTACGGAGCTGTTGCAGATGGTAATTTATATTATGATGGTAGCAATATTGTAACTCCACCTTATTCATATCCAAAAAATGGATATGCAAATGGGCTTGTTTGGGACCAATTAAAACCAGCTATAAGAGTTGACTTAATAATTAAAGCAATAGAAAAAGAACTTTCTAAAGGAGATGAAACTGTTTCTTTTTCTACTGACTTTTTTAATTCAACCAATTTAGATTATTATAATCTCTATATGTGGCTTCATCAAAAAGAAGGTAAGCTTGAAAGTACAGAAGATGTTCAACAAGGAATGATATCTACTCCTGTAAGTACATTTGGTATTGGAACAGCACAGTCACTTATATCTGGAACAAATGTTGTTGGTATGACAGCGCAATTTACAAATTCATCTGGAGTACAATCTGGTGGTTTTGGTGATGAAGTAAAGATAACAATTAATAACGATAGGGTAGAAAGTGTTATTGCTAGATTTACAGGTGCAAGTAGCACAGACACAACAAATCCTTACACACTTATAGTTAAGCGAGAAGGTATTGAATATGAAAGAGTAGAAGTTCTTGAAGATAAAAAAACAACAAGTGATTATGTTCAATTTGAGCTAGATCCAGGAACATATACTTTTATTGTAGAAACTTTAGAAGGAGTTTCTATTGACTTTGACCAAGGATTTTTATTAAGACTTATTGCAAGAATAGACAGAGAATTTGATGTAAATGTTCCTGATATTACTAGAACAGCTACAGGGCTAACATCAAACACTATAGGAGTGTTTTATGCAGATAATAATATGCCTGATATGACAATTCTTGAGTTTCTAACAGGTTTATTTAAAATGTTTAATCTTGTAGCTGAAGTTAGGAATGATTCTTTAACGGAAAAGACCATTGTTGTAAAAACTTTAGATAATTATTATTTGTCCTCTGGAAAAGAAACAGATTTAACTGAAAAAATAGATATATCCACCAGCACGGTAGATAAAGCGTTACCATACACAAAAATAACATTCGAATACGATGATGTAGGTTCACTTCTTGCAAAGCAGCACAGCGAAACAAGCGGAAAAGTTTGGGGTGGTGAGTCCTTACTAGTAGATGAAGTTGTGAGTAAATATAAAAAAGAATATACTATTAAGCCTAATTTTGGGCATATGAAGTATGAAAGACTTATTGATGGGAACAATAATAATGATACGGAGCTTCAAGTTGGTTTTAGCGTAACCAAATCTAGTGAAGACGCTGATACAGGTACGCAAGAAAAATACAATCCTTATATCGGGAAACCTGTTTTGTTTTATCCAATATTAATATCGTCAGGAGAAGAAATTCCTTATTTGTATAACAATAGAATAGGTATAGATACCGTATCTAGTTATTTTATACCAAGCAATACTGTAAGCACAGAAATATCTAAAACAAATCATTTTGGAGCAGAAGTAAATGAATGGGATGGTGTTGCTAATCCCACTGAATCTACATCATCATACAAAGAAAATTTATATTCACTTTATTATGAAAATTACATTTCGTCCGTATTTAGTCCAAGAGCAAGATTAACTAAATTAAATGCTATATTAACAAACGCATTTATAACTAACTTTTCTCTTGCAGACACAATTTTAGTTAGAGGTGAAAAATATAGAATCAACACAATAGATTTAGACATAGTAACTGGTAAATCTAAGCTAGAATTACTTCCATATTATGAAGTTATAAATTACTTATGTTTAAGTATTATATTTCAAGTTAGAGTAGAGGCTATAACATCAGGATTCCTATATGTTTTTGATGACAAATATGGTGTTTATCAGGCAGCTGAAGGTGTTTATACTTTAAGTGACATTCCATCTACACATCCTATAGCTTTTCACAATAACGGAAAGACATCAGTATTTACATACACAGGAACTAATTCTTCAGGAACCAAAACAGGACTTGATGGGAATACATATGAATATTTCTGGGGAGATATTACATTAAACATATTAGGTGATTTTGGTACTATAAGTTATGAATGTTACAATCACGGGTATATGGGTGGTGAAAACAACTTACAATACGACTCAACTTGTAGTGTAGCACCTGCACCTGCACCAGAAACAGGAAACTTAACAGTAGATAGAACAGATATAACATCAGATTCAGTATTTACAACAGCAGATCAAACAGAGGAATAATGATAAAATTAATAATTGAACTATTAAAGACAGATAATTTTTATGGAGTTAATCCTTATATAGACATTGCTAAAGGCAAGTATAAAGCTCCTTTAACAATAGCAGAAGCAAAAAATGTAATTAAACGTAGGTGGTATGGCAGATAATAAGAATTTAATATATACAGTAACCGTTACCGACAAAGGTACTTTTGTAATTAAAGAATTAAAGAAAGAAGTAAAAGATTCTTCAGCATTATTTAAAACATTAAATGCTGATATGATTAAAAATGCACAAGCCGGAAAGTTAAGTGCATCTGCTATGCTCGCACAAATTAATCAGCTTAAGCAGTTAAGAAATGCTAATACATCTAACAACAATCTATTTAGAAAGCAAACTGAAGAAATACGTTTATTAGAAAATGAATATAAAAAATTAACTTTAGTTACGCAACAACAAACAGACAAAACAGGATTAGCTTCTGCAACTCTTGTTGAATTTAGTAGAGGTGTTCAAGATGCTAACTATGGTTTTAGAGGTGTAGCAAACAACTTATCTCAATTAACTACTTTAATGACTACTTTGATTGGAACTACAGGTGGTCTTAAAAACGCTTGGACCGCTCTTAAAAATGCTTTTACAGGTCCTATTGGTTTTTTAGTTGTAGCTAACATTGTTATTGCTGCACTTGAAAGAATGTCAATAATGTCACAAGGAGCAACTAAAACTACCGATGAAATGACTGATGCGTTAGCAGACGCTGATGGATTAACAGCATCATTAAAAAGATATGCAGACATAGCTCAAGATGCAAATAGAACAGATGATGAAAGAACAGTCGCCCTACAAAGATTAAAGGATGATGGCTACGACCCTTTAATTGGATCTCTTGAAGATTTTTTAGATGCTAAAAGACAGATATCTTTATTTAATGCTACAGAAAAAATATTACAGGCTGAAGAGAAAGATTTTCTTGTTGAATTAATACAGCTTCAAAGAGACTTAACTAAACAAACAGAAGCAGCTAAAGAACCTCAACCAGCATTTACTCCTTTTGCAGGAACAGGTATTACATCTGCTACTGTAGCAGAAGAGGAAATGAAAAGAACTAAAGGTTTAATAGAAGAAAATAAAGAGAATCTTATAAGGGTAAATGATGAAATTGTTGATGCCTTTGAAAAAGTAAAAGCAGACTTAGAAGAAAACCCGTTTTTTCAAATATTATTTGGAGTTAAACCAGGTAAAGACACAACTAAAAGACCTAAAAGTCTTGAAGCAGCATCTGAATTTATTAAAAAAGAAGAAGAAACAATATTTGACAGCTTACAAAGGCAGTTAGATGGAAGAAAAGCTGTAGATGATTTTAAACAAGAATTGCACGACAAAGAAATAGATCGGTTAAATGCAGAGCTTAGTAAAAGAGAAGAATTGGCATCTATAATAACATCACAAGTTAAAAAACTGTCTCAAGTACAAACACAGGCTTTTACAGCACAAATTAAAAGATTAGATACAGAGAGAGATGTTATATTGAATAATGATAATTTAACTGCAGATGAAAAAGATAGGTTATTAAAAAAGAACGATTCTAATACAAGAAAAGTAAAAACACAGCAAATTAAATTCCAGCGAGATATGATGCAAATTGAAATGGCTATGGAACTGGCTAAAATTGGTTTGCAGTTAAAAAACGCAATGACAAAAACAATTATAGACGGAACAAATTCAGTTACTTCTGCCACTATGTCTATAGGTGAGTTTATGAAACAATTAGGTCCTGTTGGTATAGCAGCTTATGCGGCTTCTATTGGAGGTGTTATTGCAACTATTATATCAGCTCGTAAAAAAGCACAACAGCAAATACAAGCATTGTCAAGTCAATCATTAGGTGTGTCTGGTGGTGGTGGTGGAGGTTCTTCACCACAAATACAAGCTCCAGCTTTTAATGTAGTCGGTGCAACACAAGAAAGCCAGTTAGCACAAACAATATCACAATCAGAACAACAACCTATAAAAGCTTATGTTGTAGCATCTGATGTATCAACAGCACAAGAACTTGAACGCAGTACAATATCAGGAGCTTCTATTGGATAATAAAACAAAATAAACTTAATATGGTTATTTAGATATGGAAAAGATAATAGAACTTATTATAGACGAAGAAAATGAAATTAGTGGTATTGAAGCTATTTCTGTCGTTGAAAATCCAGCAATAGAAGAAGACTTTATTGCACTAAAAGAACATAAAGATATTAAACTTGCAGAAGTAGATGCAGAGAAAAGGATTCTTATGGGTCCTGCACTTATTCCTAACAAGAAGATATTTAGAAAAGGAGAAGATGATGACAATGATTACTACATATATTTCTCCGAAGATACAGTAAGAAAAGCATCTGAATTATTCTTTATTAAAAGCAAACATCAAAACTCTACATTTGAACATTCATTTGAATTAAGTGATATGTCTGTAGTAGAATCTTGGTTAATAGAAGATCCAAACAAAGATAAAGCTGCTGCTTATGGATTTGACCTACCAAAAGGAACTTGGATGGTTTCTATGAAAGTATTAAATGATGATGTGTGGAAAGCAGTAAAAGAAGGAGAAGTAAAAGGATTTTCTATAGAAGGATACTTTGCTGATGGACTTGAAAGACCAAAAGAAGCTATAGAAGAAAATGCTTGCTCTGATTGTTTAAGTGAACTTAATGCAGAGTTTGAACTTGCAGAAGTACTAGCAAGCTTAACTGAAGAGGTAGAGCTTGAATCTTATGGAGGATATCCACAGTCTGCAAAAAACAATGCTAAAAGAGGTATTGAATTAAACGAAAAATTAAACAATAAGTGTGCAACTCAAGTTGGTAAAGTAAGAGCAAGACAACTTGAAAGAGGAGAGAAATTTACATTACCTACTCTTAAACGCATATACTCTTATTTGTCAAGAGCAGCTGCTTATTATGATCCAGGCAACAACGAAGCTTGTGGAACTATTTCATATTTATTATGGGGTGGTAAATCAATGCTTAACTGGACAACATCTAAACTAAAAGGTCTTGATGCAATAGAAGCTGCATCAGTAATTATAGATGGAAGAGCTGCCTATTCAACACAGGAAGAAGCAGAGAAAGCTGCTGAAGATATAGGTTGTCAAGGTTATCATACACACGAGTACGAAGGAGACGTATGGTATATGCCTTGTGAGGAACACAATCTAAAAGCTCCCTGTACAGAAGGATATGAGCAAATAGGAATGAAAGATAAAGATGGCAGAAAGGTTCCTAATTGTGTTCCAATAAAAAGATGAAAAGAAGAAAGAACGCTACATTAAGTTATTCATCACCAAGAACATCTTCAAGAGGATGTCTTTGTCCTGATGGTAGAACATATTCAACTAAATGTTGTGATGGTACACTTGAAGCACAAGGAATAGGAAGCATACATAAGACAAGTAATTATTTATTACAAGAAGATAGAGATTTAATATTACAAGAAGACAACAGTAAAATAAAATTATAATGGCAGATAAAAAGATTTCAGCATTAAACGCAGCAAGTGCTTTACAAGGAACGGAATTAATTCCTGTAGTACAAAATAGTGAAACAAAATACACAACTTATAGTCATATTATAGATTATTACCACGCTACGGAATTAACAGTATCAAGTGGTGATACAGTAAACCTAAACGATTCAAGTTATGACAATACAAGATTGTTAAAAATGGACTGGTCAGGAGCTTCAGGTAATATGGTTATAAATTTACCAGATGCAACAGAAAGTAAGAACTTAAGTAGAGTTATAAGGTTTGTTTCTTGTAATACTTTTGAAACAAACACAAGAGCTAGACTAACTCCAGCTGCAGGTCAAACATTAGATGGTTCTACAAATTACTATGAAATAAATGTAGCTTATGAAGGACTAGCTATTTGGTGTGATGGTGCGGAGTGGTTTATAATCCAAAAGAAAGCTTAAAAATACAACAAAGTATTTAAAATCAGTAATAACTATAAATAAAGTATCTTATGAAAGCAAGTGAAATTGTAACTAAAATCAAAGATGTTCTTTTATCAACTAATTCAGAAGAAGAAGTAACAACTCCTGAAGTAGAATTAAAAGAAGAAGCTCCTAAAGCTAAAAAGAAAGAAGCTAAAAAGGAGATTAAAGAAGAGGTTCCTGCTGAAAATGTAACTAAAATAACATATTCTGCTGAAGAACCTACTGACGAACTACAAGAGGATGTTTACGAAGACGAAATCGTAGAAGAAGCTCCTGCTGTAGAATACGCTACTAAAGACGAAGTTTCAGAACTTAAGGCTATGGTAGAGAAATTAAGAGGTATGATTGAAGCTAAAGAAGAAGCTCAAGAAGAAGTTCCACAAGAACTTTCTGCTGACGAGCCTGCTGAAGCAATCTCTCATTCACCAGAAAATCAAGTAAGTGATAAAATTGGTGCTGGTTTTGCTCCAAATGCAAACAAAAACACAACTTACAACAGAGTATTAAACGCAATATCTAATAATTAAATTAATTTAAAATGGCAACAACAACTTCAATAACTACTACTTACGCTGGTGAATTTGCTGGGAAATATATTTCTGCAGCTTTATTATCAGGTAAAACTTTAGCAGA
>ENA-UOXV01008485-UOXV01008485.1-marine-metagenome-genome-assembly--contig:-NODE-8485-length-10067-cov-6.741610_pt1 | contig 10067 bp, 8 predicted proteins | sample MGYA00238165_ERZ766961 | MGnify/ENA primary metagenome ERZ766961 (study PRJEB28924, sample SAMN03173240) | marine metagenome | biome: Marine; feature: Water; material: Subsurface seawater | place: North... | reverse complement strand
TTTTTTTTTCAAGCAGAAGACGGCATACGAGATCATGCAACAGTACGCTTCGTCAGATCTGATGGCGCGCAAGGAGATCGTAGAGGCGTGTCCCGATCCACCATAGCAGCGGCTATCTGCATATTGTGATCGTTAGTGGGGCCTGACGATGCTGACCCTGCGAGGAGGGAATCAACTGTGCTGTGCTGCCCACCGTTGCGGCCGGTGCGTCGGTTCTTGTGAAGTGCTGCTCATGGGCAGCTGAAGGAACGTCGAGAGGCTTCTGAGTTGCCATAACTGTGCAGGTTCTCGAAGGGCTCAGGCTGCATATTGGTGATGGCTCGTTTAACACGCATGATCTCCTGAAGGTCCGTCCCGCCTAGCCAATGTCGGTTCCCAGACACTGTTGAGGAGTCAAGTGGTTCCACCAGACCTTGCACGAGGGTGACCCAAGCCCATGAACCATGCAGGACCACCGTCACAACCGATCGACGCTTGGCATTGTGCTGCGTGTGCCCGGGCAGGGTTCACCTGGGAAGAGTCTCGACGCCTCTGTGCTCGCTGACAACCTACGCGCAATTCAAGGCATCACTAAGGGCGGACCTGCGCATATCTCAGGAGCGATGCGCATCGGCGATGAGGTCATCGCTGTGGATGGACGATTTGTAGACGACACAGATGTGGTTGAAGCGCTACGCGGCGAGGATGCAATCGGAAGCACGGTCTCTCTCACCATTCGCCGCGGCGACGATACGTTCGATGTCGAGCTCGTGCGTGCGTCTGCGGCCGCCGTGCGGTTCTGCGAACAATTATTTGCCTTTATTGAGGCGCTTGATATGCAGATCCGTTCGGGAGCACCGCAACAGACGCTACTCTCGTGTGTCCAGGTGCTCGCAGAGCACGGCATCGACATGGAGCGTGATAGGCTCAACCGCGAGGCCGCGACTGCTGCACGCCTTCGCGACCTCCAAGAAAGCATCTTCAACGATGTGACGACCGCGGAGTCAATGCTCTATCCACCTAATCAAAATGGCGAGGCTCCGGCCAAGGAACTGTGGCACGACGCTCGCGGCTCCTTCAGGGACTCCTTCAAGGAGACAGCGGGCGCCGCTGAGCCCGCGGGCGCCGCAGCCGCGCAGCAGTTGCCCGCGCCAGGCGGTGCGTCTGCTCCTGGTGCAGTCGACGACCGCGTGCCGGCAGCGCCGCAGGGCGCGATTTCGCGTGACGTGGCGGGTGACATCACCACCGCATTCTCGGCTCCTGCCGTGGAGGCCCCATCGTCCGTGGCGCCTGCGGTTGGAGCTGGAGGAGATCCCGACAGCGCGATGTATGCCCCCGCCGGCACTCCCTCTGGCGGACAGGTCGAGGACTCCTCAGGCGGCACCAAGGCGGTGCAAGCGCGCCTTGGAGCCGCGACCGAAAAAATCGGGAGCCTGGAGGAGGACAACCGCAAGCTGAAGAAGGAGCTTGATATGTGGAAAGCCAAGGCCGAGGGGCTCGGTGCTCCCACTCCCCACCCGAATTTCTTTCATGCCGTCACAGCAGTCGCTTGTGTCGCGCGTGCTTATCGCAGGGTGGTGGGCGGTGGCAGTCACGCACGACATGGAGCTGGAGGCAGACCTGGAGGTCGACGAGGAAGCAATCAAGAAGCTCAAGGGACTCCTCGCTGAGGCGAAGCGCACAATTGCGGGCCTGCAATCCGATCACGATAACGAGGTTCTTGAGCGTGAACGTCTGCAGAGTGAGTGCCAGCGCTACAAAGACAAGGCGCATGAAATTCACGAACAGAACGACCATCTTCTCGATGAGGTGCGCCCCCGCGTACCACGCCGCCGCGCTCTGCCGCCTCCTTTGCCGAAATATGTGCGACGCGTTGACAGGCCGCCGCGGTGTGGACAGGTGGATGCTGTAAAGTTGCGGCTTTCTGGGCTACAACGCGAACTACAGGTTGCGCAAGACGACCTGGAACAGACGCGCGAAGACCTGAAAGCTGTTCGCAAGGAGGAGGAGCAGCATGACAAGCACGCAGCAGAAGTGGAGCAGCGCTTGCAAGAGGAGATGCATGTTCTGGATAACCATCACCGTGCCCTCGAAGATAAGCTGCAACACGAAGTTGAGGACGTCGACGAGCACCACCGCCGTGTCGAGGAGAATCTTCAGAAGGAGGCGCAGAAGCTGGAGCAGCACCACCTCGAGATCGAGAAGCACCTGCAGGAGGAGGTTGAGCATGTCGATGCTCACCACAAGCAAATCGAGGCAGATCTCAAGAAGGAAATGGCGCTCCTCGAGCAGAATCTTCGCGACGAAATTGCACGCATTCAGGAAGAACACGAGCGCGAGCGCGTCGGATGGAAGAAACACATTGCAGCCGTGGAGGGTGAAGCGCAAGAGGAACGCGATCAGGCGGAGCTTTTACGTGAAAAAATTAAGAAGCTCCAGAACACGGTGGCGTCGCTCCGCGGAGAGTTGGACTCTCTGCAAGTGCAGATGTCGCAAGAGATGGTCCCGCGTACGCAATGGATGGCCTCAGTAACCGAGACCAAGAAGGCTAAGCTAGAGTGTGACACCCGTGGAGAAGAAATCAAGAGGCTAAATGACGAGATCGACCAGCTTCACAAGAAGATCCATACGATCCAGCACGACTTCCAGCACGAGCGCAAAGACCACGAGAAGGACAAGCACGATTTACAAGAGATCCGAGCACTACTCGCGGTGGCGGGTGTAAAGGACCCGGTCCAGGAGCTGGACACGATCAATGATGAGTTAGCTGGGCCGCCGTACATCTCGCTGATGGATGTGCTGCCTCTAATTCACGCACTGCGTGCAGAGCCGAAGCGTTCTGTGGCGGACGCACGGCGCATGGTCGACATTATGAACGAGCCGGCGCCATGGAGCGTAGAGGAGCTGCAGAAGGTGAAGCGGCTTGTGGGGAGTAGCGCTGCGTACGAGGAGCAGTTGGAGAATCTGACGGGTGAAATCAAAAAGCTTCGCGAGGACAAGACGGCGCTTGAGGGCAGTGTGAAGCTCCTTCAGCAGAAGGTGGCGCAACTTGAGGCCTCCCTGGCGGACTCCCAGGAGGACACGAAGCGGATGCAGGAGCTGTCGAAGGCACTCGAGTCATCCAAAAAGGCGCTTGAGGGGCAAGTCGAAACACTCAAGGCGCAGATTGACACACTGAAAGCGCAGGCAATCACGCTCGAGGCTCGCATCGGAGACCTTGACGAGGGGCGTAGGCAGATGCTGCTACGCATCGACTCACTCACGATGTCCGAGAACGGCCTGAAGGCCGAAATCGAGATGCTCAAGAGAAAAAATGAGAAGCTTGCAACTCCGATGCTCTGTTGTCCCGGCCAGTCTTTCCCTGACGAACTGCAGCTCGCGATTACTTCGCCGGTCCCCGATACCACCATCTTCTACACCCTAGATGGAAGCGAGCCGTCTGCGACCAATCACCTGGGAAATGGCACATCGCCGATTCTCGTGATGCTCCGCGACTCCGCAGAGGTTGCTGCTGTTGCCGTCTCCGCGGATGGAGCGGTCTCGCGTGTCACAAAAGACTACTTCGAGTATAAGCCGGTCGCCCCGCAACCGCAGCTCATGGCAGCAGTTTCGGTGCAGCGGACCGAGAAGGACCCACAGCGCCAGCTGGCGGGGGTTGGACTGCTGGTCCAAAAAGTTCCGGGAGACCTGAATGTGTACGTGAAACGCGTAGTCCAGGGAACGCCCGCAGACCAGAGTGGTCTCGTCGCTGTGGGAGATCAAATTATTGCTGTGGACGGGACTTCAGTGTATGGCATGGACCTTGACCGCATCTTTCTGCTTGTGCTTGGCGAGGAGGGTACCGAGGTCAAGTTTGAGCTTCTCAAAAACGACCAGCCTGTCGAAGTCACGCTTGTGCGCGCACACAATATGGACTCTCAGGTGCAGTCGCGTATCTCGTGGATGCCTGAACGCAGTGCAGGCGCGCCGGCCGGACCAACATCGAACGGCCGTGGTTCAACGAACGGCGTGCGAATGGGACCGAGTGGCACGGGCGTGTCTGGGAAGCAGGCCGAGGTGCGCCGAAATAGCTACAAGGAGGGTGATGCCGCCATGCCCTCCGCTGGCTCGCGCTCGTTCGCGTCGTTTAACTGAGAGCCCTTTGCTCTCCCCTGTTTTCTTGGAACTTTGAACCAGTAAACGCGAAGTTTTCCGTCTCTGAAAGTGCAGAGCAGGCTGGTGATATCCTTCACCACAAAATTCTCAATTGAGGGCCGTTCGGACCTTGGCGCCTCGAGGTCTCGACTAGGTAAGTCAGGTTATTTGATCACTGATGCCGCCGGCTGACAGCAACGAAGGGCCAATCTCAGTGTGTCCAGACCATGTGAGCAATGCGGCGTTCACGCACTGTCGGAAAAAACGTCCCTTAGGAAATTCTTTTGATAAAAACCTACAAATTTATCCTAGGATTGGCTCCATGATTTGCTCCCGGGGAGAAACAAAACAGGGCCAGACGATTCTACGTCAAGACTGTTGAGTGTCACGGTTGGCGGGAAGAGCCCAGTTGGCGCATCCGCGGGGCCAAGGGGTAGCGTCTGGAAGCGTCGCAGAGCTCCCGAGCACGGCTTCACCGGGGCGGGCCTGATGAGCCCGACTCCACCGGACCATCGATCAGGGCGCGGCGTCTGTCCACATGCACCCGCGGCCAGTATCGTAGAAGCGGCTCTAGACATCGAATTGTAGTTGATTGGCGGCGCCTGCTGCGGGCAGATTTCTCCTCGCGAAGGTTGAGTACATTCCCATCGAGCTGGCGAAAGGAAAAACGACTTGGTCGGGGTTGCGACGAGAGACGCCTGATTTGTCAACACCCTGGACGGAGCTGACACACACCACGAGATTGGCGATGAGTTCTCAGTTGGCGCCATCCAATTGCTTGAAACTGGCGAAGGAATAGCTGATGCGATGGTTGGCACAATCGGCTGTAGAAGCCAGGGATGAACACGTGCAACCATTGGTGAAAGGCGCTTGGCGGGGTCGATCGCAAGCACGCAACAGAGGAAGTCGAACGCAAGGGAAAGCACACCGCCTTCGACGCGGTGCTGCAGGGGCCACGCACAGAGTACTTGTGCCTCGAGGTCCGGCGCGCGAGGGACATGCGCGCCCCCACCCGAGACTTCTGGCCAGAGCAGGCGAGTGCGATCCTGGGACAGGAACTGTGCCACATTCGGCCCAGCTGGTCTCAAAAGATGCTGTGGGATCGGTCCAACGATGCGCTCGATTAGCGCCAGATGCTGCCGGATGGGGCGAGGAGTCAGCAATCACACTTTGTAACAATTATTCGGCCCGCGAGTAATCAACCTAGAAGTGCGGAGGTGGACCTGCGCGAGAAAGAGCGTGTCGAAGGTGATGGCGGATTCAAGAAGTTCCAGGAGAACACAGCCAACCGACCACATGTCACTCGGGAAGTGCCACTCTAGCCCGAGCAGCACCTCTGGCGCCCGATAGTGGCACGTCTGGGTGACTGTGCCCGCAGCCCCCCCCCCCCCATGAGGCACATCCAAGGTCAATGAGCTTGATTTTCACATCTGGGTCTGTGATAGACGCCTCTTTCGTCTCAAGAACAATGTTCTCGGTCTTCAGGTCCGTGTGCGTGAGCCCCAGGGCGTTTAGAAACGCTACTGCCTCGCAAAGCTGGCGTGCAATATTCTTTGCCTGGAACTCCGAAAGTCCCACGGGTTTCCCTGCAACTGCTCTGAGACGTGCGAGTTCGCGAGCCAGGTCGTTGCCAAGGCGCTCCTGGGGATGAAACCCCCATGTCAGTTGAGGTTGTGTCGCTGGCCCGGGCAGATAGTCCAATGACCGTTGCGGGTTCTACCTGAACAATACAGAAGTGACCATACATCTGCCCCGTGGCGTAACACACGGGGAAGAACTTGCTGCGCTGCACCGAAATCATGCTCAACTTCGACGCCTCGTCCATCGCGTCCAGGGTTGCGCCATCATCCTGTGGGTGTGCACCCCCTCGCTGTCAGGGTCTGACAGGGGAGAATTGGCATCCCAGCAGAACAACGCACCCTGCGGACGATTTTGATGGCGACTGTTCTATCGCACTCCAAGTCCCTTCCTTCGTAGACCTGCAAGCGGAATGTGTCAGGAACAAAACGAGTCGAAGCTTTCTGCCAGTGCGCGACCAGCAAACCCCAAAGCACGTCCGCACAGTCACGCCAGTGCCCCCCACGCATGCACATGGAGCTCACAGGTCTCTCTTCGAGGTTCCGGGGCGGTGCATACCTGGCCGAATGTTCCAGTCGAGATCTTGCGAAAAATCGCGTAGCGCATCGAGAACTCCATACGCGAGCTGACGCCCGCCGCGAGGTTGTCGAACACACGTTTGCTGCATCTCACTTGAGCGCATCTATATCCTTCACCCGCGGCTTGCCAGCCTTCCCCGGCCGTGTCCGGCTGCCTGGCCCGTGTCCACTCTGCCACCTGAAGCAGGGAATTTGCGTCCCCGCTCTTCTCGACCCTCGCGGCCCGCACGTACGGTTGGTAGCGCGCCGACTCGTTTGGCCGCGTGCGCCTGGTGGCAAGTTCGTCTCTGAACATGGCGGATGCTGCATGGGCCCGCGTGCTCCCGCCCGCAGCCATGTCTGCACTGCGACGGGATCGCAGCTGTTGATAATGGTTATGTGACCATGCAGGGGTTTGACCTGCAGGGATTTGGATGTTTGACCCGGACGCGATCGATTTGGCTGACAGATTTATCGCGGAAACGTTTTTACTCATTTTGCGGTCAAATCAGCGTGGTCAAAATCACTCCCAACAAGGATGCCCCGCCCCACATCGCGGGATGACCGGGCACCACCACCGCCACCGCCACCGCCAATACCGACAGCATACAGCCGGCCGGGGTCGGCGGGGAAGAAGCGGGCCATGCCGGACCTGAACAGCGTCCAGACGGGAGCGCCCAATACACGCATTGTGCATCGGTCTCATGCTCGCTTGTTCCAAATCTATTCCTGGCTTGGCCGGCGGGGTAACCCGCCGCCGCCAGAGCCAACGCGCTGGGATGGCGCTTCCTTGTCGGTCAGGCTGCGCCGCGGGCGTGCATTTCCGCGATTCAGCTCTGCGTTGGCCTCGGCTTCGTCCACTTGTCTGTCACCCGATCCCAAGCGACCTGGACCGCTCGGAACGCCCGCCTCTGGCCCCGTAGCCATGTCGGGTTTCTCGCGATCCTCGAATTCAGTGTCCCTACCATGCATGTGAGGAACGTCAGAATTTTTTTTGAGGTCTCTGCACTTGCAAGCACTCGCAGGCGGCAGGACTTGGCACTGCCCACCTTCTGGGGTCGCTCCTTCGACGGATGTCGTCCAAGCGGCTGCCCGGCTGCCGGATCTTTCCGGTCAGTGAGATGTCACCTTCATCATCGGAACTCGAGTCCTCGAATGAGCGGAGATACTCAGTCTTCGCCTTGACCAAGAACTCGGTCGAGCGTCGCAGTGCGTCGTCATTCACCTTGCGCTGCTTTTCTAGCTTGCGGTGCCGCCGTCGCCTGCACGGCACGCGCCAGCATGCAACGTTTCAACCTTCAGTTGTCAAGCTGCCACATCAACACGGGCGCAAAAATGTCTCCAAAGGCAGCGGGGCTTGACATTTGCGCGAGAAGGTCTTCGCCGCCCGCGAGAAGCGCCGCCTCGCTTCGCGCCAGGAGCATGCGGAATAACCCGACATGCTGCGCGGGTTTCGACAGCAGCCATGCCCAGTTCCACAGGATATGTCCGCGCAGCCTGACGAACTGCCATTTCGCGCACCACCAACGGTATCAGCGCAATGCACTCAGCTGCTGAGACCGGGTGAAGGGGCGAAGACTCACCCACGAGGTGTCCGAGGCTGAGGCCGTGCGCATGATTGTGGAAGCTGCACGTGTCACGGGGATGGAAAAGGTGCGCTGAAAGCCTTCGTCGTCGGAGCTGGCACGCCTGATTTCGGGCGATCCGGGATCGGAGACCCTCTCCACATCGCATGTGGTACTCTCCTTTGCTTGGTGCAGCTGGAGCTGCACAACGTTCATATCGGCTAGAGTCTCTGCGATTGTCTCGGTGACGTCAACCGCGGGGAGGTCTCCGTACTGGAACTTGCGGAACTTGAACCGGATGTCGTCCCACCAGCCAAAAAAGCCGATGCCAGGCTTTTCGATCAGCTTCTTCATGCGAGTCTCGACCTCAGCACGGTTGTACAGGAAAGTAACCATGTCCCAGACAAGCAGCAGAATGTTGAGGCGCGACGGAGAGCGGTACTCCTTGGCGATGTGGAACATCTCGATCATCCACTCCAGCTTCGCCTGCTCCTTTACCTCCGTGTACTGCGTGAAACTCGGTGTCAAGTCGCCGCAAGCACGACCCCCCCTCCCCCCCTCCACGAGCAGAGTGGGTGGAAGATGGCCAGGGAGGGAAGGGTCGCACAGTGTCGTTCATCATGGCGATCAGCAGGTTGACGAGCATCAAGTTCATTGTCGGCCACATCACAATCTGCACACCGCAGGGTCAGCCCGGCATTCGGGATGCAATATGCGAGGCGTCAAGCGCAGTACCGTGATGGCGTTGGCAGAATCGGTGTTGAGCTCCTCAAAGAAAGGAACGCCGAAGGACTGGTAGTACACACGCCATAGCCACCATGAGGGCCAGCATTGCATCTTGGCTACATCTGCGAGCGAGCACTCCTCGCTCTGGACCAGTCCCGTGCCCTGCATCGCGCAAGCGAACGCGAGGAGCAGCACGAGCCAAATCCCACCAAAGGTGAGGACGTCCCGCATCATGCGACGGATCACCACAACGAGCGGTCCAAGGTCTTGATGCACTGCGAGCAGATGCAGGAGTCGAAGCCACATGAAGAAAAGACTGACTGAATAGTACATGCTCTCACCCTCGTCCCATGAGCCTGTCTTTCCCTTAGCATCTCGCTGCTCCGTGTCAGCCGCAACAATACCGACCCCTATCCAGAAGAAGCTGCATGCTGCGATGCGAGCCCAGTTCCACATACTCCACAAGTATACAGATGGGCCCTCGACAATAGCGTTTGCAATTTCCGTACTCGTCGTCGAGAACACAAGCGCTGAGAGGATCTTTTCGTACTTGCTAAGACCTGTGCACCACGCGCTCGCAGTCACTATCTAATCCCCGGACGACGCAGTGAAGCGGTCAAGCCCGCACAAGTGTACACCGCAATCTCTCCGAGGCACTTAGTCAAACTTCGTTGTTGTTCGAAGGGGCGCATTCCATCCGCAGAGCGGTCCTCGCCGAACATGATGAACATGAAGATTGATATAGACAACATCTGCAATATCCCATCGATGAGAAAGATAGTAATCGGCGCCTGGAAGAAAAGTATGACCTGCGCGCAGTGACTGGATCAGTAACCTCGGCACAGTTCAAGCCACAGCGGGAAAAAGACCTGCTCCGGCAGTGGCATTTTTTGCTCGCCTCCATCGGTGCCCACCAGCAATTGCGAGGCGAGGTCGGTGTCTGCCAGCTCAAGGGCCACACGTAAGCTCATGAAATAGGACTTCTTGCGCGCTCCACCTCAGCAATACGTTGGCGCATCACTCTGGGGGATGTGACCGAGTAGGCGGGCAGAGGCGAGCATTCGTTCGGATACTTCCGCCGAACGGCGGCCAGGCGCTCCGCCAAGCGCCCCGCTGGCCGAGCTGGACGCAGGAACCTATGCAGAGGGAAGGGCGTTTAGGGTTTATGGATCTCATATTTGTAGCTGAGGCATAGAAACTGGACCTGAAACATTTGCAGCTTGAAGAAGAGCTTGTCGTTTGCTGCGGCAGTCTTGTTTTCAGAGCCGCTCGCGAGAGCGCGCGCGTCGAAGCCAAGTGGAACCTTGCGTTTTTGCGTCGGCGCTTTCAGCGCCTCGGCTTGCGCGGGCATGCGGAACGAGACGAGGTGCGGTGTGAGCAGGCCAACTGACAGGATGTTGAGCACGACAGTGGGATAAAGCCCGAGTGTCTGGCGGTAGGGAGAGAGGTCGCCCGTCCAGCGGCAGTCGAGCGCCTCGACGCAGCAGGTCTCGATGAACTTGCGGCAGTTGCCGAGGATTGCGAGGTC
>ENA-UOXV01008483-UOXV01008483.1-marine-metagenome-genome-assembly--contig:-NODE-8483-length-10069-cov-6.009287_pt1 | contig 10069 bp, 10 predicted proteins | sample MGYA00238165_ERZ766961 | MGnify/ENA primary metagenome ERZ766961 (study PRJEB28924, sample SAMN03173240) | marine metagenome | biome: Marine; feature: Water; material: Subsurface seawater | place: North... | reverse complement strand
CTGAGTGGACACGCCGCGTCCCTCACCCCGTACTAATCGGACACGCCGCGTCCGCGCAGAGGTTGTCATTGAGGCACAGTAGGAGAAACGACAGGGAGGGGAGATTGCTGGCGCTGGGCGCGGGGCGCTCACCCCGGGGTGTGGGTCTGCGTGCATGACCCCTTCATCCAGTAGCCTGGGCACGCGCTCCGCGTAAACGTCAGACGGCGGCGCCCTGGCGGACGGCGCCGCGCCTCCGCACGCACCGAGGCCGCAGCACCGCAGGCGTGCAGCACAAACGGTCAAATTGCCGGCGAATTAAAAAACCCCAAGGGGTGCGGACGCACTGCGCGAGCGTGAACTGGATGCCGAGCGAGAGAAGCGGGAGGTCGGCTGGGTCGACGTCCGCGTTGCCGGGCTCGACGAGCTTCGTGCCGTTGATCCACTCGAGCGAGAGCACACGCCCGTGCGAGCCTTCGGGGACCACCGCGGGTACCACGACGTCGTAGGTCTGGTTGTAGAGCTGCTTGAAGAGCAGGATGTTCCGTGCCTGCCCCCCGCGCGCGCCGCAGCTCGTCAGCGCTTCGACAGAGGTCATAGCCAGGATAAGACGAAGCGTAACACGCCCTGACGGAGTGTCGCTTCTCTGCGAGCACAGCGCGGGCAGGCCGGGGCGCGCCTCGTTGGCGTAGTCCGACTCCTCGAAGAGCCGCCCGGCGAACTCGTCCACCGCGTCGACGATCTGCGCCTTCACCTGCGCGGCCGCGCGCCGCGCGCCGCGGGTTATGCGCGGCGCGCAGCCGGGGCGCGTGTCCCACGCTTTCGGGGTGGTGGTGGTGGGGGCTGCACCAGAGGCTCGCCGTTGGGCCAGCGCAGCCCAGCAAGGAACGCCGCGCCCGCGCGCAGCAGCACCGAGTCCTGCGCGCCCCCCGCCCGCGCCCGTGTCGGTTCGGTCGAGCGATGCGCACCAGGCGTTTGCATACATTCTTCCAACATCCTCCACCATCCGTGCTACTTCTCAGAGGAGAAACGTGAGGGAGAGGGGGGCAGTGGTAAGGGGTTATCCACGGCGGGCAGCCCAGGCGCAGACCCCCTGCTTTCGGGGGGCTAGGGTGGCCACCGCTGCGACGGTCTCGAGAATCCCCGGGCGCAGAAGCTTGACGGCGACTTCCTTCCTGTCAATCTTGGCCTTGTACACCACACCCAGCGATCCTGCCGCCACCGCCTCCGTAGACCTGACCCCGCGGCGCTGCGCGCGTGAGCGGCCGCGGGGTGGGGCAGGGGGGGCGCGGCGCGGGGCGCGGGGGCGCGGGGGCGGGGGCGCTGGGCGCGGGGCCGCACATGGTGCCGATGATTTCGCCCTGGACCATTTTGTCTGGGATGTCTGCGCGGATGATGCGGCGCGCCTCGCGCGCCGGGAAGGGATCGAGGTCGTCCTGCAGACGCGAGAGCGCGATCGCGAGCTCAGGGCCGACGAGGTCCGGGCGCGAGGAGAGCGCTTGACCGAACTTGTTGTACGTCGGGCCCAGCGCCCCGAGCACGTCTGTGATGAGTTCCGCGCGGCCTGCAGGGCGCGCGCCGCACGAGCCGCACCCCGCTGCCGTCAGCCGCGCGCGCGAGCCGCCTGCTCGCGCGCGACCCCGCGCCCCACACGCTGCGCGCGGAGGGCCCCCGCACGTTGCTTGGGCGCGTGGGGGGGCGAGACGCGCACCTGCAGCCGCGTCAATAGGAGTGAGACCCCCCCCGATAATATCCGCGCCGACGGCGGCGAGCACCTTGAGCACCCCTGATGCAGTCGCGAGCGCGCGTCCCAGGAGCAGCATCGGCTGCTCCTCGTAGTACTCCCTGAAGCGCTCGTGATCGTACCGCAGGAAGAGAGGATCGATCGGGGGCATCATGTACTTGCTGTTGCGCTCCATCTTTTCTAGGAATTCCCAGTCGATCTCATCGTCCAACTCGAGACACTCGTACCCTGGTGTGAGGTCTGCCGGGGTGTCTGGCCTCGGAATGTCGAGATCGTCATCGGTGACGTCCTTTTGCGCAGGCAGCCTCACGACCCCGCTACACCTGCAGCGCCCCAAGACCCGCGGACCTCTAGCCTGTAGATTGGCATGCCTGAGATGGAGAAGTTGGGGCACAGCTGTGAACGCCTTGGCACTGGCAAGAAAGCTGGCAGCCAGCGCGGCGAGGACCGCGGAAGTCACTCTGGGTGTTCGCTTGCCATTCCGCACCGCCTGCCGCGGATCGGGTCGTCCCTGTAGGCTTCGTCTTCTACACGCGTAGCCTACGATTTCTGTCATGGTCCCCTGCGAGGAGGTCATCCCCCCCCCTTCCTCCGCGATGAGCACGGGACCCAGTCAAGTCACGTCCGAAGTGAAAGTTGATGCGAACACAATCGGGTTCTCCCGATGGCGTTTTCCCGCGAAGGCTCTCGGAGAGGCTGGAAGGGGGCAGCGTGCCGTGTGCGCTGCTGGTGTAGCGCGGGACGATGGCGGTTTGCCCAGCGCGTGGAAATCCGTTCCTGAGTGCGCACATGGATGAATTTCGCGTCGGGGAGCCTATGGGACTGAACGTGGGCGCGCGAAAGCGCTCATTCGATTTGGAACAAGGGGCAAGTGCGAACCTGTCATACGGCGGCGGAATTGGAGCGGCCCTCGTCGAGCGCGTGGTCCGTCCACGGCGTGAAGAAGTGTGGGTGCGACCACTCGAGGCTGCGGCGCTGCATGGCGCGCATCCGCCTCAGCAAGAGGCCGCTGCGATGCGGGGGCAATCCGGCGATGTTGAAATGCTCGTTGATGCATTCGAGGTGCTCATGAAACCGCGCGCGAAAGTGACGGGCAAAGAATCGGACGACCTTGCGTGTATGGCGTGCCATTTTGCCAAGGTCCTGCCGATTCCTCCTATACCCTATCTGTGTTGAGGCCGACCCTGGGATCTGCTCGCAGCGGCAAGCGCGGTGCTGGCACTGAGTGTTATTTCAGAGTTACAACTTGTGTCTCATCTGGTTCTGACACCATTGTGTACCCGCGCAGCCTGTGTTGGCATCCACGTGTGCCCACTGTTCCAAGATTACGTGCACGCGCTGCATGGTGACGTGCGCGCTCTGCGCCGAACCGTTCTGTTCGACATGCTCCACCGTCAACTACGACCTTCGCGAGGAGCGCGATGTGTGTATCGCATGCGAGTCGACGATCTCGCGCTAGCCTCAGCTCTTTTAGTTTGGAGTACGATGCCTTGTGCAGATGGGCGGGGTAGAATGTCTTGGTGCAGATGGGAGCGCGAGGGCTGGGGCAGTAGAACGGTGCAGAAGAGTGGAGGGGCGCCCAGGCCTCAGTGCCGCGCAGGGCCTGAGTTTGCTTGTCGATTGTTGTGGTGAAATTCTACCGGGCTAAAGATGCAGACTCTTGTGCTTCACATGTGGCCAGCCTTCTGCCGCTTACAGAGCCGTGCGCGGCCTCATGCCTCTCAAAGCACCGTGTGCGGGTCCTACCATCTCGACCCTACGGAAGCGGCGTAGGTCTTGCGGAGGGCGAGACGACGACGGTCGCTGGCAGGGACATCTGAGGGACTGGGTGCGCCTGTTCTGCATGCTGCGCCATGCGGTGGGACTTGAGCAATGCGAAGCACGCTCACGCGCGCGTGCAGCCGCAGGCAAGTTCCGGCGCGCACTAGGGCCAAAGGGAAACAGGTGGGCACCATTACCGGCGCCACAGTGCTGGCCTCTTGCACGTCGAAATGCCCGACACTCGCAGTCAGTCTCACCGTCGAATCGCGCAAAGACCTCGCATTGCGCAAAGTCGACATTGACGGGCTTGCGCGGTCGTGTAGGTCCAGCCAAGGTTCAACTGGCGCCGCGTCTGACGACGGGTGCCCCACAAGAGGCCGGTCCTCCGGTTCTTCGACGAGCTCAAGGCGCTTTTCAAGCGGGAGTGGGGATTTCCCGTCCACAAGGAGCGAGACCTGCAACGGGGTTTTCCCGTCGTTTACAGGGAGCGAGTCCTGCGCGCGCCCCAATCCGTCAGGGCGCGGAAAGGCACCGGCTGGAGAAGGGGGGCGGCGCGCGGGCCACCTGCAGCAAGCCCGATCCGGCAGCGGAGACGGGATCGAGCAGCGGAAACGTGCCAGACGTGTCCGATTAGTACGGGGAGGAGGGACGAGACGTGTCCGATTAGTACGGGGGGGGGGGGGGGGGGAGACGGGATCGAGCAGCGGAAACGTGTCTGCAGCGTCTTGAGCGCGAACCGACACGAGCGCGCTTGTCAGGTCGTCGATCTTCCCCGCAAGCGCGGCGTGGAGGTCACGCTGCTCTTGTACGAGCGCTTCGACCTTGTCCTCCACGGCCTTGATCCGCCTCTCGACCGTCCCAGCAGTTTGGAGGGGGAAGCCGGTGTCGTCAATGGAAGCATGAGGCGTTGATCTGGTCCGACCCGATGGGTCGGCTACGTGCCTGCGCTCCCGGGGGCACGGTGTCAGGTGCGGGGGCAGAGTCAACTCCGCTCCTCTAGCCCGGTCTAGACAACAAGCACCGCACCGGTCGCGCGCGCGACGGTGCGCCCTTGCGCACAAAGGGGTGAAGCAGAGAGGGCCGCACTTCTCGACCACTGCGGCGTTGGCGAGCAGCCCCGTCGCCAGCTGGAGCTTGAGGGCGAGAAACTGGATCTGGTCGTCGGCGTGCTCCTGCACGGACCGCTGCATGCGCGCGGCGGTGCACCGCTGCGTGTAGCGCACCAGCTCGAGGTGCACGCAGTTCTCGAATTGCCGCTGATCCAGCTCGCCGTCCGCGTTGCACAGCCGGAACCCTTGCGTGAACGCCTCAAAATCCTCATGCGAGAAGATCACCGGCTCTACCAGCCCAAGGATGCGGTAGTTGTGCTCCAGCCCTTCCGACATCTCCTCTGCTGACACCCCGCCCGTGCCTGCGCGCACATCAACACGCCTCAGCCCGCCTTGACCGGGGCTTGGTCAAGCGCAGGCCGGCCTGCAGCGGCGCAGGAGGCGACGACATGGCGGGCTCAGGATGCCGGGCGCGCACCATCAACGTCCAGGATGCGGAAGACGTTGCCGATCTGGTGGTCTAGGTGGACTGCGGAGTTGAAGTTGGCGAGAGCCTGCGACAGCCGCGGTCAGAACCGTCTCACGCACCGCGGCACATGGTGCATGCTTTTCGGTTTGCTGCAGAGTGATGCCGCAAGCCCATCCGGGTAGCAAGTTGCGCGCACACACGCTGCGTTGGATCACCTCAAGAAGAGTGTCCATGGGTCCTGCCATCTGAGAGCCACAAACCACTTCAATAACACACGTGCTGGTTGCACAATTCAGTTCATCCAGAGGCCGCGTCAGTGGTATGCAACGCTATGCTTTCAGTCTACACTGCCTGGGACGTGAAAGCACCTTGTACTGGTTCTCGCGCGCCTGGCGCTGCTTGAGCTCGATCTCTGCCTGGTTCATTGAAGACAGGAACCCCTGCGTTGAAAAAGTTAGTTGCTATAGGCGGGAACGTCCGTAGTGATTGGACGCAGCAGGCTACACCTGCAGGAAGACCGCAATGACCACATTCATCATCATGATTCCCACAATCAGCAAATCTGTAAAATGAATCACAATTTGTGTCAGTGCAGACAGCAAACACAGTTTCATTCTTGTTGCAGCATGGCGTGACAGCACAGGTGACTCACATGACACCATGAACGTGTTTGCACCAACCTGCAGCATCGCGCAAAATTAGGACGCATCCTTCCCTCTGGGGTTGACAAATGCCCGCTTCAGAGCGCGGGCGGATTGGTGCTGGTGAGGAGATAGATTCGCACCCGATCTACTCCAGGGCGCAGCTTGAGTTCACGCAGCAGCAAACCCCATGAATCGAAGGTTGCGACCTGGCCAAAAGCACCGATGACTTTTTTTCGGAAAATGGACACGTACAAGATACGGTGGGACCAGGCAGGGCACTGCGCGCCGTGGGAGTATGAGAGGATTCTGATGCGCGGCAACTCAGATGCACGGAGAGGCTATCGCTCGTGCAGAGACGGGGCGTGTTCACGTGCTGCGGGCTGCGGACGCCGGAACGTCACCTGAAGAAATGTGAGGCAACACGTGGTCCAAGACCCAAACCTTTCAGGATACTGGTTCGAGTAGAGATTGGCACCCAGAACCGAGTAGATCGAAATGACGATTGCTGCAGCGGCACCGACGCAGCGCAAGACTTAACATGCAGATCGGGCTGGCTTCCACGTCGAGGGAGAGTTGCTAGAAATGGGTGCGCGCGCAAGTCACTGAGAACTTACCAACAAGTACACAGGCATGAAGGACCGGCACAATCGTCGCCCCCATAGCCATGAGAATTGTGTTGAGTTTCTGCCAGCGGTGCCCGGAAATTGAGCAATCCATAGGATAGGATATTTCGCGGGACTCGTTTCGGACGTTACGCTATTCGTTCGGGTAGGGAGACGTTGCAGTGGGGGCGCAGTGCAGGACCTTCAATCGTCCGAAGATGCGGACGATTTTGAAAACACGAACCAAACGCACAGTGTTGAGAGAGAACGACCCAGTCACCTCGACTTGATCTTTCGCGGCTACGAAGTCAATAATCATAAGAATAATCGAAATCACCACGACCAACACGTCAAGCCAGTTCCACCAGCTGTCGATGAAGTCATCCCGCCTGGGTGCGCGCGTGCACTCAGCGGCGCGGGTGCCACATTTTTGAAGGTCCAGCCAGACGCAAAGGGGACAGTTCAGCGATAGGCAGGGGATGGCTGCATGCGGTTTCTACCAATGACCGACGAGATTGAAGAGAAGCTCTACGGCGTAAAATACAGTGAAACCATTATCGATCGCGGTGAAGATGTGTACCAAATCCCTGAAAACAAATCGAGACATCAAAACTTGCCCATTCGTCACTGTTGTCCCCTCGCTCAAATGAGAGCAGCAGTTTGCATGTTCAGTTGGCGGGCCTATCAACTTGTTGCTGTTCGAGCTGGTCAGCTCTGTCTCGACAATGCTCACCTATAATCGCGACGGTTCAGCAGGACAGGATCACACAGTGGATGATACGGACCAAGCGAAAGCTAGATTATATAAAATATCGGAGGGCATTTGTTCGAGCCAGGTGCTCACCACAAAGTTGGAAACTAGAATTAGTGAGAGAGCCGACTCGTAAACTTTGGTTTTGTATGCTTTGCGGAACCACCTGATGAAAAGTGTCGTCAGTTGAGGTGGCAAACCGTGCAAAAGCGCCAAAATTACATACAACCTTTTGCACAATTTAAGGAGCGGTGCAGTACCCACGAAACAATTCTAGGTGCGTCAGTTTGCTCTCCTTGCGTACCCTGGTCTCCTTATCCTGTTAATTGGAGGCCCACCCTCAGCCCAGCCCACAAAAGAAAAATATGACATTTTGCGCAGCAAAGCTCAGCACACAGGGCGAATCCATGCGTACCTTCTTTGCTTGCTTAATCGCATCGATCCAATCCAGAACATCATCGCCGCGTGCACAACGGAAGTAGTACGCGCGTCTTCTTTTTGCAACCTTAATCTGGACGCAGACAGCCCGCGCGCAGGTTCATCACCAAGGCCATGCGCACTTCCTCACATGATGTGCAGGGGCTATCTCTTTGTTCACATTGGGCTGATCACTCACTCCAAACGTGTTTTCCCAATCATCGATCGATGCGAAGCCCTCCCCCGTACTGGGGGACCTGAGAAATTTGGATTCTACGCCGTTGCCTGACGACACTGCGACAAGCACAAGACTCTTCAGGTTTTAGTTATTTACGCTTCGCAGCATCCGGCAATAGTCACTGGCCTCCGTCTCTCGGTTCAGTGAGACGATTGATGCAGTAGTCACGGCATGTCTTCAAAGCGCGCATGAAAGGTTACAGGAGCAACCTGATCGGCGAGAATCATCAGCGTTGCTCGAGTCGCCTGAAAATACGTGCCCTCCGACTCTTGAAGCGACGTGATGGAGGGTTGAAAGGGGTTTTTCTGCACTCGGACTGGGCAAGAATATCTCGCTGATGTCAATGAGGTCGAGCATGTCCCTTTTCTTGTACGGCGAATTATCATCGCAGACCTCGATCGCGTCCATCGTCAGGCAAACGAAGCGCTCGTTCCACGAGACCTTGTTTGAGATCACGCGTTTTCGTAGTACGCCAGTCTTGAGCGCGTTCTCCACATCCGCTGTTTGGTTGTTCTCAATGGATCTAAGAGGCCTGGCGCGCTCCAATTTCTGGGAACAGTGATACGCGCGGTCAGAGCTTCTGGGTCCCCGAGTGCAAGGAATAAATTAGCGCCCTTTTCGCCCACCTCCACAACGCGCACAGCGTCAGGACCAATTCAGGATGTGGGCATGGTGTATATCCCCATCAGGGATCATGGAGATTGCGCAACCTTCCTCTTGACCGTGTGACTGCTCTTGAGAGTAGCGATGGAAGCAAGGTTCTTGGACGACCCGGACTTCCTGCTCATGAATCTCGAGCCGGCTACCATGGTCGAGGCTGCGCCTGTAATGTTCGAGAGTAGAGCCGCAGGCCCCAAGTTGCTCTCCTCGTCCCTTCTCCTGTTTTGGCTGTCGCATGCGATAACCGCAGCCATTGCGGGAACCTGCTGAGCAGTAGACGAGGAAGTAACCCAGTCAACCGCCAAATTCCGACGGGTCACACAGCCGAGGCCAAAACTCAGATGCCTGCGAGCATCGGGGACCAGCAGCGGAGACAAAAGCCCTTTCAACTTTTGAGATACAAGTTTAGTTTTGGTCCGCAGAAGATCTAAATTCAAACCGATCGGGAAGAGATCGCTTTCGAAACGCGGGAGCGCTTATTTTCCGACACCACGCCTCGCAGCAACGGGTGAGCGGGTAGCCTGGATCGGCGCGGTCCTCATTGCCACCATCAGATTTGAGCCAGTAGACTTGGGCTTGTTTCTTCTAGCAGGAGGATCCGAGCCAGCACCTGCGCGGCATGGCGCCTCTACGAGCAAGGTCCATGAACACTAACACCTCCACGGCGCCAGAGCCGCCATCCAAAGTTCCTTCGCCAACGACGCCAGCGAACCTGCGTGCATTGCGAGGGTTCCGTCGTCCGCTCTCCGCCGGAGATGGCAAGTCCGCAGCACGAGATTCTTCGGCCCATGACGACAAAGAAAATGATCTAAACGGGCGCATTTCAGCCGCTGCAAGCACGACCGGGCACAGCTCTGCGGCAGAAAATGCTGGCTCGTCGCCAGACAACGCGTCAGTTGATGCGGACGTCTCTCCCATGGACTCGCAGAACGAACTCCCAGGAGAGGAGAATGCCCAGAAAACGGGGGAGGCGTCGGACGGGGCGCAGGATGAATTTGCAAAGCTGGGCGCAGCAAGCCCGAGCAAGAGCGAGGAGGCGATGCTGGAAGCCCGTCTGCAAGCAGTTCAGGAGGAGCAAGACGCGCTCGACGCCCTGCAGGAGGAGCTGCGCTCGGCGCTGGCCGCGAGCACGCCCGCCAAGGACGCCTCCGGGGCGCCGTCTGCGGACGCCGCGGGCTTGCGCGCAGAGAACGCCGCGCTAGCCGAGGCGCTTGCAGGCGAGCGCGCGCGGAGCGCGGAGCTCTCCGCCAAGGTCGAGGCGCTCGTCGACCGCACGCAGGCCCGCCCCCCCCCTTTCCTACTGTTCCCCCTACCATTCGCCCTACTGTACTCTCTTTCCCCCGCCCCTCCCCCTTCCCGGCCCGCCGCGACGGGCAGCGCGCCCCGGCCTGCGCTCCTCCTGCGGCGCCGGCCGCTGCGCCGCGCGCACGCCGCGCCGCGCGCGTGGCTCACGCGCGTGCGCGTGCGCAGGAGCTGGCAGCGGCGCTGGAGGAGACGCGCGGCGCGGGCGCGCGCGCGAGCGAGGAGGCGGCGGCGGCAGACCTCGCGCGCGCGTCGGCGGTGGCGCAGGCTGCGGACGCGCGCGCGGGGAGCGCGCAGGCGGGGGCGGAGGTGCAGCGCCTGTCCGAGCGCATGATGGAGTGGCAGGTCCGTGCGCCCGCGCCCGCGCCCGCGCCCGTGCGGCGGGAGGGACGAGACATGTCCAATTAATACGGGAGGAGGGACGAGGCATGTCTAGTCAGTACGGGAGGGAGG
>ENA-UOXV01008482-UOXV01008482.1-marine-metagenome-genome-assembly--contig:-NODE-8482-length-10069-cov-6.234372_pt1 | contig 10069 bp, 7 predicted proteins | sample MGYA00238165_ERZ766961 | MGnify/ENA primary metagenome ERZ766961 (study PRJEB28924, sample SAMN03173240) | marine metagenome | biome: Marine; feature: Water; material: Subsurface seawater | place: North... | reverse complement strand
AGCACAGGCGTGTGAGCACAAAGGTGCGCGTCAGCACAGGCGTGTGAGCACAAAGGTGCGCGTCAGCACAGGCGTGTGAGCACAAAGCGTGATGGGGAAAGCACAGCAGCTGCCGGTGCGGGCGAAAGCGGGGCACGCTGGCGCCCGTCCGCTGCAGCGCGGTTTTCTCACCTTGCTGTCCGGATCGGGAAAGCCCCATGACCCGCGCGGGAGCGGGCTGTGCGTTCGGCCCAGCGAGTGAGTCTGCCGCCCGCGCCGCGACGAGTCAGCAGGGACAACAGAGGTGCAGCAAAGTAGGTTGGGCGCCGCGGGATTTGAGTACGGCAGCATGGCGGGGGGGGTGGCGGGGCGGGGTTGGCTGCACCGAGCCGGCTGACGAGTGTCGGCCGTGGACGGCGCGGAAGCCGGCGCCGGCGGCAGGGGAGACAAGGGATCCAGACGCCCGACGGCCAGCGCTGAGCTGGGCCTCTCCTGCGGTGTGGGGGCGGCGCGCCGGCGCCGGCTGCAACAGTGGCGAGGCCGAGCGGCTCTCGTACCTCCCTCCCGCGTGGAATGGTGGCCGCGGGGCGGGATGGGGCAACGACTGCGCCGCACGGTGCGCCGGACTGGAGCTCCGCGGCTCGGACGCGCGCAGCGGGGCAAACTGGCTCGTCGGACGGGGGAGCGAGACGGCAGTGATGGCGTCGGGCACGACGATGGCCCGCCGTGAAACGCTGCGCTGTCGTCGCTTCTCCTTCGCACGAGGCTCCTTGCGGAGTGTCTCCTCGTCGAGTGGTTCGGATGACCGCTGCACTGGGGCTTCCGTTTCTTCTTTGCGAGAATCTCCTCTGGTAAGAACGGTGTTGCGACGCGTCTTCTTGGCACGAGCTTCTTTGCGGCGAGTTTTCCCGTCGAGAGCGTCATACGCAAGCAGCGTGCCGCTTCCCACCGCGCGCTGTGGGCCCTTTTTCTCGCCATTAAACCCAGTTGACTTGTCAGAGCGCCTCTGCGGTCTTTTTTCACGCAGCCCTGCAGAAGCGTGTCTCGAGGGAGATTTGGCATGGGTGGACACGCCCCACAGCTCCAGTAGCTTGGCCTCCAGCTTCTCCCGGGTAGGGACCTGGCTCGCAGACGATCCCGGAGACCGGGCTTCCGAGTTTGACTGAGCCCCGCGCCTATCCAGCGGCTTCGACGAAGGGGATTCTATTGAAAATGGCACGCTCAGCTCCCCGCGTCTCACCGACTCTGCCAGCGCAAGCAGCTCTGCAGCGGCCCTGCCAGACGGAGGAGCCGACTCAGAGACTTGCGCCATGGGTTTGTCTCTGCATGAAACAGGTCAGCGACAGGTCAGAGCGGGGGGAGGGGAAGCGTACTGTCGGCGCTCCTCCACAGACAAACCGGCTGGCATATTGGTGCGCCCGCGTGCCATGACTATCACCCCGCGCTGCCCTCCTCACAGTCCAACGGTTTCGTCTCACCTTACGGGCCCGCCTTTGAATTCCTCTTAGTGGGCCCGCCAGCAGACCAGAAAAATTCACTGTCCCAAGCGACGAGAGACGAGATGGGCGGATCTGCGCACTTGAGCTTCACGATGGGCGCACTTATGGTGTGCACCCGTACAAAAGCTCGCGAACCCACACCTTACGCGCAACCTGCACGCGTGTAAAATGCTGCGATCTTGTATAGAGGGTTAGGCCGCTGCTGTGCGCCGAAGTACGTGCCGCGACATTACGAGGACTGAGATAGCCTGTCGCCGCAGGCGGCCGGCGGCACTTTTGCGTTCGTCAAAAAGCGATCGATGCCCTCGCTTGTCGGTGGTCTCGCGGCTGGAGCGCTCTTCATGGGCTCGGGGGTGCTCATCCAGCAGGTCAGCTCTCCCGCCATCCTTGTGTGGGCTTCATTTGCTGTGGTCGCGCGCATCTGATGGCGATCTGCCCCGATGGTGTAGGGAAAAAACAAGAATGGGCACATGTTGGCCCTCACAACCTCGGTGCTTCTCGCGGGCGGCATGGGCCAGCGTGCCAGCAAGACCGGGAAGTTCATGCCGGCCGGGCTCGTGGCAACAATCGGGGCCCTCAGCGCCATGTACCAGGCCAACAAGGTTTCGCAATGGTGGGACGAGTGAACCGACTTTGCTCTACAGCTTGACGCCGCCCTTGTCTCGAGCGGGCGCGGACACAGTACGGATGGAGGAGTGTTGGTAGTGGAGCGGAGTGCCCGTCGCAGGGCCCGACGGGATTGTTTATTAAACACATGCAGGCCATGCTGCACGCCGGGCTCGACTTCCGACCATAGATCCGTGCCTTGACATGAGTGGCCGTCATGGTATCTTCCTTGCTGCGCCATGGGCCGTGCTCAGTCGTGTGCGCCAGCTCCAGCGGCCGGGTTTGAGCACTCTGGAGAGGGAAATTGCACGGAGTTGTGCTCTGAAGTCAGGGCCTCCATGCGCAACATCTGTTCGCACAAAGTCGTCAGAATTCTGGCACGCTCAGCGGATTTCAATTTGCGAGCCAGGTCGAGACGCAATTCACGGGTGGCGAGCTAGCGAACATGGGTGAGTCGACAAACGGAAAGCTGGGCTGGGCAGCGTACTCCGCCGATGGAGTTGCCTGTGTTGATCCTTTTCGTCTGCGCCTTTACCCTCTCCTGGCGCAAGCGTGCCGACTCGTCGAGAGCGCGCTGGATGAATCGGGCCTGTTGCTCGCTGTCAATGTCCTGTGCGCGCATAATGTTGTCAGGCACTGCCAAACGCAAACGCGGGGTCTGGGCCCAGCTCGATCGTACCGACCGTGCGAAACACAATTTGATCTATGTAGAACAGAATTCATGCGTGAATTCAACAGGATGGACCCATTTTCCTCGGAAAATGCACGTTGCGTCGCTGGGAAACGTCGCAACGCTGGCTCGGACACGTTGGTCAACACCATGTTTCAAACATCAAAAGTCGAGCATGGATCATACCTCGACGCCTGAAACATCGGATTGGTTTGAAGGTTCAGTCAGGTTGATGTTGTCCGGCCCAGGTTCCTCAGACCCGGGTCCGGGATGTGGACCGTTCTCACCGCCGTTGTCCGACATGAACCCCAAGATTGAATCCAACTCAAATTTCGTATGAACTGAATGAACTGAGAACGGCCCGCCTCGGACCTGCCTGATTGGGCTCGCGGGAATTCGAGGTTCAGGTCGTTCCGTCGCGTGCCCAGGTTGGCACAGAACCCAACCAATGTGAGCGTGCTAACTGCCAGATCAGCCGCAAATTGTCTGTACTGATCTTTTGCCAATCGCCGGGAACGAGCGATGGATCTGTTGACTCACTTCCGATGCAGGGAAAGATGCCGACGCGAGCAACAAGGGCTGCTGAGAAGTCGGCGGAGGCCTCAGAGCAGAACGCCGCGGACGGCCCGGCAGCTAAAAAGCGAGTGCTCGCAACGGATGAGGTTGTGCCTGTCGACAACGAGACAGTGCCTAAAGCACAGGACACGGCGGAGGGTTCTGGAAGCGGGTCCGAGGAGGACGAATCCGGATCGGGCTCCGAGTCTGACTCTGAAGAGTACTCTTCCGACGGGTCAGACGAAGAACCTGACCCCAACGATCCAGGGACAAGAATGGCGAGCTGGGACGGCCCACCCACTAAGCGACGCCACAATGGAGACACGTACTATCTTGCGTTTATCCTTGCTGGAGAGCGCTACGCGATCGGGTGCCAAAACCCGTACCCGGCCGGAGTCGCTGCAAAGTGATGCCCCACGCGTGCTGGCCCTTGGCTAACCACAGCGTTTACCTCTAGGGACTGTGCACTATTTTACGGGCCAGAGGACAAACCCGAAACACTGTATCTTGCGCGCATTGACAACATGTGGGAGGACTGCTGCGGTGTAATGTGGACGGAGCTCATGTGGTACATGTCGCCAGAGGAAATGCACTGCGGGCGGCTCCCAGCGCATGGTGCCAAAGAGCTGTTTGAGACAAACCGCTCGGACGAGACAGAGGTGGCCTCGGTGAAGCGCAAGGTCCGCGTGCTGCCAAAGAAGGACTACGACGCGCTCGACGCGGAGGCGCTTGAGGACTCCGACACGTTCTTCTGCCGGTACCACTACGATCCGCGCACAAAGAAGGTGCTGCCGCTCCTGAACTCGGTGCTCAAGTCGCGGGTCGAGGGGCAATACCGCAACCCGCGCATGGGCGCGGACCGCCTCCTCGCCTTCTCTGGGCCTGCCTCCGAGGCACCTGAAGGCGTGCCGTCTGCTCGCAACGTCGGGCTGGGCCCCGAGGAGGACGAAACTGCGGATGGTACTAGCGCGGCACCCGCGTCCAAATTCGACCGCGCGGCGCACATGCTGCAGCTCTCGACTGTGCCCAAGACCCTGCCGTGCCGCGAGGAGGAGCAAGGGCAGATCCGAGCCGTGCTCCGCGAGGCGATCCAGCAGGGCCAGTGCGGAGGATGCATCTACATTTCGGGCGTGCCTGGGACCGGCAAGACTGCGTCTGTTCATGCCATCATCCGCGAGATGACGCGTGAATCCGAGTCCGGAGAGCTACCGCCTTTCTCGTTCATCGAGGTCAACTGCCAGCGCCTGCCCAAGCCCAACCACCTGTACTCCTTGCTGCTGCAGGGCATCACTGGCAAGCAGGCACAGCCTGTACAAGCCGCGACGATGCTGGACTCGCTGTTCGGCTCTGCCGCGCACGCGCGGCAGCCCACTACGGTCGTGCTGCTCGACGAGCTTGACCACCTCGTCACGCGAAAGCAGACCGTGCTGTACAACATGTTCGAGTGGCCGACGCGCGCCAAGGCAAACCTCGTCGTGCTCGGCGTCGCCAATACCATGGACCTCCCCGAGCGCATGCTCCCACGGATTGTCTCGCGCCTCGGGCTGCGCCGCATCTCGTTCCAGCCGTACCTGCACACGCAGCTCCAGGAAGTGATCTCCTCGCGGCTCGGGCAGCTCGACGCCTTCGACGCCACCGCGATCCAGCTGTGCGCGCGGCGCGTCGCGGCGGTGTCTGGTGACGTGCGCAAGGCGCTGCACATCTGCCGCCGCGCGTGCGACCTTGCGCGCGAGGACGGGGTCGACAAGGTGGCGCTCAAGCACATCGAGGCGGCAGTGAAGCAGCTGTTTGCGAACCCGTACGTGGCGGCGGTGCAGACGCTCTCGCACACCGCACAGCTGCTCCTCCTCGCGGCACTGCAGGCGTGCGAGGACCTTGCCGAGGCCGACGTCCGCGTCGACGAGGTGACCGCACGCGCGACGGAGCTCGCGCGCGCGCTCGGGCGCGGCGAGACTCCGTGGTCTCACGTCGAGGCGGCCCTCGCGACGCTCTTCGACATGCATCTCCTCGCGGCGCGTGGCGCGCCAGGCTGCCGCCCCGACCGCTGCGCGCCGCAGGTGCTCGCAGACGACGTGGCATTCGCGCTCAAAGACGACCCGAGCCTTGCTCGCATCGCTGCGACGCTTGCGTAGGTCCGGGGCGCGACACGTTGGGCAGAATGCTGCCAATGGCGGGCTAGAGGGGCGGGGCGGGGCGGGGCGAGAGTGGTGAGGCGTGTGCGGAAGCGGAAATGTGTAAAGATCGAACCGGGAGCACGCCGAGTCGCACAGGCAGTGCACTTGCTTCACTGATTCAGCAAAGAAGGGTTGACTACGCAGAGAAAAAGTTAGTCTAGGCCCCCCGCGGTAGTGCTCGCAGACGACGCTGCGCAACCAGGGTCCTCCTCCAACCCCTTGAGCCGCTTGTTGACCAGCGGCCCGTTCGGAATCGAGCCCCCCAACCCCCGTGTCGACGAGTCGACGACGTTCCCCCCAAGAGATTGCCACATGACTTGCGGCAGAGCCTGGCGCTCCATCCCCCACATCCCCGATAGGGCCCCAAGCGTCTGTTTCTGCACGTCCCCGTTCGCAAGCTTCTTCCGCTTGCCATCAAGCGGCCCGTTCAGCGACGACAACTTCACAGCGCCCTCCGCCTCATGAAAACCGTTGGCGCTCGCCGCGCCCTTGACAAAGCCCCAGTCGCACCGTACGCCCCCGCGGCGCACAACCCGCGATGCGAGCATCTCGTGCCACACCACTCCGACACGTTCTCCCCCCCAACCCCGCGAGCGCTTCGAGCCGACCGTATCGTCGTCCGAGTCGTGGCCTCTGTGCGCGTTCGGCGCGAGCCGGTCGAAAATGACCCGCCCGCCGCGCCCGACACGAGCGCGCCCGCGGAAAAGCAGCTGCACCCCACTCTCGAACTGCGAAGCTGTGCAGAACTTGTAGTCGGATGTGACTGGGAGCACAGAGTTACCGGGGCCGTCGCGTTCTGGATCCCACGCGCGCATGAGGTGCTGAAAGCATGCCTTGATACCTTGTGCTTTCTCTGGGGCAATCAGCGCGTCTGGTTGCGCCTCCTCTTCGCCCGGCATACCCGGGTTGCGCGCCGCCAGCTGGCGAGCCCTCTGGTTCGCCACGGCCCCGGACAGCGGTTCGAGCGCGTTGCCCTCCTCGCTTGCCTTCTTGAGCTCGCGCTGGCGCTGCTTCTCTCGCATCATCTCGCGCATGAACGCTTCGTGCTTCTGGATAATTGCAGCAGGGACATCGCGGATATCCTTTGCGAATTGCAGGCAGAAATCGAGCTCGAGAAGCACGTTCTTGGTCTTCTCGCGACGCACCACCCGCTCTAGGAGATCCCTCGCGCGGCGGAAATCCTCCTGCAAATTTTTGAGCTTCTTGTGAGCATCCTTGTCGTTCTTGCGGGTGCGCCGTATGCGCTTTTCCTCCTTCTCGCGCGGTCGGAAGGTCGAATGCGGTGAGGTATCATTGATGCTCGTCGGAGGCTGGAACCGGCGTACAAGAGGCTTCCCGAGCCTGCCTCTCTTCGTGACCCAGTAGTTGAAAACAGCATTAACAACCTTCCCGCCCCCAAGCTTATAAGTCTCCAGCACCGCCATTTCACACATTTTTCCTATCTTGTTGGACTCTTTCTCAAGGCGGTCAATGATCTGCTCGAATTTATCCTCCTTAATAGAGAGCTTTTGCGCAGGCAGCTTCTTCGTCACGAAATCCAGATCCTCATCGTCCATTTCATACTCAATTGTCTCGTCTAGCTCCTTCTCCGTTGCTGCTTTGTACCGAAGATAGCTCGTCGGGCGAACGTAGTCCTTGGGAACCAACTTCTCGTAGTCTTTGATCTGGAGCGTCTCTGGGATCGGGATTTTCGTCTTTGGGGTTTCCTTCTCCATCTGCTCATTGAGGATCTTGAGAGTCTCTAAGTCCTCGTCATCCTTGCTCAAATCATCTGAAAAATCCATCATAGTCTCCACCTGTTTTGAAATGCAAATAATGAGGTTCAAGCCGCAGAGCATAGGACACTGCCCGCCCATTTGGAAGGAGACGATGCCAGCTCTCGTCACGTTACAATCTAAACAAGGTATCGCCCCGCATACACCTCGATGCAACATGATGTGAACAAATGCATAGGCTCAGGCTCACCTTCTTGACCACCAACTCGTTGTCTTCGTTCACATCTAGTTCGTTTTGGCTCTTGACGACTGGCATAGACTTTGCGAAGTCGATCGGCCTCGGACGGAAACGTGAACTCATCTTGTCTTACTGTGTCAGTTACTTCCTACTCTCTTTCGTTCTCGCAAGCTCCTAAAAACGCACTCCCGCCGCCAGATGGAGGCCCGTCCCAGCGAAGGCGCCAAAAAATGGGTTCCGAAGAAGTTTTGCGCGCGCCGCCCCAAGTTGGTCCACTATGTCGCTACCGTCCTTCGAAATGCTGGACCGGCAGTCGCACGTCCACACGCCCCTCGCCAGGCCCGTGGCCCAGCCGCCAGAGCTGTGGACCCCCAGGCGACCTCACGAAGTGCAGGTGCCTTCTTAACGTGAAGTACGCCCTTCAATAGCCATTTCAAAGCACCAAAGCCCTTGCAATATTGTTGCGACCCGAATGAAATCCGGGGCTAGCCAAACTGCCCAACCCGGCAGCAGGAGCAACCGCCCAAGGACTCGCCTTCGTGGCGCGCAAACTGCCCGCCGACTTTGCCGGGGCTTGCGTCCCTCAGCGACCGCGCGCGAGGCTGAGACCTGGTCCACCTAGCAAAATGAGGCTGTGCGCAGCACCTGGGGTAGCTGCGCACGCGCTCCAGGCCCCAGCGGCCGCTCCCACCCTCCTGGTCCCCTGAGGCCTGCAGAGGCGAACCCCCGGTGCCGCGTGTGGCAATAAAGTTTTAGCAAAAACGAATGACTCAACCGTTTTCGGCGGAAGGATTCATGGCACATCTCACACCAGTCAAAAGCATGTTGTGTTGTCGCTTTACATTCTTGGAACGGCCCGGGTGGAACCGTCGGGGAGGCAGCTCAGCACCCGTCGCGCTTCGCCGCGGAACTGCCACAGTATGGCAGGGAATGAGTCAACGCTCGATACTGGATGGGAGCAGGTTCACGCACCACTGCTCGTATCCCACGTGCTTGACGTTCCGGGGCCGAGCTCTGTGCTCCGGGCCAGACACCGCCGGGCCCTGCTAAGATGGGTTCAGGGCGGAGAGGCGGAGAGGCGGAGAGGCGGAGAGGCGAAAGCGTGGATTGGTTCGAGCAATTTTTCTGGCTGATTCGTGCGTGTGTGCGCTTTGGCAGCAATGGGACATAGAACGTCGGAAAGTGCGGGAGGCTGTCGTGAGCCCCCTCCCAATTATGGGGAGTGTTGCATCTTCGGAGGAGCTGGTGGCCCATGATAGTGACTGCGGCTCCGCAGGCAAACTGTGCCCGGGCAAACGAACTTGAGCTTTTCTTGTACAATGAGGGCTTGATGCATATCCCGGTTTCGGTGTTTCGAGCGGTGCAGCTGCGGCGGCTTCACCTCGGCGCAAACCAAATCTCGTCCGTGCCAGAGTCCATCCTACACCTCGTGCACCTCGAACAGCTCGGCCTCGGCAAAAATCTCTTCACCGACTTCCCCGAGGCTGTGTGTCACCTCCCTGCGCTACAGGATCTGATCCTCTACGAGAACCAGGCGCGCGCTAACCCCTGGGCCCCGGCTGCAGCACGCGTCCGGCTTATGGTTCAGGGGCGCGGCACGCAAGCGGCAGGCACCGCTGACGCCTCCCCCGCGCTGCATGCCAGCTCACCAACGTCTCGCCGTCGATCGGGAACCTCCGGGCGTTGCGCTGCCTGCAGCTGCATCGCAACATGATCGGGGTGAGCCCCCCCGCGCAAGGCACCCTCGCGCAGGCGCAGCGCCTCCGCTGGGTCCGGGGGCCAACTGACCGGCACGCACCGCACCGGCGGGGCGCCAGGGCGTCCCCCACACCATCGGGCGGTGCAAGGCGCTGGAGCTGTTGGAGGTGCACGGTAACGCGCTGCGCTCGCTGCCCAACGCGCTCTGCGAGCTCGCGCCGGAGCAGGGCGGCGCGCTGTGCCTCCTCTCGTGGCACGACAACCCGCTCGACCCCGTGCTCCGCGCCGCGCCAGACACCTCGGCTCTCCTGGCGGTCAGCCGCCTCCCTCCTGCGCCGTACTAACTGGACACGTCTCGTCCCTCCTCCCGTACTAACCGGACACGTCTCGTCCCTCCGTCGCCTCCCTCCTGCGCGCTGCGCCCCTGCGAGCGGCGCGCTGCGCCCCTGCGAGCGGCGCGCTGCGTCCTGCGCGCGGCACGCTCAGCCCGCGCGGCCGCAGACGCTGCGCCGCCGCTACGAGGCGCACGACATGGCGGCGACGCAGCGCGCACACCCGGCGGTGTTCGGAGTCCCGGCCGCTCCCGCGGCGCGCGCAGCGGTGGAGTTCTCTGCGTTCCTTGCGTCACCGCCGCGTGGCGCGGCCGGGGTTGAGGGCGCAGCGAGCCAGCGCTCGGGCGGCAGGGCTGCCGGGACGCCGCTACTGCTCGACGGCCACGCCGGAGAAAGTTGCTGTGCCGCGCCCCGGCACCCGCAGGTGCCTCGCCTACGGGCGGGCAGGGGCGCTGGCGCTGACCGCGGGCGCAGGCGCAGGCGTGGAGGCGGAGGCGCTCGGCGCGGACCTCGTGGCGGTGCTCGATTCCGTGAAGACCGTCCCGCGGGCGAAGCAGGTCCGCGGGCAGCGGGGGCGCCGCGCGCGTTGGGGGCGGGGGGGGA
>ENA-UOXV01008481-UOXV01008481.1-marine-metagenome-genome-assembly--contig:-NODE-8481-length-10069-cov-6.491911_pt1 | contig 10069 bp, 9 predicted proteins | sample MGYA00238165_ERZ766961 | MGnify/ENA primary metagenome ERZ766961 (study PRJEB28924, sample SAMN03173240) | marine metagenome | biome: Marine; feature: Water; material: Subsurface seawater | place: North... | reverse complement strand
AAGATTATCTATAAAAAATTTCCTAAGAAAAATCTTAAAAAGATAGAAGTTTTTTTACTCTCCAATTTAGGTCAAATTGGTTTGAATAATTAAATGAATTTTTTCTTAATTTATCAAATTTTTTAAAATTTTTGCTGACTTTCTTAATAACTCTAAGCCATTCATTTTCATTAGCATATTTATTTATCATTATACAATTGTGATTATTTCTTAATATTTCTCTTAAAACAGGTAAATTTGAGGTAACAATTAATTTTCCTAACTTCATATAATCAAAAATTTTTAACGGAGATGTAAATTTAGAGATATCACCCACATTACCAGAAACAGTAATTTTTGACGTATATGGTAAAATGCATACATCTATCTTATCAAGTGTTTTTTTAATTTTTGAATAAGGTATGTGAGGAGTAAAAAAAATATTTTTACTTTCTCTATTTTTTTTAATTTTATTTATTTCATCCAAACTGCCTCCAAAAATATAATATTTATTTTTTTTATCTAATTTTGATAACTTAATTATCATTTTAATTCCTCTAGATTTGAATATTGAACCAAAATAACCAATCTTTAAATAATTTTTTTTTTTATAAACTTTAAATTTAGAATTTAATGATGAAGCATTGTGCAAAACTTGAATTTTATTTTTTTTTACACCATAAACTTGGTATTGTTTTTTTAATGTTTTTGTAGTTGTAATAATCTTAATCAAGGGATCATAATTTAAAATATTCATGTATTTGACTAAAAATTGAATAACACGCCCCTCAATTTTAATATCATCATGAATTTCTAAAATATGTTTTGTAGATAATAATGATAAAATAAAAGATACAAAAAAATTTCTTGTTAAAAATATATCTTGATTTTTGAAATTAGAATTTATTATTGCTAATATTGAATATAAATAATAATTAATTCCAATCGGAAATTTTTTAAAATATTTTAATCTTTCCACATTATATTTATATTTAATATTATAAAAATTATTAAAGTTTTTGTTAAAACCAGTATGTGGTAAAATTAGTTTTACAGAATGTCCTTGTTTTGAGATAAATTCACAAAGTTTGGCTGTTTGAAGGCTGCTTGCATTTTTTGATGGAGAAGCTGAATTAGATATGTAGCAAATGTTCATTTATCTTGGGTCTAATATATACTTTTTTATTAATTTTGAATCAATTGATATATCTTTGGCATTAAGTAAAGCCATTCTACCAACATTCTTTATATAGAAAAAATTTTTAAGAATTTTATAATACTCCCTCTTTTTGTAATCATCAATTAAAATTGTTATTTTTTTTCTTTTTTTCTTTATTAACAAAAATAAATTTAAGCAACACGCAACTCTAAATCTTCCATCAATCAGAACAAAATCAGGATAATTTTTTTTTTTAAAATATTTATTGATCGAACTTATGTAACTTAAAATATTCTTTTTTTTTGCTACTAAAGGATAAGAAAATTCACCGACAGGCCCAATATTGATATAATAGATATCTTTATTTTTTAATTTTTTTTTCATCAAATTAAAAAAAGACTTATCTAACTCTATTGAAACAAATTTTTTTTTTAGTGAGTCTGCTAATAAAGTAGAGGATCCAGATCCAAACTCAAAATAGAATTTAGATTTTTTTAATTTTTTAATAAAATATTCATTAGCTTTTTTACTTCCAAAATTAATATCATTTGAAATTTGTAACTCAGTTTTATTAAACAATTTTTTTTTAAACCGATAAAAATTTTCAAAAAAGATCATAATTATCTATTTTTTCATAAATCTTAAAATCTTGTAAATTGTCAAATTCAAACCAATTAATCTTTTTTCTTAAAGCATAAATAGAATAATTTTTTTTTATTATATGCATTAAGAAGTTAGTAAAATCTATTTTATTATCTAAAATTAGCAATTCTTTAATTATTTTATTTTTTTTTAACTCTTTAATTGTTGATTTTGAAAACTTTGTTATTCCTATGAACCTTCCATTAATATTCTTTATATTATTAACTTTTTTTCCCAAAGATATAATCTTTTTTTTTTTAATTTTTAATTCCTCAAGGTCATTGAGATAATTTTTTTTTAATCTCCATTTTTTTAACCAATCACTATCTATAAGGGTCAAAATTTTTTTCTTTGACCTAATTAATTTTCTAACTATCTGAGCTGTAAATATTATGTCAGCATAAAAAATAAAATAATCTTGAGATTTATATTTTTTTATTACTTCATAAAATGAATAAACCATATTTGTATTTCTAAATTTACTATTATGAATATATTTATAAAGATTTTTAGTTTCTTTTTTAATTAATGAGCTTTTAAATCCTGTAACAAGTATTATATCTGATTTTTTGAATCCTGCTCTTACTAAAGTCTCTAAATTTTTTTTTAATAAAGTTTTGCCATCACTAAACTTATATAAACATTTTGGATAATTTAATCCTGTTCTACTTCCCAAACCTGCACAAAGAATAACTGCTTTCATTTTTTATAAAAATTTTTAAAAATATAATCCAATTTTTTAAAATTTGACTCTCTCTCTGGGTGCCACATAACACCTAATATTTTTTCATTTATATGCTTAAACATCTCTAAATTTCCATCTTTATCTTCAGCAATTGTAATAAATTTTTTAGACTTTGATTTTTTTTTAATACCAAAATTATGATAACATTTAACTTTGATTACTTTCTCTTTAAAAAAATTATCAATAAAAAAAATTTTTGTATTTTTTTTCATATGACCAGATATTTTTTCTATTTTCCCTCCAAAATAAAAATTTAGTAGTTGCATACCCCTACAAACACCCAGTAAAGGAATTTTGTTTTTTAATGAATAATTAATTAATTCTTTTTCGACTTTAAGTCTCGTTATGGATAGATAATCATTTTTAAAAAGATCATTCCCTCCAGGAATAATTATTAAATCACAATTTTTATTTTGCCTAATTTTTTTTTTTGCTATTTTTAGTGAGTTTGGAATTAACTCAAATTCATAATTTTTTTTGTTAAAATAATTTATCCAATAATGATCTATAAAATCAATATTTGTATTAAAATGTTTTTTATAATTTGATGAAATTAAAATTTTCATAGATTTTGTTGTATAATTTTTTGATTTTGACAATTTAGAATAATTTTTGAAAAATTTTTAATATTATTATAATTATCTTCTCCAACTCCAATCGCAGCCGGTATATTTAATTCTTCACACCTAATTGACATATGTGAATTTACTCCACCAAATTTAGTTATAAGTCCTTTTATTTTCTTAGAAAATATCCAATCATAACCAGGATCAGCATTTTCTATTAATACTATTTTATTTGATATTTTATCCTTTTTTGAATTAATGATCATTAGTTTAGATCTAACTATTTTTTTTGTAATAAAATTTGGTTTTGATAATAAAATTGATGCTATAAAAAAATCACTTTTATTAGTTAAAAGATAAGGTAATTTAATACTGTTATTTATTTGATTTACTATCTCTTTTTTTCTAATCTTGTTTAACAAATTTTTTTTATTTGTTTTAGATAGACTCAAAATTTTACTCAAATCTAATTTAGCTAAATTTTCTACAGAGACATTATTTTTAATTCCAATGCTTTTAAATATTTCAATCAAATCACTAAGAGATCTCGTAAAAATAAATTTTGAGTTTTCTCTCATCTTAATTGAATTTAGAAAATAATTTATCAATTCTGTATTTGTAAATTTAAAATTATGAATTTTTAAAAAATTTTTTATTTTATAGTTTTCAGATCTTGAAATTAGTTTTTTTCCATCCTGCCTTAAAAATATTTCATTTATATTATCAATTTTATAACCTGAAATAACATTCTTATACCTTTCTATTTCTATATCATATGTTCCTGGTCTTAAATGGTAAAAATAATCAAAAAATTTTTTTTTATAATTTTTGTTAAATTTCAATTTTTTTTCAAGGTCAATAAATTTATTGGTAATAGTACCAATACTATTTAATAACTTATTATAAGTTTTTTGAGAGATTATTTCTTCTTTAACAAATGAATTAAAAATTTTTTTTGATATAAAAGCATGTCTTGCATAAATTGAAAATGGAATGGTGCCTAGTTTTTTTAATTTTGCGATAAAATCATATAAGTTTTTTTTACTCACTTTTTTATTTAATAGAAAATAATTTATTAATTTTATTCTTTCATTTTCTAAATTTTTTAATTTTTTATCTAAAGATTCAAATTCTTTAATGTGATTAACTATCAAATTATTAGTAAATTCTTTTAATATTTGAAGATATTTTTTTTTTTCGTTAAAGTTTAAAAATTTATATTCTTTAGTTATTTTTTTTTTAAGACCAGCATCAAAGCTTCCATCAACAATGTCAAACTCAATTTTGTCATGAAGATATGGTTTCTTAATTAATTTATTTGACCAGTAATTAACTATTTTGTTTTTCAAACTTTTGTCGATTTTATTTGGCATAAGTGAGTTAAAGCTTAATCTTGTATCAATGTATGGTTTACCTGCAAAATCATACATCAGTCTAGAATTAACATAATTGTATCCCATTTCTTTTCTTGCTTTTGCCCAAGAGTTATTTGTTATTAAATTGCTATATAGCGAATAAGATAATTTACTTGGATGATAGCCTATGATCTCTGCAGGATTCCAATCTGGCATTAAACCAAAAATAGGTTTATTTCCAAAAATTTTATTTTCTTTTGTGATTTTAATAAATTTTTTTTCATATAAATTCAAATATTCATTAAATTTTTTTTTATGAAATTTTTTCCAGTTTTTTAAAGTCGATAAAGGTCTTATTTGAAAGATATTAACTTTACCTTTTTTATCAATTGCAAATTCTACATCTATTGGTGTTGAAGAGATTTTATTTTCAATTTCTTTAATTGCTTTTATTATTTTTAAAAAATTTGCAGATCTTAATCCCTTAATATTTTTTTTATAAATGTATATTACTCTTGAACTTTTTTCACCACCTGAAGTAACTGCATCTGTTTTATTTGAGCTATCATCATAATTTATTACATAATAATCTGAGCCATCCTTAAGACAGTAGTTAGTGACAACCCCACTTAGAATGGAGTTATTTAAAAAATTTTGATATAGAATTTCACTATTTAAAAAATATTTTTTTTTAGTATTTTTTTTTTTATACTGAAAAACTAATTTATTTGTAAGTATTTCAATTTTTTTTTTATTATTCTTTACATTCAAAAATCCCTCGAATTCTCCTGCCATAGATGAATTCAAATTATCTTCTAAAAAGTATGATGATCTTATAGAGATTTTATCACCCAAAAACTGATTTACTTCATTAAGTATTTCTACTTTTTTTGTCTGCCATTCTTGAACAGTAAAATATTTAAAGTTCGGTACTATTGACTCTTTTAGCAAAAGCTCATTAAGAGACTGTAAATTTTTTGATTTTGTAGAAAATTTCATTTAAAAGACTTTTAATATATAATATTCACTTATCTTAATATTGTCACTAAATTTAAGATCAATAACAATTTAAATACTATGAGAATTTTTATAATTTTAGGGTCAGGTAATAGTGGTGCAGGTGCAATACATGATTACTTATTATCTAGGGATGATTTTTTTAGTCCTTTTAATGGAAAAGAATTTAGATTAGTTAATGATCCAGATGGAATAGATGAATTGTATAATTCTTTCTATAAGAATTTTAGTTTTAATGGGGCGTCCAATAAGTTTGATAATTTTTTAAATTTTATTAATAATTTCTATTATTCAAGATACAATATAAAAAATAAAGTTTTAAATAAAAAATTTTTAGATATTTCACACAAATTTACAAGAAAAATTATTTCACTAAATTATAATGGCTCTCCACAGTTTTACTTAGATAAAGTAAATATTATTAAAAAAATAAATTTTTATTTTCAAAGATTTATTTTAAAAAAACGTTCAAAAAATATTAAATTACTTAATATGATTTTGCCCTGTAATGAGAAATTATTTCTGTCATATTGTGAAAATTATCTCTATGAAATTTTTAAATTGAGTAAGAATTATGATGAAAGTAAAAATATAGTAATTGAACAAGGAGGAAATTTTTTATCACCCCTTAGCTCAACAAAATATTATGGATTAAAAAAAGAAATAATTTTTGTCAAGCGAAATCCTAAAGCAATTTTTTGGAGCATGAAGAGAAGAAATTCAATGGCTTATCCAGGACATGATGTAAAATTATTTGTAAAATGGTTTAGAGAAATGCAAAAAAAAATTAATTTTGGTGAGTATGATAAGGTTATTAAAATTAAATATGAGGATTTCTTCTCAGATTTTGAAAAACAAAAAAAAGACTTATGTCTTAAACTCAATATCAGTTCTAACATAAAAGATAATTTTAATTTAATTTACACAAAAAAGAACTTGTTTAAATTCAAAGATAAACTGTCTAATGAGGAAATCAAATATATTGATGAAGAATTAAAAGAATTTTCATAAATGGTAAATAATTTTTATATTGCAGACTTCTCATTACCAAATAAATCGGCTTATTCAGTTCATGTTCTTAAAATATGTGATGCATTTAATGAGTTAAATAAAAAAAAAATTACTTTATTATTACCATATATACAAGATGATTATAGTTTTAAAAGAATTCAAAAAGATTATTTCCTTAAATTTTCACCTATTATAAAAAAATTTTTTTTAAAAAAACAAAAATTTAATTTTATTAAAAGAATTTTTTTAGCATTTAAAATTTATTTTTTTTTAAAAGATAAAAAAAAAGATTTAATAATTTCTAGAAGTATTATAACTAGTTTAATTTTAGCAGGTTTAAATATTAAAAATATTTTAGAAATTCATACAGAATTAACGGGTGTAACAAAGTTTTTTTTTCAAAGTTTAAAAATAAATTTTATAAAAAAAAATTTAAAGTTTATTTTTATTAGTGAAAAATTAAGAAAAATATATAAAATTGAAAAAAAGCAATCATTGATTTTGTACGATGCAGTTGATTATAGAGATTTTAAACCCACAAAAAAAAGAATTTATAGAAAAGCCTGTTTTTACTCTGGAAGCTTTACAAAAGGAAAAGGAGTGGAAATAATTTCAAAAGTTGCAAAAATATTACCTGATTATAAGTTTCACTTATATGGAAATATTGATACTATTGGAGATAAGAAATTTCTTGATCAAAAAAATATTTTTTTAAAAGGTTTTCTTACTTATTCTAAACTAGTCAATGTAATCGATAATTATAAAGTACTGATGATGCCATATCAAAAAAAAGTTGGGGTATTAATTGATGGCATAGACGTTGCAAAATATTTTTCACCCTTAAAAATGTTTGATTATATGGCATCAGGGAAAATAATTATTGCTAGTGATTTAAATGTATACAAAAAAATTTTAATCAATAATTCAAATTCTATAATAATTAAGGATAATGCTTTTGCTTGGGCTAAAAAAATTAAAGAATGTTTTAAAAGTAATAAATATGACTATCTTGGTTCAACAGCAAGAGAAAATTCTAAAAACTATTCTTGGATAAATCGTGTAATTAAAATAAAAGAATTTAATGAAAAATAAAAAAATTATTGTAACAGGTTCATCAGGTTTTATTGGGTTTCATGTGAGCAAACTACTCCTAGAGAATAAATTTGCAATTATGGGTATTGATAATCATAATGATTATTATGATCCTAAACTAAAAATTAAAAGATATAAGATACTAAAAAAATATAAAAACTTTAAGTTTATAAAATTAGACATTAAAGAAAAAAATAAAGTTGAAAAAGTTTTTAAATTATTTAATCCAAACATTATAATTCATCTAGCAGCACAAGCAGGAGTAAGACATTCATTTACAAATCCTAATAAATATATTGACTCTAATATAACTGGTTTCACAAATATACTTGAAATTATGAAAAAGATGTCTCTAAAAAAAATAATTTATGCTTCATCAAGTTCTGTCTATGGGGATTGTAAAAAATTTCCTTTCCATGAAAATTTAGAACTAAATCCTCTTAATTTTTATGGCCAAACAAAATTAATCAATGAAAATATATCAAAAATCTATGAAAAAAATTTTAATATTAAAGCAATAGGTCTAAGATTTTTTACTGTTTATGGCCCATATGGGAGACCAGATATGTTTATTCCAAAAATTATAAATAAAATTAAGAATAATAAAACACTAGAACTATATAATAGTGGTAATCATTTTCGTGATTTTACATATGTTGAGGATGTAAGTAAGATTATTTTACAAATAATAAATAAATTTAATTATAATTTTAACTACAGAATATTAAATGTGTGTAGAGGTAAAGAGATAAGTATTAAAAAAGTTATTAGTATTATTGAAAAAAAGTTAAATAAAAAAATTAAAGTAATAAATAAACCCTTCCAAAGAGGAGACATGAAGAAAACGTATGGTGATAACACTTTAATAACAAAAAATTTTAAAATAAAAAAATTTCAAGAATTTGAATTAGGAATTAGTAAAACTTTAAATAAAGATTATTAATAATCTATAAACTTTTTTTTGAGAAAATAAAAATTTAAAAAAAATAATAACTTTTAATAAAGCATAAGTAATGATTTCCATAAAAAAAAACAAAATTGTATTAATATTATTTATTTCAGGATTATTACTATTTTTTTTAAATATGAATTTTCAACTAAATTCTTTTGGCAAGTATTTAAGTAACTCTGATCTTAGTATTTACCATGGAATAATCAAATCGCCTCCTGAGCAAATGATTTGGAAGCGTGCCTATGAATTCAAATCTGACAGTTCGATTAAAAATTTACAAAATTACGAGTTTCGGCATCACTTTTTGCCACCAAAAATACTGGGTATAATGTCAAAAATATTCAAGATTGAGTTTTATGACTCTCATTCAAATATCAGTATCAAAAATCTTAACTATTTCTTTATTTTTCAAATATTATTTTATTACTTAGCTATTTTTATTTTTTATTTAAAATTAGTCAAAATGAATTTTTCTAAAATGATTATTTATATCAGTATTGCTTTTTTAATTTTTGAACCAACAATCAATCAATACAGCTTAACAATATTTGGGGAAACAATATTTTTTTCATTTTTAATTTTAGTTTTTTCATATCTAATAGACCCTCCCAAAGAAAATTATAAATATTTTATTTTTGGCATACTTCTGGGTGTTACATACTTGCAAAGATCAGTTGCTGCTTTTTTAATTATTATTCCTATCTTGATAATATTTTTTAAATATAATAAAAAAAACTTTATTAAAATATTCAATTTATTTATTCCATTTTTTATAATTTTAATGATTTTAGGCTTATTAAACTTTAATCGATCAAATGTATTTTATTTTTTCCCAACACAAACTATCGATAATTTATATAATTATTTTTTACCTAAAGTAGATAGCAAAATATTTCAAATAAGTGAAGATGAGTCCAAAATTAAATTAAAAGAAGATAAAATAATTTTTGCAAGAAATAATAATTTAAATTTAAATAAAGAAATTGATCGTATTAAATTCTATAACTATCAAAAAGATCAAGCGTTAAAGACATTCATGAATAATAAAATAATAACTTTAAAAACAGCAATAGTATCATCCCTTCATTCAATGTTGCTTAATCCTGTAGAAATAATAAACACAAGAATAAAAGGTAAAGATTATTATAGAAGTGAACTTCATCAAAAAACTATTAAATACAGAATTCTTTATAGTTTCATAATATATTTAATAATTTTAATTGGTTTTATGTATTCTATTAAGAAAAGATATACTGAACCTCATGCACTTCTTCTTATGGCTATTTATTTTTTTATAATTTCAAGCTGGGTAGGATATACAAGATATTTTCTACCTACATTAATACCATTGTGTCTATATTTTGGATTTGGATTGGACTTCTTAATTAAGTTCATAAAAAAAAAGGGTTAATATATTCTATATCAACATTATAATTATTAAAAAAATAGTGTTAAAAAAAATTAATATAAAAACAATAAAAATTATAAAATTGATAAATTTACATCTTTGGAAAAAAGAATTATTAAAACTTTAAAAATAGATTTATAATA
>ENA-UOXV01008479-UOXV01008479.1-marine-metagenome-genome-assembly--contig:-NODE-8479-length-10070-cov-5.364753_pt1 | contig 10070 bp, 6 predicted proteins | sample MGYA00238165_ERZ766961 | MGnify/ENA primary metagenome ERZ766961 (study PRJEB28924, sample SAMN03173240) | marine metagenome | biome: Marine; feature: Water; material: Subsurface seawater | place: North... | reverse complement strand
CACCCCTAACAATGATGGTATTAATGAAACATGGAAGCCTATTGTAACTACCTATGGTGAATATAGTCTCGTAATTATGGATAGATGGGGTATGGTCGTTTTTGAAACCATAGATATAGAAGCTGAGTGGGATGGAACTCACGAGGGAAGGGATGTTCCAGCTGGAAATTACAACTATCGTTTAGTGTTTACCAATTGCGAATTTCAGAAAGAAATATATAATAGAAGATTGACGGTAATTAGGTAACCTGTTTATTACTTATTTGTCAAAAATTGAATCAACTCAGCATTCCAATACTTCCAAGAAAAATTATTTTTTACATATAGTTGGCCTCTTTTACCAATATAATTTCTCTTTTCTTCAGATTTTAATAAATCTTCAATATAAGTTGCAAATTCTTCCGGTGTATTAGCAATTAGTATTTCCTCTTTGTCTTGTGCGCCTAGGGCTTCATTGGCCAACGAACTAGTAATACATGGAATCCCTTGAGCCATTGCTTCTAACAATTTGTTTTGAAGTCCACTTCCAATAATCATTGGAGCTACAAATATTTTACTTTCGGCATAAGACATTCTCATGTCATCAACCCAGCCCGTAACTTCTATATTATCGTGCGCCAATCTTTTTACGATTACTGAAGGTGATTTTCCACTGATTAGCACTTTTACATCTTGCGAATTTGATAAAAGCGGTAAAATATTTTTTACTAAATAACTTGCTCCTTCAACATTAGGTGGATATGACATATTTCCAGTAAAGCATATGTCATTTGTTTTTACCTGATTCAGATTTTCAAAGTAATCGGGTGATATTCCATTCGGAATTACTTTTATTTCAGAACTATTCGGATGATTAATATGTTCTCGGTCGAATTTACTTATGATGGTTTTTTTCTCAAAGTGACTAAAGATTTCTTCTTCATATTTTAATAATCGATTTGCTTCACTTTTGAGTATTGGTTTTAAGTAAAATGGAGCGGTTTCAATTCGTCTTTGCATACCTGCAGAAAGGGCATCCATGTAATCCAAATTCTTCTCGAAAATACTGTACTTCTTGGCATATTCCGCCACGCGAATTAACTGGCAATAAAAGCGTTGCGGCAAATACTTTTCTATGATAATGTCAAGTTCTTTATGGGCTTCTTTGGAGTAGAAATAGGCAATTTGATATGGTTTGTCTTTAAATATGTTTAGAATTAATCGCCAGTAAATTGAAAAGCGATTTAGTCTAATTACATGAACGTTTTCACAAATGGGGTTGAGATGGTTGAATGCTTTTGGAGAAACTTGACCTATGTTTAAACAAACCAAAATGATTCTAAAGTTTTTGCTTAATCCGAGAATTTGCTGATATGCTCGTAGCTTATCGCCTTTGTCAAGTGGATAAGGAACTCTAGAGAGTAAAACTAGTAACCTAGGCTTCTTTTGTTCCACGGTTTATCCATTTATTAATAAAGCCGATCTTTAGAAGTTTAGCCAATTTACTTTTGTAAAATCCAGAATCGAATATGGCGCTATCTGTAGTTGCTTTATAAGTTAAAAAGGCGCCTATTGGAAGTAATACGGCAGAACTAAGCCACATTCCAATCCAAACTTCTAATTGATTGTTTTTCGCCATTTTTTCACCGGTTATGGAGGTCATGTGAAATATTAAAAAGAATATGATGGAAATAACTACTGGCATACCAAGTCCACCTTTTCGGATGATTGCCCCTAGAGGAGCTCCAATAAAAAAGAGAATAAGACAGGCAATAGAGAGTGTAAACTTTCGGTGCCACTCTATATCGGCTCTATTTATATTCTTTCTTCTCATTTTAAGATCGGCATTAAACGATTCTGAATAGGTTTTTGTAGTCCTTAAAACATTGGTAGCCCACGTTAAATACTGTATTTTTTTATTTTTAGGCTCATCCTCAAACCAAGTTTTTGCTAAGGGAAAATCACTATAAACGGTGTCCATTTTTAAACTATCCTTAATGTAAAAAACCGTTTTCAACATTCCCATTTCATATTCTTCACTTCTTTCGTTATATCTCTGCCAAAGGGTGTCTATTTCTTTTGAAATACGCCCTAAGTTCATCATTTTATAATTGTTTTTGTACAACTCTTCATCGCTCCTCTGTAACTTAAAACTGCTTAAATCAAAAGAAATTATCTTTTTTCCAAATGAAGATCGATAATGTGGGAATTTTTCGCCCTCCATTTCATCGTACAAGTGACCTTCGTTTAATGTGAAATTTAAAGATTGCTGATCTGGTGAGAGCACCATGGTACCGGTCTTTGCTCGAATAACTCGATTATTCCCTCTTTGGTCTGAATGATCGTAAATGGTAATATCGTTAAGAACATCAGATTCTTGATCTCTATGTTTCACATGAATTACAAATCCGTCAATTTCCTTATAAAACACATTGTCTTGGATGTCAAATGCTGGTTTTTTAGCTCTTACATCATGCAAGATAGAGGCAAGTTTCATGTTAGCTTGAGGCCAAATCTGGTTGGAAAAATAAAAAGCACCAAAGCTTATAAATACCATTAACACGATTAGTGGTGACATGATTTTTTGTAAACTCATTCCTGAGCTTTTTAAGGCAACTAGTTCGTAATTCTCACCCAAGTTTCCAAAGGTCATGATAGAGGAGAGGAGCACTGCAAGTGGCAATGACATAGGGACTAGGTTAGCCATTGCGAAAAAAAGAAGTTCAAGAATAATAAAGGTGTCAAGTCCTTTACCTATCATGTCATCTATGTACAACCACATAAACTGCATGAGCAGAATAAAAGTGGTCATAAAAAAAGTAATTATGAATGGACCAATGAAAGTCTTTATTACAAGAGTGTGTAGTTTCTTCAATTATTTCTTCTAAAGTGATGCAAAGATAAAATTTGCCATTCAAGCATATTGTAATAAATCAAAAAACCCGTTTTGGGAATTCCAAAACGGGTTTTTAGTTTTATTTAGGTTCTGATTTTTTAAGAGCCCAATATTTCTTTGAGTTTTCCTACTTGTTTGGTCCATAGGTTAGTTGCCTCTTCAACTTCGTCATCATCAACAAAATCGGTAACAATTAATGCAACATCACCTGTCATGTCGTCAATTCTAATTCTGAATTCAAAAAATACTTCAGGATCTTCTTCTTCAACCCATTGGAATCTTACATATTCAGGGTCTCGACCAATTAACATTCTTGCCTCTTCTTCTGCTCCATCCCAAACGAAGGTGTATAGTTCTTCGCTTATCATTACATTATCGGCAAACCACTCTGACAAACCACTAGGCGTTACCAAGCGATTGTACAAAATGCCTGGTGCAGATCGTATTTCAAATTCTAGTTCTATTTTTTCCTTAGTCATGTGTACTATTTTAAATTGGGAGCGCGCAATATATGAAAAAAGCACAAACTCCCATTTCTTTATTTAAATATGATCTAGTATCCAAAAATATCTTCCATACTCAATTCAGTAACTGGGCCATATTTCTCTAAAGTTGATTTATCAATTTTAGTTCTATCCCCAAGTACCATAATAGTGTAAGGTTTCCCTTTTACACGAGTATCAAAAAACATTTTCATAGAAGCCATGTCTGCTTTTTGAACTTCTTCGTAAATGGTTTTTCTGTAATCAGTATTTATTCCAAGTTCTTTATAGCTTAAGTAAGTAAAGAATTTACTATCCTTAATTCTTCTATCACTGGCAATTCTTTTCATAATAGATTTCTTACTTGCTTCAAACTGATTTTCAACTTCAGGCATTTCATTTAAGATTTCAACCATGGCAGCCATGGCATCCCCTAATTTGTCCGCCTGAGTTCCAACATAACTTTGTAAGTAATAAGACTCTGAAGAAGTTTCAGGTCTTGAGTAGCTAGAATAAGCTGTGTAAGCTAATCCTTTTGCCTCTCTAATTTCTTGAAAAATTATTGAAGAAAGACCTCTACCATAATAAGAGTTGTACAAGTTTGCCATTGGCATTATTGTAGCGTCAAATTTTTGATCTTTATTTAAGAAAAGAACTTCAGCTTGAACTTGATCTCTATGAACAAAATATATTTTATTTTCAGTAATATCCAATTCTTCCAATGGAATAGAAGCTGGAACAGCCTTTAAGTCAGCGTTTTTTGTATGATATTTAGTAACCAACGTTTTTGCTTCTTCAGAAGACTCATTACCAAAATAAAAGATATGATGAGCGTATGATCCTAATTCGTGAACCTTATCCGTCAGATCTTTAGGAGTAATCTTCATTAAATCTTCTTCGCTTATTACATTAGTAACAGGATTGTCTTTTCCGTATTTAGCGTAAGCTGGCATAGCAGAATATTGAATTCTTCCTTTTTCTCTTTTTGCATCTTGACGTCTTTTCATTATACCACCAACGAAATTCACATAGGCAACAGAGTCAGGTTGAGCGTCAGCCAAAATGTGCTCTAGTAATTCAATACCTTTTTCAGTAGATTTTTTAAGTCCTGACATGTAAACATAAGTTCTTCTGTCACCACTCCATACACCGAACTGAAGTCCGTTTTTGTAGAATTCCTTTTGTAATTCTTCTGCAGTGTATTTACTAGTTCCAACATATTCAAGATAATCAAATGCCATTGCAGCAACTTTATCATTGTTAGATCCCATTTCAAAAATGTACATTAACTTGAAAAGCTCATTGTCCTCGTTTTTAATACTTCTAAAATCGATATCACCAATTTTGTCATGATTAATATCTTTGTCAAAATCAAGAAATACAGGTTTTAATTCTGAAGAGGGGATAGCAGAGAAAGAACTTAAATACTCAGAAGTAAGAGATTTGTTTAAGTCTACTGGTGTAATTTGAGGTTTATCTACCTTAGAAGTTCCTAAATCTTCACCTACTCTTTTGTAAATAGTAACATAATTGTTTCCAAATTTTTCATTTGCAAACTTTACTATCTGCTCTTTAGTAATACTCTCCATACGAGCCATTTTAGTTGAAACACTCAACCAATCTTGTCCGCTAATAAATGCATCAACTAAATCGAAAGCTCTAGAATTAGACTCTCCTTTTTTAATGGCATCTATTTTCATGTTATTGATAATGGCTTCTAAAGTTTCAGCTTCAAACTCTCCTTTTTTAACTGCCTCTAATTGCTCTAATAACAATTGCTCAGCTTCTTCCATAGTTTGACCTTCTCTTAAAGTAGCATACATGGTAAAAAAGCCATAATCTAACATGAAGTTAGAGTAGGCATAAGATTGAAGTACTTTTTGTTGTTGATTTAAATTTAAATCTAACAAACCAGCTTTACCATTATAAAGTAATGAAGAAAGAATTTCTCCCAATTCAGCATCAGGAGTATTCATACCATTTAATCTAAATGCTAAACTTAGGTTTTCTTTATCTGGACCAAGAACTTCAACTCTTTTAATTTCTGTCAATTCAGGAACTTTAGGGAAAGTTGGGTGAACCAAATCTTCGCTGGCTTTTAAATCACTCCAATGTTTAGCAATTAAGTCAGCGGCTTCTTCATATTCAAAATCTCCAGAAAGACAAATCGCCATGTTATTAGGTACATAGTAAGTATTAAAGTAATTTCTAATATTTACCATTGAAGGGTTTTTCAAGTGTTCAGCTTCACCAATAGTAGTTTGTTCCCCATAAGGATGACCAGGGTATAAGTTTTTATACATTGCTGTATAAACTTTTCTTCCGTCTTGATCTTGACCTCGATTAAATTCTTCGTAAACCGTTTCTAGCTCAGTATGGAAAAAACGCATAACTAAAGCTCCAAATCTTTCGCGCTCTAACATTACCCATCTTTCCAACTCATTTGCAGGAATGGTGTTCATGTAAACAGTTCGTTCGTTACTTGTAAATGCATTTGTTCTGCTTCCACCAATTGTACTAACTGCTTTGTCATACTCATTTGAAATTGCAAATTTTGCAGCTTCGCCTGATACACGATCGATTTCAGCGTAAAGTGCCTTTTTCTTTTCCGGATCTTGCTCAGCTTTATGTTGCTCATACAAATCAGAAATATTTTCTAATAAAGGGGCTTCTTTTTCCCAGTTTTGGGTTCCCATTTTTTCGGTTCCCTTAAACATTAGGTGCTCTAAGTAGTGAGCTAAACCTGTTGTTTCTTTAGGATCGTAGGTAGATCCAGCTTTTACCGGAATTAATGTTTGAATGGTTGGTTCGTTTTTGTTTTGCGTTAAATAAATTTTCAGACCATTGTCCAAAGTGTAAATCCTAACCTTCATCGGGTCATTAGTTACGTAAGAATACTCACGTCCTTTGGAGTCTTTTGTCGTTTTCATTTCGAGTTTATCGCTTGAATCTGTAGTGTTTTCTTTTTTTGATTCGCCACATGAAGCCAATAAAAGCGCAACTGCAGGAATTAATAGATGTTTGATTTTCATACCTTGAATTAATTTAAAAAATGAAGGCAGCTAAAGTAATATTTTAAAGCACGATGCTAACGGATTCTATGAAAGAAAACAAATCCGTTTTTTTCGTAAAGCAATTCAAAATTATCCTGACTATCAATGAATTGCTGCTTACTTGTGTTCTTGCAAACGATGTAAACTGGCTTGTCCATTTTACCGTTCATCAAAAACTCTAAATTGAAATGCTCATTATCGGTCGGAATTCTCTTTCTGGCATAGTATAAATGAGCATAACTGAAGTATTCAAAGGTTTTAATATAACAGTCTTCGCTCTGTTTGCTTTCATAGAATTCAATAGCCGCATTTTGACTGATTAATTCAACTTTGGGTATTATTAGGAAACTCATAGTGGTAAAGCTGAGTAAGGTTCCTGCAAGAAGCCCTGCCCATTTTTTTTCATTTCGAAAGATGGTAAATGAAAGAAGAGCGAAGAAAAACAAAAGAGCAGGTAAATAATCAATTATTCCCCAATTAATATCTGCTTGCATATTTGCTTCAGCAAAAGGATCGTTTACCAAGCCAGAAGCTAAAAGTTTATCCAAGTTTGCTCCAACTATTGGAGCCCCCAGCAGAATTAGAAATAAAAGACATCCAATGGTATAGAAAAGAATATTGAAGGCAATTTTTGGTTTTGACTTAAGATGTGTTACTAAGTAATTGGCAGCGAAATAGCTCAGTGGGAAATAGCAGAGACTTGAGTAATGTATGATTTTAGTTTTTACAATTGAAAAGAGTAAAAGAACTACCCAAAACAACACCACCATTATTAAGTTGAATTGTTTGCTGCTTTCATTTGTGTTGTCTTTTTTAAATAGTTGAAAAATGGCAAATATAGAAAGAGGGAAACATCCGACTAATAATACGTACCAATGATAAAGGAATGGGCCGCCATGACCTGCGTCTTGAATCTGAAATAATCGAATTTGGTAAGTGATAAAATCTTCTACTATGTATGCTCTACCGTTAGCAATTTCTATAACAAACCATAGACTACCTACGATGGTAAAAACAAGTAAAAAAGTAAGAATTCCTTTAATTGAAAATATGGGTTTGAATTTGCTGATTGCCCAAAATATTCCGGCCACCATTAAAAAAATGAGAAGTGCAACTGGACCTTTGGTCATTACTCCTAAACCAATTGATAAGCCAGCTAGTGCAACATATTTTAATTTTTCACTTCCTGCTAATTTGCTTTTTACATATTCATGAGCCAACCAAATGCCCATAAAAATGAAGAGATTAAACCACGGGTCAATTATTCCGCTTTTGAAATAAAGTTGAGGCAATAAGGAAGAAGCGTATAATGCTGCCCAGATTAATCCAAATTGTACATTTTTTAGTCTATTCCCCAAATAAACGAAAAGGGCGAGGCTGAAACTTCCGGCAATAGCATTTGGGAAACGTGCGGCATAATCACCAACTCCCATTAGTTTCATGCTTATGGCTTGCATCCATAAAAAAAGAGGTGGTTTTTCCCAGAAAGGTAAATAGTCAATTGTCACCGCAGAGTAGTCTCCAGTTACAATCATCTCCCTAGCGGCTTCGGCAAAATTGATTTCATCCCAATCAAATAAATGAACCATTCCTAAAAAAGGGTAGAAGATCAATAATGAAATACCAACTACAAGTAGAATTGCCTGATTGACTTTTATTTCTTTCATCATCACTTAGACTTCAAGTTTAATAATGATTTGTTCCACCAATTCAGCTTTTCTTTTTTATTTAAGTTCTCGAAAACTTGCCAACCTATTATGCTAATGATAGTTCCAATTAAAGAACCGAAATATATATCTACCAAAAAATGCTGTGAAAGGTATACTCTAGAGTAACCTCCTAAAATTGCAAATACAAAGAAAAAATATCCCCATTTCGGTTTATTCTGAATTAACATTAACCCCACAAACATGCAGAAAGCTCCAGTGGTATGGCCGCTAGGGAAGCTGTTATGAATATTCATTGCCTCTTCTGGTAAAACTAAATTCAGGCTATAATCTGATTGTCGGTATTTGAAAAAGAAGTAGGGCCTTTCTATGTGTCCGTAGACAAAGTTTTTAAGTAAATTGGTTATTGAACCACTAATCATTCCTGTTAAGCCAAGAAAAAAAGCATAACGAAATTTCACGAATAACAATAGTAATGCAAATGCGAAGAGCATCAACCCATCACCGAAATGAGTATAATAAGTGAAAAAGGAATTAAATGAAGGATGTAAAAATTGATTGAGGTAGATATGTGTTTCGGTACGAGTATTAGATAAAAGGAATATACCAGCAACCAATAAGAATAGTAGGTAAGGCAGGAAAAAAGAATAGTATTTTTTTATAAGTAAAATCAATCTCAATAATGAGTCGCGAAAATAGAAATTCCAAGTACATTGTTGAGTTAGTCAATCATAAGAAATTAAAAATGAATTAATAATTATTTGAGTTAAATGGAATAGAGAAAAAATTATATTTGCAGCCCGAAAAACGAGGTTGAAATGTTGAATTTCATTTTGGTTTTTCGGCGCAGTTCTTAATAAAAATGGCGAGGTAGCTCTCCCGATTCCCGATAGCTATCGGGACGGGATGGTTAGAGCACATTTAAATTCATAATGGCGAGGTAGCTCTCCCGATAGTTATCGGGATGGTTAGAGCACATTTAAATTCATAATGGCGAGGTAGCTCAGTTGGTTAGAGCGTCGGATTCATAACCCGGAGGTCGAGAGTTCAAATCTCTCTCTCGCTACAATTCTTATTTACTTTACTAAGTTTGTAAAGTATAAAATGGCCCCGTAGCATAACTGAATAGTGCACTTGATTACGGCTCAAGAGGTTACAAGTTTGAATCTTGTCGGGGTCACCATTAAAATGAAAAAAAGCCTTGTAAACACTACGTTTGCAAGGCTTTTTTCTGTTAAGGGTATAACAAAAGGGGTAACATTTTAATTGATATGTAGAAATTGAATTGTTTGAAGCGTTGTTTAAAATGGAATGGTAACGTTTCTTATTTAGAATTGAGTAACTATATTAATTACAATGTCAGAAAACAGACGGGATTAATTAGGGAAAAGCAAACACCTCAAGTTCTCGTAAGCCCAAGCGTTGAAAACGAGTGGAGGACTTGGAAATTGAAATAAATGAAACTTGAACATCTCTAATGATTGATCATGATCATGTGCTCAAACAATTAATTTTCCCATATTTGTTGTGTGATACTAACATTAATAATAAAAAGCCAGCTAATAAGTACTTTTTTCATATTGCAATACGTTTTTATATTTGGGATATAGATTGATTACCTGTGGTTGTTCACCAAATGCTCGGCTTGCATTTAATTCATTGAAATGGTGAAAAACACATATTTTTTTTTCGTTTATATAATGCTATTAGCAATGTGTTCTTGTTCTATTGGCGAAAATTCTGAATCAAATATGCTGAGAAACCCTAATGATTGTTTGAATTACATTTTAACAGAGGGAAGAATGAATGACTTAGATTCTATAAAATCTATTTGGGCATGTGCGGTTCAATCTTTTGAAAGTGAAAAAATACTTGAGGCTGCCATTCTACTTGATAGATCATTAAATGATAGTGTGTTTTGTACTACTTTAAACTGGCTGGGAGATACTTTATTTAAGGAACAAGAATTTCTCCTCGCTAGTAGTTATTTTTT
>ENA-UOXV01008476-UOXV01008476.1-marine-metagenome-genome-assembly--contig:-NODE-8476-length-10073-cov-5.006888_pt1 | contig 10073 bp, 9 predicted proteins | sample MGYA00238165_ERZ766961 | MGnify/ENA primary metagenome ERZ766961 (study PRJEB28924, sample SAMN03173240) | marine metagenome | biome: Marine; feature: Water; material: Subsurface seawater | place: North... | reverse complement strand
CCACCGCCTCCGCCGCGGCCGCCCCCGTGGCCCTCCTCACGGCACGCGCCCCCCCCCCCCCTCCCTCCCGTCTCGCGAGACCGCGCCGCCACGCGCGAGCGGCTCGGTGGCACCGGGCCCCCGCGAGCCCCCCGCCCCCTCCCTCCCGTCTCGCGCCAAGTGATTGTGCAGCCAACGACACTTTTGGCGCCAACAACACTTTTGGCGCCGGCAGGGCCGCACGGCGGCGGCCGGCAAGGACGACGGCGCGCGGGGCGATCGCGACCAGGGCTGGGCCCACCGCAGCGGGAAGCTTGAGTGAGCGAGCGAGCTTGAGTGAGCGAGTGGGCAAGTGAGCGAGCGCGGGGTCGGGGGCGCTAGATACAATCTGTAATTACCCGAGGCCCTCGTGCGGCCCCCGCGCGCGGCGGGGGCGGTCACGGGCGCCAGTTGATGAGGTCGGCGGTGTCGCGCGCGCACTTGGCGAGCACGAGGTCTTCGGATGCCGCGAGGGTCGCGAGCTGCGGCAGCGCCTTGTCGAAGGTGGCGCGGAAGGCGCCGTCAAGCGGCGTGGAGAGCACTTCGCGGCGACACTCCGCGAGAAGGCCGAGTGTCTTCACCGTGAGCATGAGCGTGGCGCGCTCGCGCACGAACAGCAGCGCGATGAGGAGGTCCGCGGCCCCTAGCTCGAAGGCCTCCTGCTTGCCCCTGACCGACACGCACACCGAAACCATCGCGCCGACCGCGGCGGTGCGCACCGCCTGCTCGCGGTGCTTGAGCAGCGCGACGAGCAGCGGGACCGCGCCCTCCGCGATCGCCTGCTCTTTGGCCTCGGGCGGGGACGTCAGCAGCGTGAGCACCACCAGGTAGCCCTGCAGCACCAGCGCGTCCCCGCCCTCCCCGCCCTCCCCGCCGGGGCTCTCGCGCCGGATGTTGCCCACCACCACCTTGGTCCCGTCCGCCGCGAGCGCCGCCGCCAGCCCCTCCGCGCTCCGCACACACACCTTGAGCGACTGCAGCGGCTCCGGCGCACGGAACTTCCCGTCGACGATGTGCACGAGGCGCGCCACCGCACCCGCCGCCACCAGCGCGTCGATGCCCTCGGGGTAGTTGCCGAGCAGCTGCAGCGTCGCGTGCGCGTGCCGCCGCGCCGTCACCGACGTATCCTCGATCGCCACCAGCGCTGCGTCAACGACACCGCAGTGGATGCCACGCGCGACGCCTTGCTGCACGCTCAGCAGTTGCGCCAGCACTTTGGTCGCAAGCTCACGGATCGCGGTGTCGCTGTGGGTCACCAGCGCCGTCACAAGCTCGACACCGCCAGCCTCCACCTGCGACACCTTGTTCTTCGGCGCCGACAGCAGCCACTTGGAGATCGCGTCAAGGGTGTTGAGTTGCTTCACCGCGTCACCGCTTGCGAGCCCCTCTGCGAATTTGTTCGGCGCACGCCCCAGGAAGGCTACCGAAACCTTGTCTGTCGGCTTCTCGACGACGTATTCGCGGGTCTTGTGCATGTCGAGGGTCCGCAGGGTCGCATCAGCACCGCGAGGCATCCCGTATATTTGATTCGGTCGCTTGTCCGGCCCACGTTCCGTCTCACCCCACTCATACCCCATCGTTCCTCCAGGCACCCGCCTCAACGGCTGCGGTTCCCACAGGCACCCACCCCTCTTTCACCCATCTAAATTAGACCACTTTTCCGGGCCGCGGGCGAACATGAGCAGCTTGACGGCGTCTGCTGCGATCCTCCTCGCGTCAATTGCACTAATGCATATACCCTCCAACAGCGGATGGCAGCAAGGAGTATCGCTACCGTTTCCCGTCGTTCGACCATCGACATGCGCCATGGTTGGCGGAAGAATCCGCGGTTGGGGAGCCGGCCCCGGAATGTCGCGGGGCCCCGGTCAGCAGGGGGGCAAAGCGCGCCAAACAGCGCTTGTCACAATGGGGATTTCAGACACCAACCATCTGAAGAAGGCCGACGGGTTCGCGGACGCATCCGCCGGTGATTGCTTGCCTGTGCCTTTGCCCCGTGAGAACTGCGCGGCTTGCGGCGGGGTGCGTGAGACGGCCCTTGGCCCTGGGCAGATACATTGGCGCCGGTCGTGATTCTCGTCGACACATTCCTCGACGAGGTGTCGTTGTATGCCCACCTGTCGTTCATGCCAAACCCGCCAACTTTAGAAGAAACCCTTGCCCCCTCTTCAAGCACGCTGGGCGAGCGGCACCTACGCTGACTCTGCCGCAACCGCAGAACATCGGCAGCGCGGCGCGCGCGATGCTCAACTTCGGGATCGCCGAGCTGCGCCTCGTGAACCCACAGACGGACCACCTCAGCGAGGCCGCCCGCAAGCGCGCGGCAGGCGCCGTCGCCGTCCTCGAGAACGCCAAGGTACATCCCACTGTCGCCGCGCCCCACGCGGGCCTCTCCCGCACCCGTGCCGCAGGCTTGGCGCGCCCGGCGGTTGGGGTGTGACGGGTGCGTGGGGCGGGGCAGGTGTACGCGGGGCTGCCCGAGGCGGTGGGCGACCTGCACAAGGTGTACGCGACGACCGCGCGCCTCCGCGACATGACGCAGGAGGTCATGTCCGCGGGCGCCGCTGCCGCGCAGGCCGCGGAGGTGGCGGCCGCGGCGCGCGCGGAGGGCGCGCGGCAGGCGTCGGGATTCCTCTTCGGGCCCGAACGCTCGGGGCTGACCAACGCCCACCTCGCGGACGTGGACTGTGTGGTCCAGATCCCGACGAACCCCTCCTTCTCCTCCCTCAACCTCGCCCAGTGCCGCCCCCGCCCGAGCCCCGGCCCGCGCCCGTGCCCCCGCCCCGGCGGGCGCCCCCGCGTGCGCGACCGACGCGGCGGGCGCACGGCCTGAGCGGGCGCGGTGGACAACAAAAATAAATGAAATCATGATTTTCCTTTATTCCTTTACAGGGCGGTGAACCTGGTGTGCTACGAGAGCTGGAAGGCACGGGAGGAGCAGCGCGCGGCCGCGCCCCCCGCGGCGGCGGCGGCGGGCGGGGGCCCGACGCTGGCGGCGGTGGAGGATGGGTCGCCCGCAGCGCTAGTCTCGCCGCGAGGGTACAAGGACGACGGCCTCCTCGCCGACAAGGCCACCGTCGCCGCGTTCCTCTCCCGTCTCGAGCATGCGCTCGACGACGCGCGCTACTGCCCGGACCCGCACAAGCGCGACATCCTGCACACAAAGATCCGCGCCATCTACCAGCGGCGCGCGCTGACCAACCGCGACGTGTCGACGCTGCAGGGTGTCCTCTCGGCCCTGGTCCGCCAGGGCCCCAGAAGCGACGCGCCGCGCGCGGAGTGAGCGCCGCCCGGCCGCATCGGCACGCGGACGGTGAGGCGGGCAGGGTGCGGCAACGGCACAGCCTGGTATCCTGTGCTGTACACAACTATCCGCCCGCTGCCCTCTCCCTCGCCTCGCCCGCTTACTGTCAAAATTGCTCTCACCCTTCTGCCCCCGAATCCTCTCTGCCGGATGCGTCCCCCTCCGCAGCACAGAGTGCCCGGCGGCCCGGCGCGCTCCGGCGGCGCTCACGCGCCGAGCAGCGCCTGCCCCCGGAGGGCGCGCATCGTCATCTCGTAGGCGACGAAGAGGATGGCGTTGGAGGGCGCGGCGCGGGCGACTGTGATGCCGCAGCCGCGGTATAGCCCCTTGATGCCTTCGGTCCTGAAGACGTGCTGGAGCACGTTGGGCACGTTCACCGACGTGCCTGCAGCGAGGCCGTGCGTGCCCGTCTGGATCTTGGACTTGACGACGTCGAACGGGAACGGGAAGAACCAGTAGCACATCCCGCCCAGCGCGCCGGACGCCGCGAGCTGCCCGGGGTTCAGGTCCGCCTTGGTGCCGCCCTTGGGCGTCTGCAGGTAGACTCCGAGCTCGTAGCCGCCGAACCACGCCGCGTTGCCTGGGACCTCGCGGCACAGCGTCCCGACGTGCCCCTGGAATAGAGCCTGCGGGCCGCCCTCCCCGACGGTGCGCGCGATGCAGTCCAACGAGTTCTTGTAGCGCACCGCGCTCTCGTTCGACGTCTGCATTCGGCACTTAATCAGCTCAACCGGCGTGAGAATCGTCGCGACGCAGACCCCCGAGAACATCCCGCATGCCAGCTTGTGCGAGAAGGGGATGCTCTCAGCGTCGACGCCCTCGGGCGAGATCAGGCGCCGCGCGAAGGCGTACGACGAGAATAGCACCGAGTTCTCCACCATCGAGCCGAGCAGCGGTGAGGGAAGCCCGCGGTACCTGCGAGCCGTCGCCCCGCACGTCAGCCACCTCGCCTGCGCGCGGCCGCGCCCCGCGTCTCTCGAGAAGTGCTTCCCGTGCATGTCCAGGCGCGGCCCCCGCTCGCTGAAGGTGCGCCGGGCCGGGAGGGGAAGGCACAGGGCGAAAAAGCCATCCGAGCGAAGAGTCTTCATGAGAAGGGTGATCGGAGAGACCGGGGGTCCCTTGGCAGACTGCAGGTCGGTACAGCTCGTCAACAAAATGCGCAGGGCTGAAAGTGGGGGAATAGCAGGAACCGCTTTTTCGTGGAAAGACATGTGACCGTCACAACTGCGGGGACGCCTCGAAAACGATCCGAACCACGTGGCACAAAATGAAAATACAACTTCTCCAGCAGAGCACCCTGTTCCTAGCTAGCCAGTAGGCCGCTGCAGGGAGCTGATGAATCTGCTTAGCACGAGCACCTGCGTCTGCGCCTGGACCTTGACTGTGTCGAGCGGATACTCCACGAGTTTGCACACAAAACCCGCAACGGTGCCAGCAATCAGCTCATTGCGCGCCTGCGCTGCTTCAGACTGCTCCGACATCTCACGGAAGCCTCTGTGTTGACCCCGAAGTCCTCAGTGCCGACCGAACCTGCCTTCGCGACGCCCGGGGCTCTCTACAGTCACAGAGACCCACCCACTGTGGGTCTGTACCCTTTGTCGCAGCTCACAACACCGCAACAGCGACGCGAGCGTGTGAAATGCGGATGCGCTCACCAACTGCACGGCCACCCCGCTTCCGCGAGTGTCAGATCCCTCAACGCGATAAGTCCTTAGTACTCCGGCCACTTCCGAACACCACGATGTTGCTAAAAGTTAAGTTTCGCCTGGGGATTTCGCGCGCTCCTGCCCCTCGAGCTGTTGTGGCGGCCCGGGTGGGGGACTGCTGCCTTCCGCGCAGAGCGTCATGGAAAACGAACACCCCAACGTGGCAACGCGGCCACGACGGCGGAACCCTTTCACTGATAAGGCTTCCGGCCGCTTGGCATTCCCGCCGCTCGAGGAGGCACTCCAGGTCGATGTCGCGCCCGGTTCGGCACGCTGCTTTCCAACCGGCTGGCCGGCGGGGATGCCCCCTGACTGCTCTTCACGCGGGCGTGCAGGCACAAAGGCACACTGAGCATGCAGGCGACAGCGAAGCTCCTGTGAACTTGACAATCGGAATGCAGGCCCTGATCAACAACGACAGCTTCGACGCCGACCAGCAGCAGCACGCGTCATCCGACGACGAATCCCAGCCCTCGTCGCCCTTTCCGTGGGCGTCCAGCCACTCATCGCCGGAGCGCAATCCTCCGCAGCCGTCGCTGCTGTTGCAGGGCACTCCGGATTGCAAGTGGGTCGGGGCCCGGCACAGCATGACCTCAAATGCGTCGTCTGCTAGCTCCCCCGAGCCGTGCATGGCGGACTTGTTCATGGCAGCACACCGGACACGGTCGGAGGGAAGCTCAGCGCACACTAGCGTCGCACCCAGCCCCGTGGCAAGCCCCGGTAACGACACGGTCGTGGAGCTGGGGAAGAGCGCCTGGAGCCCGGCCGCGCCCAGGGCGGTGCGCTCAGGCGACTCTCTGAATGCAAGCTGCCTCTCGCCGCCGCCAAGTCAGCGCCCCGACGCGGCACACTTGGGCGCGTCGCCCGCCATGTCTCCGTTCACGTGCGCGCCCTCGACGCCGCTGCCGGGCGGCGCGGGCGCGTCCTCCCTCGCGCGCGCGCGCGTGCTCCACACGCCGCAGACGCCCGCGACGCCCGCGAGCTGCCTCAAGGGCGCGGACCGGCACCGGCAGGCGCTGCTGGGCAGCACCCCGCGCGTGCGCTTCAGCGCCGACCCGCTCGGCCTCGCCGCCTGCTCGCCCATTGTCTCCGCACGCTCGCCCCCCTGGGACTCCGGCGCTGCCCGACGCGTCTCGCCGGGCGCCGGCGTGAGCCCCGCCGCGGCGCGCGAGGACGGCGCGGCGGCTCGCGCCGCGGGGGACGAGGTGCATGGCGGTACGGGTAGCTTTGCGGCGAAGCTGGGCGGCAGCGCGGGGGAGGGGGGGGGGGCGGCGGCGGGCGCGCTCGCCGAGCCGCCGCGCGCGCAGGCGGGCGAGGGTGAGAACTGGAACGGATTCATGTACAACCTCGCGCAGGCGGGCGAGGGCCTGTCTGACTCGCTCGGGCGGAGGGAGGCGACGGTGCACGTGTCGGGCCTTAGCTCCTCGCTCTCGAGCTCCAACGGCTCCAACTCGAGCATCAGCTCGCGGCGCTCCCTCGCGTCACACCCGGCGTTCCGCGACCCGGCGGCCGAGCGCGGCGCCGCGGGCGACGGCGACGCGCTGCTCGAGCGCTCGGCGGACACGAGCGGGATGGCAGGCGAGGACCTGGCGGGACTTGCGGCAGCGGGCGAGCAGAGCTTCGCGGAGGAGGTGCAGGTGGTGCGCTACTCAAGCGCACACCGCTGGCTAGCCGGCGAGGGCGAGGCGTCGCGGGACGCGCCGGGCGCGGGCGGGGAGGGCGCGGCGGCGGGCGGGCGCGGGAAGCAGCTGTGCGCGACGCTCGTGCTGGACCTGCGCGACGACGGCACCTTCACCATGTGGCACGAGGTCACCGCGCGGCGGCGCCGCGGCGAGGCGGCGCCGCCCGGCGCGGTGGCGCTCGCGCACCTGCGAGGCACATACGAGGTGCAGCGCGCGCCGGGCGCGCAGGCGCGCTGCGTGTTTTCTGCGCGGGCCGAGGACGCGGGTACCTCGCGCGAGGGCGGCGCAGCGGCGGCGGCCGGGGCGCCCGAGAGGTTTGCGGCGGCGCTGGACCGCGCGGGGCTTGTGCTTGAGGCGTGGCCGGGGGGCGGCTGGGCGTCGGGCGGCGCGGGCGACCTGAGCTGCGCGCAGGCCATCCCTGCGGTGCTGCCGCGCGCAGTGCGCGGCAGGCTCTCACGGCTGCGGCGCATCTACGCGAACGCGGCGGGCGCGGACGGCGGCGGGAGCGCGGTGGTGGAGTGCGCGGGGTGCGGGTCCGTGCTTGCGTGCGACTCGGCGTCCGTGCTCTGCTGGTCCGGTGCAGCGTCATCATCGTCCGGCGCGGCCTCTGTGGCCTTGGGCGCCTCAGCCCGCGCCCCCTGTCCTGCGGGGGCGGGGGCGGAGGCGGGGCGGGGCAGCAGCCCTCCCGCGTCTGCGGGGGGCGCCGCGTCGGCCTCGCTCGGCGGCGGCCGCGCGTGGTCGTGCGCCGGCGACGCGGCGCCCGCGGCGCCGCCCGCTGGCGGGGCGCCGGGGCCGGGCGCATGCTGGGGCGGGCGGTCGCCCGCGGGGCAGCGCTTCGAGCAGCAGCTCCGTGCCGACCTGCGCGCGCGGCAGGCGCGCGCCGGGGGCGCGCCCGGGCGGTTCTCATGGCCTCCGGGGGGCGGGGCGTGGGGCGAGCGGGGCACGGAGCGGTCGACAATGGGCGCGACGTGGCTTGGGGAGTGGGCGCAGCGAGGCGGCGGCACCGGTGTGGACGTGCGCTCGCCCGGCGGCGCGGGGCTTGAGGCGTCGGCGGTGGGCGCGAGCAGCCTGGGCGCCTCGACGGCCGGCCTTACGGGCACGAGCCTCCTCGCGGGCGACCAGTCGGGGTGGAGCGCCGCCTCGCGGTGGGAGGAGTGGCGCGCAGGCTGGGAAGAGGGCTCGCGCGTAGACGCCGAGAGCTCCAGGCTGTCGCACTCGCGGTTGGCAGGGCGGCTCGCGTCTCGGGCGGCGATGCAGGCGCGCGCTGCCCTGTCCTCGCCCCTCGCCCCTCGCCCGCTCCCCGCTCCCCCAAGCTAGACCCGCCGCCTGACGGACCCGTGGGCGCGGGCGCGGGCGCGGGTGCGGGCCAGACACCACGCCCGAGCGCGCGGCTCCTGACGCATCCGATCCGCTGCAGTGGGACTCGCGCCCGGCGGTGGCTGCCGCAGCGCTCTCCGCCACGCGCGCCTCGACGCGGCGCTGGGCAGGCGAGGCCGAGGTGCTGCGCTTTCTGCCCGCGCCCGCACCGGTCTCGCGCTACCGCACCCTCCGCGCTCAGGCCACGCCGCCGCCGCGGACACGTCTAGACCGCCACCCGTGGTCGGCATGACGCGCGGACAATCGGCGACCGCTGTGTAGCGCCGAGCCAAGCGAAGGAGAAGGGGTAGGAGGCTGCAAGCCAGCGACCGGAATAAGTAATGCAAGTTTCGACACGCCGCAAGGACGTTCTGCGCATCCGATAATAGGGCGGGTCGCGTCAATCTTGTTTACTGCCGTCGCCCAGGCGCACGTGTGCCCGAACAACTGCAACATTCCCGCGCGCAGTCCGCCATATGCTTGCAACGCCTGCGAGCGCCAGCAGCAGCGAGAGGGCTGCAGCACAATTGACAACGGGCGTAGTGATCGGCACGCAGCCGTCTGCGTACGCCCTGCAAAACGGGAGAGGGCTGCGTTGGTGAGGCGAGTTGCCAGAGACACGCGGCTCGCGAGTAGGCGCAGGGAGGGTGCCACCAGCCGTAATGCTCGACGGAGAAGGTGAGATGGCGCCACTTGGCGGGCCACGGTAATTCAACGCAAACCCACGGAGGATTCGCGTCGATCCGCTGGAGATGTCCCGTCGCAAGGAGCAACAAGTTCAGGTGATCGTCGCTCTTGTTCGACCTCTCAAGCAAGAGTGGCATCGTCTTATCTCGCAGGTCCACCGCAATCGAGTGGATTGCGTCGTTTATCGCCATCGCTTCCCCCACCACTCCGCGCGAAGCCCAAACCGCCCAGCCCAGGTACGGCAGTGCGCCGGCCAGCAGCACTGAGGCCAGGCTCCCACCGACGGCAGCTGCCAGCGTGGCAAGCAGTGACAATCCGAGAACTGCTGTGGCTGCCGAGTTGACAAGAGGGTCCTCCTCCAGCGGTCCTTTCATCTGCAAGAGTGTGTGAGCTTGCTGTTTCATGCTGTTGGTGGTGCCGAGGCCCGCTAGAAATCGGGGTGTGTCTCGACAGCCAGCGGGATTATCAAAATGCTGATGCTAAGACCAGTGGCGGGGAGCAACCGCGTGCCGGGCCATGTTTGCTGCCTCAGAGAAGTAGTTCGCCCACATATCTATTGTTTCCCGGAACTCGTCTGCGTCCTCCGTGTAGGGCTCCAGCGAAAACTGCGCCTGGTTCACGCGCAGTGTGTTGCTCACGTCACCCAGCTCGCTCTGAACCTTCCATAGCGTCGAACCGAACCTCCGATGTGCAGCCGCACCGACAATCAACCCAAAAACACCGGAAACAACTATTGCACGGCGCATCCCGCCCCCCTCCCCCTCGAGGGCTGCCTCCCCTGGGCCCATGCCGCGTCTCTCGATTCTCGAAAAACATTCACGAACAGGTAGCGAGCTCCCCACATTTGAGTATGAGATCAACCTGGCCGTCACTTCACGTGCGGTGTCTTGATCGAAAGCGATGGCCCGCAAGCACAAGAAGAGACGTACCCACGTGGACGATGCCGCGCTGGAAAAGACTGGTGGTGAGAAGGTGCCAAAGAGTTTTGTCATTCGCAGGTCAGCCCCTGCCTCCACACTCTGTATGCTCTGAGACTCTAGTCAAGGCCTACTGATTTGGAGCTGCCGGTGCCCTCGAACGCCCTCCAGCGGATGTGGCAAACGACGCTGGCTAGTAGGATCGATTGCACGATTTATGTGCTGTTTGCAGTAGCAAAAACTGTTGTCGTGTTGATCCCCATGGTTGCGGTTGGCAGGGGCAAGGTTCCTGCGTTAGTGCGGGAGCTAATCAAGGACACACGCAAGATGATGTCGCCCTTCACGGCACTCAAATTGCGCGAAAGAAAAACGAACAACTTGAAGGACTATGTTTCACTGTCTGGTA
>ENA-UOXV01008474-UOXV01008474.1-marine-metagenome-genome-assembly--contig:-NODE-8474-length-10076-cov-5.681369_pt1 | contig 10076 bp, 8 predicted proteins | sample MGYA00238165_ERZ766961 | MGnify/ENA primary metagenome ERZ766961 (study PRJEB28924, sample SAMN03173240) | marine metagenome | biome: Marine; feature: Water; material: Subsurface seawater | place: North... | reverse complement strand
TAGTTAACATTGCTGATGCTATCTTGTTATATTTCAGTTTATATGATTTTAAAAAAATTAAACTTTTAACATCCCAGGCACTTGCAAACCAACCAATACCTATTTTTTTTGAAAATTTATCTATTTCATCGTACTCTTTAGAGCCAAACTCAATTTTAATTTTATAATCCAAGTAAGTCATTCTACCCCAAGGAGTGTCCCTCATAATATTTTTTTTATGATCTGGGGTACTTATTTTTGGACTTCTCTTTTGAAATTTTACAAAATCACAACCATGCATTTTTGCCATTTGCATCATTTTTTTTGCCAATAATATATTACCATTATGATTAATACCTATTTCAGCAATAAATAATATTTTTTTGTCCATATTAAAAGATTAGATATATATTATAAATCAAATTAAATAAAAGGTAATTGTGAAAAATTTAAAGATATTACATTATGGAATTCACAATAGTGTAAATGGCAATCTAGGAGACAAAATTCATTTTTTTCTTTTAAGAAGATGGTTTGATCAATTTTTTTATCCCACTAAATTATCATGGAAATTAAAACAAATTTGGGAAAATAATTCTTTATACAATATTAAAGATATTAATAAAAAAATTGATTTAGTTTTAGTAGGAGGAGGGGGTCTTTTTTTATCAGATCAAAAAAATTCCGATACATCAAAAAGTGGCTGGCAGTTAAATATGTCTAATAACTTAATGTCTCAAATAAATAAACCAATAGTGGTATTTGGTGTTGGTTACAATCGATTTAGAAATCAAAAAGATTTTAAAAAGATATTTAGAAAAAATATCAACATACTCTATGATAAATCAATATTTTTCGGTTTAAGAAATAAGGGTTCAATTAAAAATACATCAAAATATTTAGTTAAAAAAAAAAAATTAACTTTGCAACCTTGTATTACAACTATAATCAATAAGTTATCATACATTAATAACAGTAATCAATCATTTAAGATTAAGAAAAAAATAGCAATTGGATTTTCTGCTGACAGAATGAATTATAGGTTCAACAATAAAAAAATATTTAAAAATTTTATTTCAACTATAGAAGATTTAATTTTATTATGGAAAAATAAAAATTATAAAGTTGAAATAATACTTCACAAAAATTTAGATATTTTAATAGCAAAAAAAATAAACAAAGAAATTCTTAAAAAAATTAAAATAATTAATCTTACAGATGTCTCTGTTAAAAAAACAATTGATTATTATAAAAGTTTAGATTTACTTTATGCTATGAGAGGGCATCATCAATTAATAGCTGCAGGGCTATGCATACCTTTTTACTCAATTATTTCACATGATAAAATTAAATTTTTTGTAGATGATAATAATCTAAATAAATATTCTGCAGATGTAAATGATTTGAATTTTAAAAAAAAAATTTTAAATTTTTCAAAATCTGAAAGCAATATCTTTAAAATCAAAAATAAACTTGATGAAATAATAAAAAAGAATTTTAAAATAACAGTTAAAAATTCATCTTCTATTAAAAAATTTTTAAATAAACTTAATTGAAATATTTTTTTGCAGCTCTTAAATCTAACGTATCATTTATATCGATTGATAATTTAGGATTGCAAAATATAGGTTTCATTTTTTTGGAACTATGAAAATTTTTAAATTTGATAAGGTTTTTACATGTGGATAAGAAAAATGATCCATTTACAAAAAAAACTTTTTTTGATTTTTGTCTTTGTTTTAAATTAAAATTTTCAGCAGTTAAGTTTTTAGATTTATCCAAAAATCTTATATTGTTTTCATAAAATTTAGTTTCTGTAACACCAATTAATGAATAGTATTTTTTAGTATTAAATTTATCAACATGAGACTTAATCTTAGTGATTTCTCTTAAAGGGTAAGTGGGAAGCATCATTGCAACTAAAGTTTTATCAGAAATTTTATAATTTTTAATAATATCCAAGACAACATGAATAGTATGAGTGTTATCTTTTGAAAGTTTAGCATTTCTTTTATGAAAGTTAATTTTTTTTTTATTTATAATCTTATCTTGAATTTTTTCATCTTCACTACTGACATATATTTTTTTAGGTTTTAATTTAATTGCTTGATTAATAGTAATGTTTATTAAACTCTTGTTGTTAATCTTTTTTAAATTTTTTTTTTTAATTCCTTTACTGTTCATTCTTGCTGGAATAATTATAATTAAATTTTTTTTGATCATATGTTGAAATAATTAGTAAATTTTTTCAAATTTTATCATATAATGAAAAGATTATAATAATATTATTAATTATAAATCTTTATAAATAATGTTTTTGGTTAAAAATTTGTTTAACTTAGATTTTGCATCATTATTTGAGTTCCCAAGATAATAATCTAGTGGGAATGAATTATTATAACTCACATTACTTTTATACTCTTTTTGTACAAAAAAATTTAATTTCTTATAAAAATCATTTTCTGAGTAACCATAGTTTTCTTTTTTAAGCTTTAAATTTAATTGGATTTTTTTTGAAATTTTATTTTTTTTAAAAAAATAAGGTAATAACATAAATCTATTTGCTGCAATACCTTCTAATACAGATGTTGTGTTCCATCCAATGACGATTTTTGAATTTTCTAAAAATTTATGGCCAACACCAAATTTATATAATTTTATATTTTTTGGTAAATTCTTATATTGAGTACTATTAATTTTATCTCCAGTTTTTATCTTAATAATAATTGAAACATCAGGATTATTAATTGCAAACTTTTTTAAAATTTTCAAAGTTTTAGTATGTAGTTTTTTCCAGTTATATTTTTTGTATTTATCAAAAGGAGTAATATTTTTTAATCCAGGTTGTTCCATACTTTTTGGCAAACCTCTATAGCTTTCAATTGCATAATATAAAATTTGTTTTTTTGGTATTACTTTTCTATAGGAAAAACTTAAACTTAGTCTTGAACAACCAACAATTTCAATTTTATCTTTAGTAGATATACCAGACTTAATTAAAATATCTTTACCAATATTTGAATAAACTGCAATTTTATAACCTTCAAATTTCTCAGTTAGCCTTTTACAAGAATATATTCTAAATTCTTTTTGTAATTCAGTCATTACGCTCTCTTTATACAAAAGCAAAAAAGGAATTTTTAATTCATTACAAGTCTTATGTAAGTCTTTTTCAGCATAATAATTATAATTAAAACCAATAAAAGCATTGAAGAAATAATTTTTTTTAAATTTTTTTATAAAAGTTACTAAAAAATTTTTGTATTTTTTTTCTAATCTTCTAATTTCATTATTATGATTAAAATCTGTATTTTTAATCAAATCTTCATACTTATTCTCAAATATTGCTTCATATATTTGTTTAAAAAAAGCTCTAGGACAATCAAAATATAAAATATTACGATTAATATTTTTTTGACCTACGGTCAAATCATCAATTCCACCAGTTTTACTTAAAACTATAACTTTATATTTAGAGTTATTTTTAGGTAAGATCTTTTTAATCTTAGTAAGATTTAAAATTAATAAGAAACTTAACAAGTAAAACATCTCATTTTTCACAAAAAATGGAATTAATAATTTGTTAGTTTTGGATAGAATACTAAATTTTATTTTATATAAATTGAAAAAAAAATAATGCATGTTTTGTATTCTTTATAATCAATTAATTAATAAACCAATATAATTATAATCATAGAGAAAATACAAGTAGGGACATGTCACTAGATTTTAAGAACGTCAATTATGTGATAAATTTTTTATATTTTTCAACTTATTACTATTTTAGTATTGCAAGTTCATAAATTGAACACTATTAGTTTACATTATTTGAACACTTATGGATCAAAATCAAGATTACTTAGATATTTTAAGAAAGATTAATAGTAAACCAAATTCATCCCAAAGAAAACTTGCAAATGAATTAGGATTTAGTTTGGGAAAATTAAATTATAGTTTAAACGCATTAAAATCTAAAGGGCTAATTAAGATTAAGAATTTTAAAAACAATAATAAGAAGATTAATTATTTTTATCTTTTAACACCAAGAGGAATGTCAAAAAAAGCAATGTTAACAGTTAATTTTATGAAAAAAAAAATGTTAGAATATGAAGAACTTAAAAGTGAATTAAAAAAAAAAAATGATTAAAAAGATAATAAGGTTTATTTTATTACTTGATAATAAAACAAAAAGAAAATTCATAACATTAATTTTATTTGTTTTTCTTGGATCTATTGTTGAGATTTTTTCTTTTGGATCAATTATGCCTATTATTGATATAATTATTAACGAGAAAAATAGTTATTTATCAAAATATGATTTTGTTAGAGATTTTATTCTTAGTTTTGAAAATAAACTTGAACTCCTTTTATATTTAACTTTTTTTATATCAATTATATTTATTTTAAAAAATTTATACCTTATCTTTTTAACTTGGTTTAGTGCTAAATTTACTAACAATGTGAGGATTTTTTTTAATTCATTATATCTAAACCAAATATTAATTAATCCATATTCATATCATTTAAAAAATGATAGCTCTAAGATTATCAGAGATAGTATGGGGGAAGTTACAGCTGTAACTAAATATATGGTATTCCCAACTATACTTACTATTTTAGATTTGGTAACTTTCTTTGGGTTGGTAATTCTAATATCATTTACAAATTTTGAGGCAAGTATGCTTATATTTGCAACATTAATTTTATTTGGTTTTTGTTATGTAAGTTTTTTCAAAAAAAAATTAGACTTTTTTGGTAAAACTAGAATCAAAAATGATAAAAAAAAAATTAAAACAATTATAGAAAGTTTAAGATTAATAAAAATTGTAAATATCAAAAATAAGATAAATTTTTTTCTAAACAGATATAAAGTAGCTGATTATAAAACAGTAAGATCCAGTGTTGTTAATACTGTTGTATTAAACTCAATCAGATTTCTCTTAGAAATTATAATGGTGGTGATGTTTTTATCGTTAATATTTCTGGCTTTTATTAATAATTATGACATCAATGATTTATTTGCCTATTTAATTTTTTTAGGAGTATTTTTTGTAAGATTATTACCGTCTGTAAATAAATTTTTAGTGCTTTTAAATAATTATAATTATTACGGTAAATCACTTGATAATATTTATAATGATATATCAGAGTTCGAATTAAGATTAAAAAATATACAAAATAAAAAGATCATTAAAAAAGAAGATTTTAAAGGTTCAATTAAGCTAGTAAATGCAAGCTTTTCCTTTGAAGATAAAAAAATTTTAGAAAAAGTTAATTTAAAAATAAATAAAGATGAAATTACGGTGATCTCTGGTGGAAATGGTGCGGGTAAATCAACATTAATAAATATTATATTAGGATTACTTCCATTAAATGCAGGAGATTATTTAATTGATGAAAAAAATATTTCTATTTCAGATTATAATCTTTCTAATTTAATAGGATACGTTCCTCAAGAAATCAATTTAATTGATGATACTGTTGAAAATAATATTGCATTTGGTGAAAATGAAATTGAAATTGATTATAAATCAATAATTGCAATTTCAAAAGAGCTTCAATTTGATGAGTTATTGATAAAAAGATTAAATGATAAAAATTTTATGGCTGGTGAAAATGGTCAAAATCTTTCTGGTGGACAAAAACAAAAAATTGTTTTGGCTAGATCACTTTATAAAGATCCAGAAATATTAATTATGGACGAACCTACAAGTGCCTTTGATGAGGATAATATAAACTTATTTTATAAATTAATTTTAAAACTTAAAGGAAAAAAAACAATAATAATAATTACACATGATGAAAAAGTTAAGAATTTAGCAAATAATAACTACTTAATCAAAAATGGAAGTATTCAAAAATTTTAAATGCAGAAAATTGACTTTATTTATGAAAAACCACTAATCGTAAGTCTTATACTCTCCCTCTTTTTTGTTTCTCTTAAATGGATATTTTCTTATTTAAATTTTGATGAAGATATAACTCTAAGAATAATTAATGATACCTCAGATACAGCCTACTATCCAATAATAAATGCTTTCTCAAATCTAAATTTTTCCCCATCATATTCAAATACTATCAATAATTTAGACTTAATTTCTTTTCCAGTAATTAGTCTTTTAATTAATTCTATTTTTTTAAAAATATTTGGAAGTTATTCATTTATTATTTTGGAAGTTATCTGTGTATGTCTATTTTTTTTCATCTTCCATAAAATTTTTTTAAAATTAAATTTTTCAATTATTTTTTCTTTCGTTAGTGCTATAATTCTTTTCATTATCCCCAAACTGTTATACGAACTAAGATTTTTGAATATAGAGGCATTAAGCTTATTAACATTAAATTTAGAACATTTTTATACATTAAGATTTCCAAGACCTATAATAACAAATTTATTTTTTTTTACTTTTATTTTTTTTATGATCACATTTTATAAGGATGAGAAAAATTATACAAATAAACTTTTTATATTAACGATTATTTTAGGAATAACATTAAATGCTTTTTTTTACCTATTTTTTATCGAGTTTTTTTTCTTAATGATCACTTTTATTTATAAATTTAAACAAAATTTTTTAAAGATTATATTGAAACATTATAAAGAATTTTTTTATTATTTTTTAATTATAATTTTTTTTGTTGCAATTTTCCAAATCCAAATATTTTATTCTGAACCAGATTATATACAAAGACTCGGTGTTTTTAAACTTTATGCTGATAAAAAAATTATATTACTTGAATATTTTTTTAATTTTATCCTTAATAAAAATTTTATTTTTTTGTTTTTAATTAACTCACTTTTTTATTTTTTTTTAAAATCAAGCATTACAAGAGTTCTTTATTTTTTATTTATTTCTTCAGTAATATCTCCATTTTTTTTCTTTTTATTTTTTTCAAAAGGGGTTGATTATTATCATTTTTTTGGCTGGATTGTAGTTTGTGGGTTTTTGTTTCCAGTAATTGCATTACTAAATTTAATAAATGATAAAGTTTTATCTCTTTTCAATTATAAATTTAATAATTATCTTTTATTTAGTTTGGTTATTTTAATGATTTCATATGTCAATTTTACCAACAGTATTATGTATAAAAATAAATTTGAAAGCATTTCCTTAGAAAGAAATGAACTCAATCAAGTAGTAAATTTTATTAAAGATGATAAATTTTTTAAGAATAAAAATTATAAAATTTTTAATCTAAATGAAAAATTATCTATTTGGCTTTTGTTAGAAAATTATAAAAATTTTTCTATAATTCCAATTTCTTTTTGGACTCCTAAAACAGATGATATTCTAGAAAAAGAGTTAATTTCAACTGTTAGGTTTTTAAAATTAGATGAAAATGATTTTTATAATTTGATTAAGAATGAACTTAAGTCTTGGAGATATCAAAACTCATTTGTTCGAAAGTTTTTTGGAAGAAAATATATGGCTAATTCATTAGTTACATTTAATAATGATATTTCTGATTTTAATGAAAGAGAAAAAAAATATATTTTAAGTAATAATTTAATAAGTACACACCAAGTAATTATTCCCAAATCAGAAATTCAAAGACTTTTAGATAAATATAAAAATCTTGAAAAAGAAATAAATCCAGAGCTAGTGATAATTGATGTTAAGAGTCTTGTTAATTCAAATAAATTCAAGAGTAATAAGTATTGTTTAATATTTAAAAACAACAGATTTTTAGTTTACGTTGATAAAAAATTAAAAAAAGAATGTAGTTAATTAAAATTAATCCTTTCTTTTTCAACAACTAAAGGCATATTTCTTTGGTGTAATAAAATTACACCAATATATTCTCCAATTATACCTAACAACAATATTTGTATTGATACAAAAAAAAATATTCCAATTATCAATGGTGCAACACCTAGTTCAAATGAGTTCCAAAATAGAATTTTGTATATTAGATAAAAAGTTGCAACAATAAATGATATTAAGCTTGTTAAAAACCCGGTCATTATCATAAATCTCAAAGGTACTCTTGAATGTTTTACTATTCCCAACATCCCAATATCATAAAGTGTGAAAAAATTATTTTTAGTCTCTCCATGTAATCTTTGTGGTTGGTTAAATTTTATTGTTTCAATTTCATGACTTATTTCATTTAACAATCCTCTTAAATAGGGGTATGGATCTTTTATTTCTCTTAATTTTTCAATTATTGATTTATCAAATATTCCTGATCCTGTAGTGTTTTGACTTAGCCCATTTTCAGATATTTTATTTAAAAGTTTATAATAAAATTTTCTCAAAAAAAATGTAATAGAGTTTTCATCCGAAGTAATTTTTTCCCCTAATACAATTTTTCCACCATTTTTCCATTTATCTATATACTTAGAAATAAGGCTCACAGGATCTTGAAAATCAGATGCCATTAAAATACATGCATCTCCAGTTGACTGTAGGATACCATAAAAAGGAGATCTTATGTGACCATAGTTTTTCGAATTAATTATTACCTTAATTTTTTTATTTTCTTTGCAAATTTGCTTTAAAATTTTTACCGTATTGTCTTTTGAAGCATTATCTATAATTATATGCTCATAATCTAGATCTAACTTTTCCATCTCACTTTTAATTTCATCACAGAGTTTTTGAATATTTCCTTCCTCGTTATAAGTCGGCGTTACAATACTAATTTTAGTCATTTAACTTTTATAATTGAATTTAGTGCATCATTCAAATTAATTGAGATTTTTAAATTTAATTTTTTATAAGCCTTAGCTATTGAAGGTGCGTAATAGTCAAATTTCTTACTTTTTTTAATTTTAATTGATATTTTTTTATTAGCCATAATACCTATTTTTTTAGTTAAACTTTTTAGATTTATAACTTTATCAGAACCAACATTATAAATTGGACATTTTGTATTAGAATTTTTTAAGATAGTTATCAGCCAATTAGAAAGGTCATCAGAGTGCATATAGCTCCTAAAAACGTCAATCTGTGAATTAAGTCTTATTTTAGTTTTATTATTTGCAGCATTAATTAAATCAGATATTGCATAGTTGTAATGAATTATATTTTTTCCAATAAATGTGTAGCATCTTGCAATTGAAACTTTATAATTTTTTCTCGCAAGATCTTTAAATTTTTCTTCTAAAAAGACTTTTTCTTTTGCATACTTATTTTTATATCCAACAAAATTATTTATTGAATTATTATTTGTTTTTTTACTCTCTAAATCTTTTTTTTTATTAGTATTTTTTCCATAAACAGCACCAGAGCTTGTAAATAATATCTTAGGTTTTTTTTTAAATTTTTTGATTAATTCTAAAAATTGATTAAAATAACTGTTACTAGTTTGTATATTTCTATTTTTTAAACAATAAATTATGTAATCAACTTGAGGTAATTTAATAACATCAAGCATATTTTTACTTATATAAGTTATACTAATATGTTTTTTTTTATTTTGTGAAAACCTTATACTTCTTGAGAGAATATAAATCTTATTAATTCTATTTTTTATAAGTTTTTTATTGATGCCGTAATCTACTATAGAACTGCCAATAAAGCCGCTTCCTCCTAAAATTAGTAGTTTTTTCAATTATTATCCTTGATTATTTTGGGCCATATTTTTCTAATAGATATTCTCTTGTACCAACTTCATTTATTATTTCAGGTCTAATATACTTTGATATTATTTTTGTTTTGATATTTGTGTCATTAATACATTCTTTTAACCACGATCCAAAACCACCATCATAAAAATGGTCTTCTATTGTTATTATTTCATCAAATTTTTTTATTATATTTTTAACTTTGTTTTTTGCTTTCATGCCCCATATAGGCATTGAATATAAGGAGTGATTTTTATATTTCTTTAACTTAATATTTTTTGCTATGCTTTGAATACTTCCTGTTGTCAAAAGTATTTTTTTTTTATTTCCATCAATTAGCTTAACAATACCTCCTGGAAAAACAGCTATTTTTTTAAATTCAACTTCCTTATGTTCAGTTTTATCAAGCCTCAAGTAAGATGGCTGTGGATTTTTTTGAATATAATTAAATAAGGCAATTAATTCATTATTATTTCCAGGAGATAATATTTGCATATTTGGAAAACTTCTCATTAGAGCATAATCT
>ENA-UOXV01008473-UOXV01008473.1-marine-metagenome-genome-assembly--contig:-NODE-8473-length-10077-cov-4.522451_pt1 | contig 10077 bp, 8 predicted proteins | sample MGYA00238165_ERZ766961 | MGnify/ENA primary metagenome ERZ766961 (study PRJEB28924, sample SAMN03173240) | marine metagenome | biome: Marine; feature: Water; material: Subsurface seawater | place: North... | reverse complement strand
AACCATGGCGAATAATGCGGTGAAAGAAATGCAAGAAATCTATGAGCAAGGGATATCGCGTCAATTTAAAGAGATGAATTCGCGGCGTCGTAATTTTAAACGGCGGATAGACATGTCGACAACTATTGCAGGAGTGCAAACAATCATCAAGCATTATGGTTCTAATATTGGTATGCATTTAGCTGCAATGTTAGGATTGAGCGAGATGCTGCAAGAATTGTTGTTGCGGGATGATGTCAAGGTAATGTGTATTGTCCTTTACCTTTTTCTTTTTGTCCAAAAAACGTTTATCTTATCGTACAAGAAACGTTTATTAGTTATCTGTTTACCCCATCCTCCATCTTACAGGTTAATTTTTCAAACGGTATTCATGTGACGGCCTTGCATCTTGTTTGCTATCATGGAGACGCCAAATGTCTTGCGATCCTTTTGAGCACGTCTGGGATTGACATTAATCTGCAGATGCAAGATGCTGACGTTTATGATCCGCCATTAGACGATGGCTATTATTCATCGGTGTCGGCGCTTTCCATGGCCATCTTTCACCATATCCCCCTTGTAACAAAGACGTTACTTGCGCATCCTTTGATTCAGGTATGTTTGATATTATGATTACTTTTGTTGCTTTGCAGCGACCTTTTATTGATTGTCATCTTCTGTTGGTGTGTATAGGTCAACAAGGGCGATCAACATTGCAACATGACCCCCTTACATGTAGCATGTTTTGTTGCAGAGCCCATTTCGTTACGATTACTATTAGACCATGTCGACATTGACGTCAATGCGTGTATCGTGGCTGAACCAAGCCCAGAATCGTTGATTTATGAAGGCTATACCGCGCTGTGTTTTCTGTTCATGTACAATATGACGACAGATGTTGGGTATTGTCAATTTCGAAACTTGCAAGACCAGCCTGAAAATATTGTGACTATTGTGAACCGTCGTCATGACTGTGCCAAAATGTTACTTGCTGATCCTCGTGTTGATGTGAACCAAGGATCCGAGTTTGATACCGTCTTAGGGTTGGCTGCACTGTACGATGAAACCATTCTTCGTATGTTGTTGCAACGTGACGATATTGACGTGAACAAGGGCAGTTCGTTTGAAGATACTACGGCGCTTGTGCGTGTTGTTGAGCATGACAATGTTCCTGTCTTGCAGTTGTTTCTTGGTGACCTACGCCTTAACGTGAACCGGCGAGGAAGCGTGATGGGGGAGACCGCGCTAATTGTTGCCGTTGCTCAAAACAACATTGCAATGGTCGACATGCTGTTGCAAGACACGTTGTATGGGTTGGTGAACACGTGTCCTTTATGGCGATCCCTGGTCATGACTTTTTTGCTTTGTAATTCAGCGATGCCCGCACCTGTCAATATCATTCTTATGAAAATGATCTTTTCTTTTCTGCGTCAGCCCATTGAAGTGAATGCGCAACTGAACGACAGTTTTGAGGAAAATAGTCCAATGAGCGAAAACTTTCAACCTGGTGCCACCGCACTGTCCCTTGCTGCTCTAAACGGAAATCTTGAATGCCTCAATCTTTTGTTGGCACATCGTGATATTGACGCCTCCAAACAAGACGGATATGGACAAACTCCCCTGCAGCTTGCACGATCCGGTCTTTATCCGGAGTGTGTAGCCGCCTTGCAAGAACACCTGGCCTAGTAGAACATGCGATAGTTTTGTGGAGTGATGCGTGTAAACCGTTTATCTAGACTTTGAAACGTTACACGTTGAGGTGGATTGGTGTTTAGAACAAGAAATACATGTTGCTTTCCTTTTTTTCCAGTTATTTTTTGATCATTTTCATACAATAGAAACTGCTGTTTTAAAACGTCATTAAAATAATATACATAATTGTGTTCATACGCCAAAAATGTAGGTAGGAGCTTACGACGGTCCTGTTGGGATGATTCTTTTTCGTTACCAACAAGTTTATTTGTTACTTTCAAAAGGTTGTACGCAAGGCAGTGCTTGCGATGAATGTATCGTTGATCTATGGTCTCAAACACGGACTCGTCCAAACAGTAATTACAGGTGTGTGCATTTTTTAAATGGTCAACAAGAATTGTTTGCGATAACTCCGAAAAATTTGTTTTTTTTAGAAACTGTTTGTTGCACTCTTCCTTTCCACATTCCCAAAACAAAGATTCGCCCTTGAAAAAATAAGTAATTAGGTTGCGCGAATGCGCCATGGCAAAAAAAGAAAGGATTCGTTTTATTTATTTATTATTCTACACTTATATAAACAAACAAAAAAGAAATTACATGAATGAGGGATTGTCAGTCATGTTCTCAAAAAGAGGGTACAAGAGACGAGCGGGTGATCCAGATTGCGGCGGCGTCATAAGCTGATAATCTTCAACAGGTTGGAAGAACGATGACTCAGAATCAGGCAAGCAGGGCAAGTTGGATGGCAAGGGCAGGACGGGCGAACAGGATAGACTGGACGGCAAGGCGGGCAACGTAGGAAGGGGGGGCAGGTTGGACGGCAAGGGCAAAGCGGGTGTGCAGGATAGGCTGGGGGAAAAGGGGGTCGTTGGTGGCGCACTTGAAGTCATTGAATCGCGCAACAAGGTCACATCCTTCTTCAACTCGGTGATCTGGTCCAAATTCTTTTGACGAAATATGGCGTCGTCAAATCCCAAGACACTGGCCGCGTGATTAAACGACCTGGCTTGCAGTTGTTTAAACTTGGTTAGGGCAGCGTTCACCAATAATACCATGCCCGAAAGAATATTTTTACGAAGAAGCCCAAACTGTTGTGGATCAGAAGGACATTCGGTCTCTAGCGTTATCATAGGTTCACCGTGCGATTGCAAGGACAAGACAAGAACACAGATATACGCAATGATTGAGGGAATGAAGTCATTCCCAAAATCAAGAAGGGAAAACTTTTCACATGCATCAAAATCAGGATTGAGCGTATGAAACTTTTCTATATCACAGGTAAACAATTCACTGTCAAAGATCTGGCTGCAACGAAAAGCATCCAGAAAAGGAATGTAGATTTCAAGCCCTTTCTTCAAAACAACATAAATGGGAAACACGCCCATAAACAACGCAGCCGCCGTATTTGTGTTCAACTGCCCTGCTGACCCAACGTCACAAAAGATCTCGTTCACCATACATTTATAATACTTTTGTGCAGTTGCGTCCTGATGGTAAAGGTCGGACACATAGCCCGCTTTTACCAGAAGAATAAAACAAAGAGGGTCAATACGTAACGTACGAGCAAAAGAACATTTGACCAAGGACATTACCTCGTCACCAATGGTTTTGTTTGTGGTAGCCTCTTCCCATGCCAACTTGCTGGTTTTGTTAGCTATGGATGGTCGCTTTTTTATAGGACTTTCTACAAATTTTTCAACATTGTGAGCGATAATAGCATCAGACACTACAACAGTTGTGCTCTCAACAACACGACCTCGTTTTTTACTTGCCCTTGTAGACATTTTGAATTGGCAGCAGTTGGGTGCAAAAATGTGCTTTGAACCCAGTCAAACAAAACGCCCCCTCCAAAAAAAAACGCACGGACCAGTGAATTTCAAAATTTTGGACTAAAGAGAGCTCTTTGGCCCAAATTTCAAAAATTCACTGGCCTTGTCACAAAAGAGCCCTCCAAAAACCCAAACCAGTGAATTTTTGAAAAAAAAAACTCCGTGCTGCCCAGCACGGCAGAGTTCAAAAATTTGCAAGCGTGCGTTTTATTTGTTTACTTTTGAGCTGTCGCCATTATGAACGGGCAGATTAAGAACACGTCTACATGTAATGCAACCTATCGTATTATACACGACCTTTTACCCTGCGATGCTGTCCAGGAACCATTAAGGAAGGAGGTAAGAAAAAACTGGCTAATTTGCGCTTCATGCCTCTTTGTCTACCTTCTTCCTCTCCCCTCTCACCCCCACTCTTGTTGATTTTTTTGTTCTCTTTTTAGTTATTGCAATTTGTACAAATGCATGTTCCCGACGACTATAATGTTGACGAAATCGACGACCTAGTCACGGCTTATGAAATGGACGTTGACGACATGGACGACATGGAAGAGGATGACGACATGGAAAATCCACTTTCCAAGGAAGAATGTTCTTATCAAGGTTGTACACGGGGTGAAATGAACGTGTTTGTTGGAAACGAAGAAGGTGACCTCTGTAACTTTTTTCACAAGCACGTTTACACCATTGAGATGTCATTGGTGGATGAAGAACGACGAGCTTCACTTCGCTGCCTCATTGAAGCGACACACACGGGTATTCTGTTTCGTGTTGCGTCGAATCACGAGATGCGCGATGTGATTATTGCGTTTGCCAAACGTGCCTACCCAGCAGATAAGTTTTCTGTTGTAGACCTATCCCTGGAAGATGAGCACAGGTTTTCCCAGCAATATGATTCGTGTCTTCATCCTTTTCAAGAAACAAAGGAGGGGATGAACCTACACCTTTCTACATTTGATGAACTTCTGCTCAAATGCCTGATGAGTTCTGACCATGTCTATGACGACGAAGACGAAGAAGACGAGGATGAAAGCCAGCTTGATGATGATGGCATGTCTCTGTCCATGGAAGATTGGCTTGACATGGACCTGCCGGACGAGAACGAAATCGAGGACCCTGACTACCAAGCCCCTTGTGTGCAAGAGAATGAGGCGATTGAGGTGATTGAGATCTCGGACGACGACGACGACGACAATGTGGTTGAGGTTGAGATGTGCGAACGTGAAAGTTTTATTGAAATTCTTTCACGCTATTTCTAAGTTTTATAAACCATTAGATAGTAAAATACATTTTTTATTCATTGTTTACGTTTCTTACTGGACTGGACAAGATGTTGTAAAATCTCATCTTCCAGTCCTTGTGCAACCATCTTGTGGGCAAGAGAACAAAAGAGGGCATGGATGGATATGGTGCTGTCCTTGGTAGGTGTAGTGGGCGGGGAAGGAAAAAAGGTCGTGTAAGAGTCGACATTACCATGCTGCAAAAAATGTTGGATAAAGTCTGGTCGGCTTATGGTCATTGGAAGTTGACGGTGAAGCACATAGGCGCGAGTGTACAGCATGTAAAGTTCGGTGATAAACCCTGGCGGGATTTCGATAAACTTGTGGTCTGTTCCAAAAAATTCCTTTTCAATGACCGAGGTTTCCAAGGTCGGGAGGGAACGGTTGAAAGCTTGGCAGTAGTGCGGGTTGGTGATTGTAAAAGATTCGGTGATGGCCTTGAGTTTGATCGACTCGGGGACATCCGGTTTACGATCTTTTCCAGTTGCGATCATGCACGTTTCGTTACGAAAGCACGGGACCAAGTCCAAGATTCCCGTAGCTAGATCTGAGCCAGATTTGTGAAGAGCCTTCAAACTGATGGCGGTGCAGCCTTTCAGCTTTTCTGTACCCGGAAAATGGTGCTTCAAAACATCAGGGCGGGGAATGTCCCGCGGATGAACGTCCTGTGTTGCGTTAAGGGCGAGGGCACGTCCACAGGTAGTATTGTACTGCAGAATACTGATGCCCATTTCAAATTCGTTACCGAGGTCGTTAATACGGTCGTTGTTAGCGTGGCGACTGAAAATGTAGGTCTGGTCGGATGGAATCAGCAAATACTCGTCTGAGGTGTCGTGGGGAAAACAGTCGTGAAGTTGGGGATGTTGTTTGTTGAAAAGGTCCAGCTGCGCTTTCATGATGGAAAGGACATTGAGTTCAATACAACCAAAAATATTGTCCAAGGGTTTGGCGTAAAAGATCATATGGTCGCCATCCTTTTCCAAAACCTGTTGACGGGAATGAGGAATGGTACTCTTACAGATGTCGCTTAATTTGGCCGCAACGTCCGCTGGCTCGTATTCAGGCATGTGGTCGTGAATGATCTGGAGCAAGCTGGGAAAATTTTTGACATCGCGCAAGACGTAATAGCACTTGCCACCTTTGCGGACATTTTTTGGCTGAAAGGGGGCCATGACCTCAAAATCAATCAGATCTTTGATTTGCCGGTAAATGGCTTCGGTGATATTAGATGCTCCGTTACAAATGGGAAGAGCACTCGACAGGGCAAGCACAATAAGTTCCGTCGAGACATAATTTGTCTGTTGCAACCACATGTACTTTTTGAAGGAATCATTGCCAATAAACTGTTGACCAAAATTAGCAGTCTCCAGCAAATGAAACAACTTGTTGTTGGCCAGGTTTAAACTGTTCCGAACAAGCGCGCCAACTTTACGCGGACTTTGAAGAATTTTAATTTCTTCCGGAAAGTCGCGGCCACTTGTTGGCAATTCAAGCGCGCGGATAATAAAAATCTGCCACAGGGAAAGCGTCGCGTCGTTTGCAAGACCAAATGCAACCAAGGCGTTGTAATAAGATACCTCGGCGTTGCGTAATTGGTTGGCCGCATACATGCTTTCCAGCTCATCAGGCACGCCATTGACATCGAGGGGACAGACAGCACTTGCGGAATTCCCAGGCGCCACACCGCTACTTTTCACGTAGAAACATTGCATCCGACTGGCACCGGCGCTGCTGCCTGAATTGCCATTCATGGCCATGAAACGAGAACTTTTGCAGGCAACAACCCGTGTTTGCACCTTGTTTATCTTGTTGCCGCGTTCGTCTTCGTGCGGGTTAATTACTTGGTAGGTAATACAGCCTCGACTGGCTTGGGTAAGTTTCATCGCGTCGCCATCTTTGTCAGCATGCGATCCTTTACCTGGCTGAAACGCCCCGGCTCCATCATCGGTAAAGGTAATTCGACCGTTTTGTGGAGCCTCGCCCACCACACGACCTGCCACAACTACCGGGTTCAGGGGCATCGTTATGGCTCGCGCACTTGCAGCGTCCATGCTGTATTGGCTGACGTCATTGACCAGGGCGCTGATCATGTTTAAAATATTTGATTTCCCCTTGCCGGCCGTTCCGGTGAACGCGGTAATATCACTGTCCCCGCCAAAAATTCGGCAACTTCCGCTGGCGCTCAAATAGGCCAAGGCAACAACAACGTGATTGTCGCGGAGTCCTGCGCTGTGCAGCAGGGCAATAATTAGCGAAATATTGTGATGAATAATTCCCTGGCCTGCTGGCAGTTGCTGCGGTGAATAAAAACTATGCATGATCTTGTCACTGGCACGTTTTACCCGCAGACGCTCAATTTCCGTAAACAGGTCCCGATAAATACTAGGGAATCCGGCAACAAAGGGGTTGGCAAACAGCATACGCATGTACTTGTGGCAATACTGGTAGACATCTTTCCATTTGGCGGGCGTGGGCGCTAGTCGCAACAAGCGGCGAAAAATCTTGCTGCAAATGGCCGGAAGTGGTGACAGTAACTTTGAGGGATCTTTGAACGAAAACCCACGCGTCTCACTACTGACAAAAACCGTGTCGGTCGACTCGCCAATCATGGGCGTATCAAAATCATCGCTGCACGCATAATCCTGCACGGGATTTAAAATACCTGGCAACATGAACAAGGCAAGCTGATCTTTTCCGACCACATGGGGCACGGTGTAGATAAGCTTGTGTTGAACAAATGCTGCAGGTACTTTAAAATCGCTGCCTTGCGTTTTCAGGTCCTGGGTGAAGGGCGGATATTGCAACCCGTTGATTTTTTGTAATGTTGCCATGACATTATTGAGCAACAGATTATTCTTGATCTCGTTCCAAATTTGGTCTGGTAACAGATCTTCTTCGATGGGGGGGGTACCGGTTGAGCAGCCTGTTGCATGGATGGCGTCACTCAGGTCATGAACTGAAGTGAACAGCAATTGCGTTGCAACGTCAGGATTCACGCCAAATTTTCCCACCTTGACGCGCGGCGTTTCAGTGACTTTGCGAAAGGTGGATGCAGCGTTTGGGCGCGGTTCCTCTTCCTCGCTCACCATAGGCCGCTGCTCTTTCATTAACGTGTTGTCGGTAATAAGCCGCGCAACAACGCCCTTGAAAACCATCTCGGCATCCTCACTTGGAAAAACAATAACAAGAATATGATAGAGCATAAAATTGTTAGTTGTCTCGGGCGTGTCGAGCATGAAATTATTGTCGGTGAACAATCGCCATTCGGGCAATGTCACAAAAAACATTTTCAAACGTGACTCGCATCCAGCCGCGTAAAGCAGTTCGGCCAAGGCCAGCACATTGTTGGCTCGGCGATTACCCACAAATTGTTGGGCAAAGGTTTTACTAATCCCTAAAGGAAACACCCCTGCTCCACCGAGAGGTACCCCAATGACATGGTGGACACTTTCCGCCGGAGCCTCCTTACAAGGCAGCAAAAATTTGTGTTGCATTTTGTGCCATGTGCTTTTGGTAGAATGACCTTCTGGCCTACCGTATATAGCGGCGCACTTTTGCCATGCACAAAATATTTATTTTTTTTTTTTTACAAAACTTGTTGCCAGTGGTTTTTTTTATATATGTGCAGTCAGTAAACGAATTATTATTTTAAAACTAAATAATGGACAATTATCGGGATGAAACGTTCAGGTCAACAACCCGATGGAAAACAATCCATCAACAGTGTCCAAAAAATTCAAACGAGTTTCGGGCCATCATGTCTGCCATTCCTCCATGCGTAATAAACACTGGCGCCGGTACGTTTTTTTTCCAGTGGAAACAGGTGAATCAGTTTCGGCTTGACACTGATGTTATTGCACACAATAATGTTGGCCTTGAACTGGCATTGTGGCAGATGGTTGACATAATACACATAATCAATGAAAAGCTTCCCTTGACCTGCCACGAGCCAGGAGTGTCATATTTAATTTATTACCGGACAATATTACAGCATTTGACATCCATCAACACGTTTGTGAAAGCCAATTTAAACGTCAACCTTTTATGTCCAAACTTGGCATTATCGTGGACGTTATTGGAAAAACACGGGGATTACAAAGTTCCATGGATTTTGGTGCCCTGTTGCAATAAAGCCATCGAGTTTTGGGTTTATTCAAAATACATTCGCTGGAAAGCTGAAAAAGAATTAAAACGAAAGGATGTTTTAGACGTAACAATTAAAACAAATGTTCAGATTAAATACCTTGGTGCAGCCTACCTTCTTTTAGAAACAGGATTGGAGCACGCAAATAACAGTGGTCACCGCCCACTTATTGACGCCTACACTCACGAAAAAAACCTTGTGTTGGTGAAAGCATATGTCTGGGTGGCTTTTGCATATAAAGATACCGAGGAAAACTTTTTCTTATTACAGGAAGCCTTACGACTGGCGTCTGATGAGTGTGGAAAAATAACTGAAGATTTTATGAAAAAGGTCCAAACCAAATTTGACATAGCAAACAAACACTGTTTAACGGTTACAAACTCGTGTGGTTACAAACGTGGCATATCTCCCGAGACTCTACTTAACACATTTATGGTTGAACAGGACAGTGTAGAATTAACTACGGCCTCCTCACTAAATAAAATAAAAGCCGAACTTGACATTTATTTGGATGACCAAAGTGCATAATGTTTTTAGCAGGAATTATCATTTGTCTAGTGTGTGTGCTTTTTGCAGTGGTTGCGATTGTTGTGCACGACACAAACAGAGAAGAGGCGCCATTATTACCACTGGTGGATAAAACGCCAACAATACATCACCAACGAGTATATAGCAAAAGCCGGCAACTGCGGCAACAAAAAAAAAAAACTACCATCTACCCGCATGCAGATCATGCCAGTAATGTGTAGTTCCCCATGCCGTTTTTGAAACACGGCCATACCTTTGGATCTGATTATACAAAGCAAGATGCAGACATGATTCAAAAATAGTCAAATCACTTACGTGGACAATATCTGCACAGGGACGAATGCCGATACACAGCCAGAGTTTAATTTCTGTCAAAAAACCTGCCTGAGATTTCAGGTCAAACACGAAAAATTTTTGGACTTTGCACGAGTTTCTGGATAGCAATAAGTGGACATACTTGATAGCGCTTTCCGGTACAACAGATTGAACGGATGGGTCAAGTGATATTCGATAATAGCACGAAGGTTGAAACGTACGTTGTTTTTGCTGCGGCCGGTGTGACATCATAGACATGAACATTTTGTAATTAGAAAAATCTTTTTTGCCTCTATCTAATAATGGTGATGAA
>ENA-UOXV01008469-UOXV01008469.1-marine-metagenome-genome-assembly--contig:-NODE-8469-length-10083-cov-9.434783_pt1 | contig 10083 bp, 10 predicted proteins | sample MGYA00238165_ERZ766961 | MGnify/ENA primary metagenome ERZ766961 (study PRJEB28924, sample SAMN03173240) | marine metagenome | biome: Marine; feature: Water; material: Subsurface seawater | place: North... | reverse complement strand
GAAGCACGCTATGGCGTAAATTGTTTCATCTGTCATGGCCAAAAGGGTAAAGGTATGGCGAGTTATCCAAAATTGGCTGGCAAACCAGTGCCTTATTTGATTGAGAAACTTGAAGCTTATCGCGCCGGCACAAGGATAGGTCCAAATTCAGATCTTATGATCATGAATGCGGAACCCCTCACTGATGACGAAATTGCAAATTTAGCAGCATACTTATCAAGCGTTAAATCTAATTAGATAATATAACTGGAGGAAACAAATGAGAATTAAACTTCTAGCCCTTATGGTATCGGCTGTCGCATTTATCGCGACATCAGCTCATGCCGGGCATCACGCGACCAGTAGTGCAGTCGTTCCTGAGATCACTCAGACAGCTGTTATGACTGGTTTGGAGAACCCTTGGGATGTCGCGCTTCTTGACGATGGAACAATGTTCTACACCGAAAAATGTAAAGGTGTGAGTGTAAGGATGCCTAACGGTGACGTACACGCCCTTTATGGAATGAAAGATACAAGCGGCTACGCCAGCATGGGTGCAGATCTTCATTGTACAAACCAGGCAGGTATGCTCGGTTTAGCAGTTGATCCTGACTTCGCTAAGAATCGTCGTATTTATGTTGCTTCTGCATCAACGAAGTATCATGGTGACGGCTGCAAAACTAACTTTGAGCGTTGTGATGGCAACATCGTAATGCGAATGGAAGTTAGCAAAAATTTCAAGAGCGTATCAAACAGAACCGATATCGTTAAAGATATTCAGTTCAAGCCATTCGAGTCAAATCACCCATTCGGTGGTAACGGCGCACACAATGGTAACCGACCTACTTTCGGTCCTGAGGGCTGGTTGTGGATTACTACTGGTGACCGACACCGTGGTGTTTGCCCACAGTCACCAACACTCATTTGCGGAAAAGTATTGCGTATCGATACTGACGGCAATGCACACCCAGGAAACAATCCTCCTGCAGGTTTCGACAAGCGTATTTACACATACGGTCACCGAAATGTTCAGGGTATTGCTTTCCGAGCCGATGGCGCAGCGTTTACAGCTGAGCATGGCCCTTGGCACAATGACGAGCTAACCATGCTTGTTAAAGGTGGTAACGGCGGCTGGGATCCACAGCAAAACGTTGGCGGGCGTGGTGATTGCCCAGACGAGTACTGCGGTTATATGCCTAACCAGAAGAAAGGCGTAATTCCTGCTATTCGTGCAGCTTACATGCCAATGAGTGATACACGATTTGCTGATCTTATGCCACCTGCATGGCAGAACAACGGCTACTCACAAGGAACATCTTCAATTGACTTCCTTCAGGGTAAGCAGTGGGGTATGTATGAAGGTCGTGCGGTTGTCGGCATCATGGGTATCGCGTTTGGCGGCACACCAGCTGGTATGCGTCTAGACGTTTATGATATCGCTGAAGATGGTCAGTCAATCAAGAGTGTTATCCACCTTCCAGTAGAGACCAAGCGTTACCGTGGTGTAACAATGGGTCCTGACGGTGCTATTTATGCAAACACCGACGAAGGCGAAATCTACAAGATCACAGCTAAGTAATTACTTGTTAGCTGCAATGTAGTAAAAAGCGCCGCATTTATGCGGCGCTTTTTTTATACCCAAAAAAAGACAGGCCGCTATCAATTAGCAATAAGATCTATCATTGCGAAAAATCCCCGGTAATGGGTATACAATTCTTGCTTGTATCGTACAGTCAGAAGCTTATTACCTGCGATGTAATTCCATTCTCTGGTATAACGTCAACTTGTTGGCACCACATAAATCCCGGCACATCATGTTAAATATTTCTTGGACCTGCAAACACACATGGAAGCGAGCTTCATACAATACATCCTGGTGCCTTCTTGGTTGCTCGATTGGTGATTTAGGTACGATCGCTTATGCGCAGTGGATTGGTCTCAATTGGCCTGTCTGGCAAATTATGGCACTTGCAATTATCAATGGACTCCTAAGCTCAATTGCGCTGGAAACTCTAATTCTTTCTCGTCAAATGGGATTATTTATGGCATTTAAAACAGCCATTGGAATGTCTCTTATCTCGATGATTGGGATGGAGCTGGCCATGAATGTCACCGATGTATTGTTAACGGGTGGTGCTTACCTCACCTGGTGGGTTATTCCACCCATGCTGATGGCTGGATTTTTAGCGCCCCTACCTTATAACTATTGGCGTCTCAAAGCCTTAGGTAAAGCATGCCATTAATAAGCTTTTCAAACTGACTAAATAAGCTAAAATCTCAAAATACTCATTACTAATGCTTATTAGTAATCCAAACGGTTTGATACGGGTCCAATCTCAATTCACTCTGATGCGATAGAATTTGTGACCCGCTAATAAGATCGCACCATTGCTCCACTTCGATTAGATTTAAGTCAGCAAGTTGTAAAAATTTCCCCTGTGATGTGAGATTCGTGATGGCGAAAATACTTTGGCCACGGTCTTGACTTTGCCTCCAAACCCCGAAAAAGTCTCTTCCTAATTGCAATGTGAACTGAGTAGCATTCGGATGAAAAGCGCCCTGGTCCGCTCTCATTTGCATCAATGTTTTTATGGTGTCAAAGATTATCCTCTCTCTGGAATGGGTACTACCCAACATCGCATCAAGTGATTCACGCACATACTTTGTTCGGTTGATCCGCCGGTTCATACCCGATTCAGTCACTCCCGCGTAATCATTTTCAGCTCCTATTAACGAGTTGATATACAACGCAGGGACACCTTCCATACTGAACATAATGAGGTGTGCTGCTATAAAACGCTGGATGGCATATCGCCCGTTCGGGTCATCATCGGTTTTCTCTAATGCGCTGTATAGCGTGATATTTGCTTCATAAATACTTTTTGTACCATCTTGCATGGTTCGCCATGTAAATCGACTACCATTCTTCTCGAGACGAGATACTAATTGCGCACGCGCGTCCTCCTCTAATAACCCCTCCGTTGGGCGTAAACCAAATCCATCATGAGATGCCAAGAAATTAAGATAACTGTTACCCAGAAGCGCTGGTGGCATACTCATAGCCCAGCGTCGTAACGCATTAGAGTCGCCTGTCAACAGGGTATGAAGTAGCAGTGGTGGCAATGGAAAGTTATAAATCCAATGGGCCTCATTACCATTTCCAAAGTAACTCAGATTTTCTTGATTCGGCAAATTGGTTTCGGTCACGATCACAACATTCTCGCCATAAAAATCACAAGCGTATCGAATCAACTTTATAATTGCGTGTGTCTGGCTAAGATTTAAACAGGTGGTACTCGAACGTTTCCATAGAAATCCAACTGCATCCAGTCTCAGAACGCTGATGCCGTGATCAATAAAATCAAAAATGAGATTTAAAAAATACTCTAAAACATCTGGATTAGAAAAGTCGTAATCAATCTGTTCTTCACTAAACGTACACCACACGGTCTTCTCACCTGAAGCCGTTTCCACTTCCTGGAGTAATGGATGGTCTCTTGGACGAATGACGTGAGTTGTATCAAATGTCTCATCAACACAAAAAAAGAAACTATTCCCTGGGCTCTCGTCATTTAAAAACTGTTGGAATAAAGTGCTAGACCGTGCGCCATGATTTAGTACAAGATCGGCCATCACTTGATAATTTTTTGATAACGAAAAAATATCCTCCCAGGTACCTAGGGCTTTATCTACGCACTCGTGGTCAGAGACCGCAAAACCGTCGTCACCGTTTGATGGGAAAAACGGAAGAATATGGATAACGCTCACTACATCATCAAGGTAAGTCTCACAAAATCGAGCTAACGAAGCAATCGGAGAATGGCTTTCTTCTTCGGTAACAGAATCCGCATAGGTGATCAACAAACATGTCCCTTGATCCCATTTACCTCTAATAACAGGGGCGCTTCTTTTAGTCGGAGCCATCCGTTGCGCCAAACGTAACGCTAATGCAGATAAGGCGTCACTCGGCAATTCGCTATAGATTTCCCGCAACCAACGCAGCATATTTCTATGGATCGCGGTGAAATCCTCATCAACGCAACTCGGCATTATCCTTCTCTACAGCTATTCTCAATCGACTGGTTAGATCCGGTACGGCTGAATTAACGCGATTCCAAGATGGTATGAAAGGTGACTCCATCGGATTATCGGTAAACGCCTCGCCAGCGTGCATAATATTTTCCGCAAAAAGCTCAACAGCGCGCTCCTCCATATCTATATCAAACGTTAACCCGTTAATTTCTGCATCCGTTTGATAATAATGAACCATGTCCAGCGCGAGGCGGAAATAGGTGGCTTTTAGGGTTCGGAACACGTCTGGACCGAAACAATAACCCCGCGTCGCTAACTTTCTTATTAATACCTTGGTAATATCAATCGACATTCGCGATAGGCCAGCAGTTTTATCATCTTCAGATAATACTTGGTGCTTATGATCATAAGCATCTGATATATCAACCTGACAAATTCTATTGCTCGCTTGATTACGTTGCATCTCCGACAAAATTGCGACTTCTAAGCCCCAATCTGAGGAGATACGCATCTCGGGTATGAGAGACCGTCGGAATGAAAACTCCCCCGCTAATGGATAGCGAAAACTTTGCATGAACCTCAAATACTCAGAACTACCAAGAACATGCTCTAGAGCTAACAAAAGAGGAGTAACCAACAATCGACATGCCCTACCGTTCATCTTATCGTCAGTCACCCTTGCATAAAACCCCTTACAAAATTCAAACTGATAATTTGGATTGGCGATCGGATAAAACAGCCGTGCCAAGAGTTCTCTGTCATAAGTCACAATGTCGCAGTCATGAAGCGCGACTGCCTCTGCTTTCGCACGCGCATGAACATAACCAATGGAGTACCAAACATTCCTGCCCTTACCGAGCTCCTGCGGTGCTAAGCCCTTGTCTTCAAGCTCGTTATGTAGCGATGTCAATCTTGGACTATCGTTCCATAACATTGAAAACGATTGACGCAAGTTCTTAAAAAATGAAAACGCATATTCATATTGATCTCGATCCGCTCGATCAAGTCCAATAACGACGTGACTCAAATATTTGACCTGAGAGATCTGCTCAACGATGTGTTTGAGTGCTGGTCCCTCGAGCTCGGAATATAAGCTTGGCAATATCAGCTCCATTGGCCGATAGCCAGAAAATAATTCGAGATCTTTTTCTAGGTCTTCAGTAGACCGTGTTTTAAAGTTATGAAGGGTTGTCACCCACCCGTTTTGTGAAAAATCACCCATTGTGACCCCTGTATTCTGTTTTAAGAAAAGCGATCGCGCCTTCGACAGCCTCTTGCCATCCAAGAGGAGCGACTTGCGACGCATAAATCACCCTTTTACACGTTTTATTTTTCTCGACCATTAGAGGTGGTTGGTTGTTACGAGGTATCACGCAGGCAACATCAGCGGCTTCCAACATACTTAGATCATTATCGCTGTCCCCTACCCCGATAATCACAACCTCATCCGATCTCGAATGCGTAAAATCTCGAATCGCGGGCAAACTTGTGGCCTTATCGTGCAAGGCAGACAGATTACACACGCGTCCCCCACGCAATACACTGAGTTGGAACTCATTTGCTTTTTTTTGAAGTGCTTTAAATTCACTATCAGTACCCTTGAATACAAACGGCTTTGAGTAGTCCCGGGTCATCGCTCTATCTAGAGGCTCCCCAGTCAAACCCAAACAACTTGCTTGCACTGAACGCTCAGTCTCGTCTAAGAATAAACATTGTTCGCGTAATCCAGTCGAAATGTTATTGCTCCAAATCCTCATTAACTCTGAAACAGGCTTACCAAAATTTTGACAAAAATTTGGCCCGTTAGCACTTGAATCAAATAAACTTTCCGGGTTGTGTATGGCAGCGCCGTTCTCTGAGATAAAGGGCAACTGTCGTCCGAAACCATTACAAAAATATTCGAGTTCTGTCTGCGTTTTACTCGAGTTAAGGATGATTCTTATTCCACTATCGAGCAACTCAGTCATAAATGATTTAACGTCCTCATATTGGAACGTAGCGTGATCTAATAAAGTGCCATCAAGATCTGTCATCACGATGACTTTAAGGTCGTTCATTACCCAGCCCCTTAGACACGCCGAGACTCTTTTTTTGTGACCTGTCTCTAACAAATCGTGCGGCCCCGTTTACCATTAAGTCTTGAGTATCCACTTCGACACTTTCATGAATAGCAACAATCTTCCAATCAGATGGGAATTTTTGCCAAAGAAGCGTTTGAACACATTGATATCCGTGCGGTAAAAAAGTATCCACGAATTCAGACTGCGTTACACCTGCACCCTCACCAAAGCTCATAACTTTGAGACTGATCGTTTCTCTGAAGCAGACTTGTGCACCGCTGTAACTTCTCTCAAACAATTGCATATGATGCGCCCTCAACGCGTCAAGACCTTGACGCTGACCTTTCATTCCAATCTTAATAAATTTAATTTCAGACTCAAAAAATTCCTCTAACTTCACAAGATCGCTCTTCGCGAGCGCATCCTCATACCGAAAGAATAAGTCGGTCAATATGTCATCAATTGGTTGGCGTTCAATCGGCATTAGGTTGCTCTTTAGCTTCCACAATCGTTGCGAAATCATTTTTACGAATTAGCGCGTGAATGCCCTTGTTACCGTCAACGACCTGAGAAATATTGAAGTCGGTCGCCGCTGACAAGTAGGCTAGCGCTACCGCACGATCCATTCCCAATTTCTCCTCCAAAAATCTGATGGATTCTCTGACAGTTTTTTTCATAGCTTCATCTAAATCTCGATCAAACCCCATCGTGATCCAAAAATCTTTGGTCTCGGCAAATGGCTGAACTAAGGTACCCGACCCTGCTGGCGTACCCGCTGCGTTGTTGGTAATCAGCGTTAATCTGAAGGTGGCACGAATTGACTGCTCGAGGGCGGTCAGCGCCACCTCCCCGTCGCCTTGAGCCATGTGTGGGTCACCCGTATAGAACAAGGCACCCGGTACAAAGACGGGGAGATAAAGGGTTGCCCCCACACCTAAGTCTTTAATATCGATATTCCCACCATGAAAATGGGGCGGTACCGAGTGAACAGGCTCATTCGAATTCGGGGCTACACCCATGATGCCCATGAATGGAATAGCTGGGAAAGTGACTCTTTTACCGAATTTGTTGTGAAGCACACCAAACCACTGATTACTGTCCTCGTTAATTTCGGTCGGCGTAAAGATGGACACGTTGCCCAAAGTTTCGGGGTCATGACTGTGAATTGGCTCTTTTGGCCGAGGCGTTTCTGGAAATTCCCCGGGGAGCGCACCTTTATAATGTCGATTTGAGATGACGCCATAGGGGACCCGTGGCTCAAGATTCAATATTTCTACCTTGAGCACATCGCCTGGCATCGCGCCCTCAATACCAATCGGACCTGTCACAATATGAGGTCCGTCCTCATAGAAATCATGCTCTATAGATGAATTAGCAATTGCAATTGCATCGTCAAGCACACCATCTTTGTCAACGCGGTGCGACGCGAAATACTCGGCAGGATCTCTTCCTTGATCCTCGAGTAGCCCCTCATGGGAGAGCGTATCAAAAACCAAAACCGAACCAGACGAGACGGTTAACAATGGCTCATCAGTTGCGTTGGGTAGACGACCCCACTTAATCGTTTCAGGTGTAGAAGGAATATAGATAGCCTCCTCACCTGTATCTTCGATGGTGATGATAGTAGGCTCATTAGCGAGGGGTTGGAGTGCAACGTTTGTAGGATCCCCGCATCCACTCAGCATCAAAGTCGTCGATGCAGCAAGACCTATTATTGATAATACTTTGACTGATGTCTGCCGTACTGACCAGTGACGATTCTCCCCAAACTTCATACTAAAAACCTCCAATAAAGATATATTTATGACCAGATCTTAAAGTCTTGCATGATTCTTAACCCCTTCCCATCCGACAACTGGGGGTGAGTGAATTTGCAACGCGGGTTGTGCTCTGAACCTTCCTGAGGAATTTATTCTGTGCCGCATAAGCATGTGCTTCACGCTTAAACCACCGAATACAATCATTAGCCCCAGCGAAAAGCTTATTTTCGTGCTGCAAAAAATGAACCAACTCATGTAACAAAATGGATCGGGCAAGATCATTCTTGAGTGGGTCCAGATCTCTAACGATGGCAATACCGTATGTAGGATGGAATGCACCGAGCACTTTGCATTTGCCCTGGCACGCATATCTCGCGACGGTATCTTGATCTGCCAAGATCACAGGGGGCAATCGCATCGGCAGTGCCAAGCCGGTGATGGCTGCAGCCTCCAGCGTCAAATCTCTCATCAATTCACGATATACAAATGAATCTCCTTCAACCCCTGTGATCACGACTTGACTGAGATCCGTTATCCATGCCGGTTGACTCTCTGTTTGCGCGACGCCCGGAACTGCGATCAAGGACACAAGAGGAAGCAAGCTTTTATATTTCCTCAAAACACTTATCAATTGGTACCAAACGGCAGAACACATCACGAAATGACCCAGGGCGTTATTCACAATCATTGACATTTTTAAAGTCCTTATTCATTAGGGTTAGCTGACCCTCCTCCGGATAACGAGCGTGTGTGTAATGTGACCCGCAATTATTTGTCTTGTTACTGGTTATAAAGCAATACCCGTGCCAAGAAGACAGTCGTATTAGAGCCAGTATTAAATGGATGTGCGCGAGGTTGCACCAAACTTGCGCATTTACTCCGCACAATTTGGTGCACATATCGAGATTGATGCGGCAAGAGATAGCACGTCACCGGATACAGCAACGAACTATTTGACGGGTGAGATGATTGGTCTCAGGTTACTTGGCGAAAAAAAGTGCCCATGATGGAGGCGCATCGACCCTTGGGCCGAGTCTAACGAACCACAGGTCCTCAGTGTTTAATTGAGATTACACTTTCTTTGAAAAGGCTCTTCATGATCATGTTCGTCGCTGAGAGCATGCGCTCTTTACTCAAATTCAAGCGACGCATTGTTTGCAGGAGCAGCATCTGATCTGCGTAAAAGGTGGCCGCTTCAGTCGCGGAGAGATCTTCTCTGAGTTGACCTGACTTCTCCGCGTCGCGCATCACTTCGGCAAACCAATCACGGTTCGCCTGATCCACTGTCTTAATTTTACGCTTTGTCTTAGCGGTGAAAGAAGCCGAGCTGTCCGCAATCACCATCCCATAATAGGCACAGCCTCGTGCTTTTACGGGCGGTCGAGGCCACTTCAGACTAGTATCCTTGACCCCAAACTTGGAAAGATCCTTTAAGACATTGTCGTAAACAAAAGCTTCAAGGATCATTTTCATCTTCATAGCCGGAGATTCACAGGCGTCCAATACTGGCCACCGCGGCGCCACATACTCCTCGTCATACGCCGCTAAGACTTCAGTTACGAGCCCGCTTTCGCCACCAAATTCTTTATAAATCCCAGCACGGTCATATCCCGATAACCGCGCCACATCTGCCATGGCAACGGAATCGATACCATTTTGCCAATACTGGCACAACGCCACGTTAATTACATGGCTCCTGTCTAATAGCTTTGGTCTTCCCACTGAAACGTCCCCCCGAACTAATTTCTGTACTTACCCCCAAAGTGGAGGCATACCTTCACTGATACCTTAATGTTATCCCGCGCGTTGCTTTCTTTGAAGCTTAAGCGTGACTTTGCAAGTCCTAGTATAGCTTAAATCCACACCAAAATGGTACTAAAGTCCAAATCGAAATCCAAGTAGAGTAAAGATATTTAGGATAAATATGTAATATACTGCCAAAAAAATCAAGCTGATTTTTACAAGACAAAAAACCAGACTTTCTCAATTATTTCAAGTAATATCGTGAGTAAGTTTTTTTAAGGCTGCGGTGTGTTGTATTAACACGGTAGATACAAATTACATAAAGACTGGGACGACTATGAACAAGACTCTTGTCTGCGGCGTTATTACTTCGTTTGCACTCTACGGTTGCGCTTCGTTAACTGAAGAACAAGTGGCAGAAACGGTAAAAAATACAGCTACTGGAACTTCAGCTGAACAAACGGTACGAGATGCAGCAAACCAAGTAACCAATGAGCTTTCGGGACGAG
>ENA-UOXV01008468-UOXV01008468.1-marine-metagenome-genome-assembly--contig:-NODE-8468-length-10083-cov-9.901875_pt1 | contig 10083 bp, 8 predicted proteins | sample MGYA00238165_ERZ766961 | MGnify/ENA primary metagenome ERZ766961 (study PRJEB28924, sample SAMN03173240) | marine metagenome | biome: Marine; feature: Water; material: Subsurface seawater | place: North... | reverse complement strand
ATTTAGTTCCAAATAACGATCCAACACTTATGTTCACTAATTCGGGCATGGTTCAGTTTAAGAATGTTTTTACTGGGTTAGAAAAAAAACCATTTAAAACAGCAACTACCTCACAAAAATGTGTAAGAGCTGGTGGAAAACATAATGATCTTGAAAATGTAGGATACACACCAAGACACCACACATTTTTTGAAATGTTAGGAAATTTTTCATTTGGAGATTATTTCAAAGAGCAAGCAATAGTTCATGCTTGGAATTTATTAACAAAAGATTTTGAGTTACCTAAAGAAAAACTATTAGTTACAGTTTTTCATGAAGATGAGGAGTCATTTAAACTTTGGAAGAAAATTGCTGGTTTAAGTGACGATAAGATTATTAAAATATCTACATCAGATAATTTCTGGTCTATGGGAGATACAGGACCTTGTGGACCCTGTTCAGAAATTTTTTATGATCACGGTGAGACCTTAAAAGGTGGGCCTCCAGGAAGTCCAAATGAGGATGGTGATAGATTTATTGAAATCTGGAATTTAGTATTTATGCAATATGAACAAATTTCAAAAGATAAAAGAATAAATTTACCTAAACCATCAGTAGATACTGGAATGGGATTAGAGAGAATGACAGCAGTCCTTCAAGGAACCCATGATAATTATAATATTGATCATTTTAAAAAGATCATAGACGCATCGTCTGATTTATTACATTCTCCTATAAACACAAAAACTATAGCTAGCCATAGAGTTATAGCCGACCATTTAAGAGCAAGTAGTTTTTTAATAGCAGAGGGTATTCTTCCTTCTAACGAAGGTAGAGGATATGTCTTAAGAAGAATCATGAGAAGAGGCATGCGACATGCAAATACTTTAGGTGCTAAAGACCCAATCTTCCATAAACTATTTGAGGTTCTTTTGACAGAAATGCAAAGTAGCTACCCGGAATTAATAAGAGGAAAAGATTTAATAATTGAAACGTTAAATAATGAGGAGAAAAAATTTTCTTCATTGTTAATAAGAGGAATTAAAATTTTAAACAATGAAATTGAAAAAATAGACAAAGTTCTACCTGGTGATGTAGCATTTAAACTCTATGAAACCTATGGTTTTCCAATAGATCTTACAGAAGATATCTTAAAATCTAAATCATTAAAGTTTGATAGAGAAAGATTTGGTTTATTAATGAGAGAAAGTATTGAGCTTGCAAGAAAAAACTGGAAGGGTTCAGGTGATAAGAATATTGAAGGAAAGTGGTTCAAAATTAGAGAAGAATTAAACGCTACTGAATTTTTAGGTTATGAATTAAACAAAGCTGAAGGAGTGATCATAAAGATATTTAAAAAAGAAACTTTTGTTGATCAAGCCAAAGAAGGCGATGATGTAGAAATAATAACAAATCAAACACCTTTTTACGCAGAATCAGGAGGTCAAGTTGGTGATCAAGGCACAATTAAAACTTCAAAATGTATTATTAAAATCACAGACACCCAAAAAAAAATGGGAGATTTACATGTACACGTAGGCAAAATTGAGAAAGGGACAATAAAAGTGGGTGAAAATGTAAATTTAGAGATTGATATTAAAAGAAGAAATAATGCAAAAGCATATCACTCTGCTACCCATTTGCTTCATGAAGCACTTAGAAGAACTTTAGGAAAGCATGTTACGCAAAAGGGATCATTAGTTAGCCCAGAAAAGCTGAGGTTTGATTTTAGCCATAATAAACCCATCGAAAAAGATGAACTAAGTCAAATTGAAAGTCTAGTTAACGAAATGATTGCTAAATCTAGCGCGGTAAAAACAAGAATAATGACACCCAAAGAAGCTGTTGATAATGGCGCTTTAGCACTATTTGGCGAAAAATATGGTGACGAGGTAAGGGTTTTATCAATGGGTGGTAATAAAGCAAATTTTTTTTCAACAGAATTATGTGGAGGCACGCATGTGAACAATACAAAAGAAATAGGTAAATTTAAGATTATAAGCCAGTCTTCAATTTCTTCAGGTGTCAGAAGAGTAGAAGCTTTAAGAGATGAACAATTAAAACAGTATGAAAAAAATAAAACAGAGCTTGATTCAAATAAAGATAAGAAAGTAATAAATGAAATTAACTCAATAAAACAAGAGTTAGAAAAATTAAAAATTAAACCAAACTTCGATGATAAAATAAATCCTGCTGAAAACCTAAAAAACCTGAGCAGACAATTAAATCAAATAAAAATTAAAAATATTATTAATGATAAAAATAAAAATAAAATTATCGATAATAAGATATCAGATTTTATATTTAGATATCAAACCCTACAAGATCTTCCACCCAAGGAGCTTAGGACAATAGTTGATGATGGAAAGAAAAAAATTAAAAAAGGAGTACTAATAGTTTTTTCAAGTTTTGAAGAAAAAGTAGGAGTTTCTATTGGAATTACTAATGATTTACTAGACAAGTTTGATGCAGTTGAGTTAATAAAAGTAGCTGCGTCTATTTTAGGTGGTAAAGGTGGTGGTGGTAGAAAAGATTTTGCACAAGCTGGCGGTATCCATAAAAATAAAATAGATGAAGCTTTTAAAGCTGTGCAAAAAAAAATTAGTTAAGTTTTTTTTTAAGATTACTATCAATTGCTTCTAAAAATTGACTAGTTGTTAAATATTTGGTTGATTTATCAATTAATATAGCAAGGTCTTTGGTCATTGATCCACTCTCAACTGTTTCTACACAAACTTTTTCTATAGTTGATGCAAATTGTATTAGTTCTTCATTGTTATCTAATTTCCCTCTATGTGCTAAACCTCTTGTCCACGCAAAAATAGAAGCTATTGGGTTAGTAGAGGTTTCTTTTCCCTGTTGATGCATTCTAAAGTGTCTTGTTACCGTTCCATGCGCAGCTTCAGACTCCACAGTTTTTCCATCTGGTGTCATTAATACACTTGTCATTAGTCCTAAAGAACCGAAGCCTTGTGCTACAGTATCTGATTGAACATCCCCATCATAGTTTTTACAAGCCCAAACATAGCCACCATTCCATTTCATAGCACATGCAACCATATCGTCGATTAATCTATGTTCATAAGTTATTTTTGTTTTTTCAAACTTGTCTTTAAATTCCTTTTCAAAAATTTCTTGAAATAAATCTTTAAAACGTCCATCGTACGCTTTTAATATAGTATTCTTAGTTGATAAATATACTGGCCATTTTCTCTCTAAACCATAATTCATGCAGGCTCTTGCAAAATTTTTTATAGAGTCATCCAAATTATACATCGATAACGCAATGCCCGGTCCAGTAAAATTAAATACTTCAAATTCTTTTTTATTCTTACCATCTTTAGATGTCCACTTAACTTCCATTTTTCCTTCACCAGGAATTAAAAAATCAGTTGCTCGGTATTGATCTCCAAACGCATGTCTACCAATTACAATTGGCTGCGTCCAACCAGGAACTAATTTTGGAACATTTTTACAAATAATTGGTTCTCTAAAAACCGTACCACCTAAAATATTTCTAATTGTACCATTAGGGGATCTCCACATTTTTTTTAGTTTGAATTCTTCTACTCTAGCTTCATCAGGTGTTATAGTTGCGCATTTAACACCAACGCCATATTGTTTTATTGCATTTGCTGCATCAATAGTTATTTGGTCATCAGTTTTATCTCTACTTTCCATGCCTAGATCATAATATTTTAGATCTATTTCTAAGTAAGGTTTAATGAGCTTATCTTTGATGAAAGACCATATAATTCTAGTCATTTCATCGCCGTCTAGTTCAACTACCGGGTTCTTAACTTTAATTTTTGCCATAAATATAGATTGATTAAATATGATTTTTATACATATTAAGAAAAATTATCAAATTATTAATTATGTTTAATACAATATTTCCGAAAATTCATAAAGAAGGCTATAAGTTTTTAGCTATTTCTATTTTAGTTACATTTATAGTTTTATTTTTCTCAAAATTTTTAGGATGTGTTTTGATCTTAATAACAATTTGGGTTTATTATTTTTTTAGAGATCCAGAGAGATATTCAATTAACAATGATAATTATCTTGTCAGCCCGGCTGATGGATTAATTACTGATATTTCAGAAAAAACTGGTCCTGAAGAACTAAGGCTTGAGAATACATCTTTCACAAGAATAAGTGTTTTTATGAATGTATTTAATTGTCATGTAAATAGAGTTCCATCATCAGGTAAAGTAGAAGAAATTTATTATAAACCAGGAAAGTTTCTAAATGCCTCTTTAGACAAAGCAAGCGAGGAAAACGAAAGAAATTATTTTAAAATTAAATTAAGCGGCGGAGAAGAAATTATAATTGTTCAAATTGCTGGACTTATAGCTAGACGAATTGTTTGTGAAGTAGAACAAGGTCAAGAATTAAAACAAGGTGAAAGAATAGGAATGATTAGATTTGGAAGTAGAGTAGATCTTTATTTAAAAAATAAAAAGATTTTAGCAAAACTTGGTCAAAATGTTACTGCAGGAGAAAGCTTATTAGCTTCTGATTAATGGAAGAAAATAAAAAGTTTAAAATAGTCTCGTCTAAAAAAACAAGATACTTACTACCTAATATTTTAACCCTAGCAGGAGTTTGTCTTGGGATAAGTTCAATTAAATTTTCAATAGATGGTAATTTTTCTTTAGCAGTAACATTAGTTTTATTTGCTGCAATTTTAGATGCATTGGATGGAAGAATTGCAAGATTAATAAAAGGTACATCAGAATTTGGAAAAGAATTAGACTCCCTTACAGATTTTGTAAGTTTTGGCATAGCTCCAGTTTTTATTTTATATTTCTGGGAATTAAATAATTACGGAAGATTGGGATGGGCTATTACACTAATTTACTCTGTATGTTGTGTTTTAAGATTAGCTAGATTTAATTTAACTAAAATAGAAGAAGCAGAAAATTGGAAAAATAATTTTTTTGAAGGCATCCCTTCGCCAGCAGGAGGGTTGTTAATATTAATGCCTTTAATTTATGAATTAACAAATTTAAATTTCGGATTAGATATTAAAAAATTTACACCTTATTTAACGGTATTAATTGCAATTTTATTAGTAAGTAAAATTCCAACTTTAGCACTTAAAAAAATATCTATCTCACCAAAGGCTACAGTTTTTTTATTATTAGGAATTGGATTAATTTTTATAGCTTTATTATTTTATACACATGAAACTTTATTAATTTTTGGAGTGCTTTACTTGATATCAATACCAATAAGTATAGTTAATTATAAAAATCAAAATAAAAAAAATAAAGAAAAAATATCTGATGATAGTCATGAAGATATTTTGTAATGAAAAAGTCAAAAAGAATTAAAAAAAGCAATTCTTGGAAAATTAAACAACATAGAGATCAATTTTTTAAAAAATCTAAAACTCTAGGATATCGATCAAGGGCTTCATTCAAATTAATTGAAATAAATAAAAAATTTAAATTTTTAAATCAAAGTACCAATTTGTTAGATTTAGGATCTAGCCCAGGAGGATGGACACAAGTCGCAAATCAGATAATTAAAACTGGCAAGATATTATCTATAGACATCAAGGAGATGGAAACAATAAAAAATATTAAATTTTTGAAAAGAGATATATTTAAAAAAAATACTAAAATAGAAGTTTTAAAATATTTTAATTCTAATATAGACGTGGTTTTATCTGATATGGCAGCTGATACAACTGGTAATAAATCATTGGATTCGATTAGAACAAATCAATTATGCGCTGAAGTAATTAGTTTTTCTAAAGAAATTCTTAAACCCAAGGGTGTATTAGTTTCTAAATTATTCATGGGTGAAGATTTTATTGAGGTAAAAAACCTAGCTAAATCTGTATTTAAAAAAGTAAATTTTTTTAAACCAGAGTCTAGTAGAAAAGAATCTAAAGAAACTTATTTACATTGTGAAATATTAAAGACTTTATAAATTTTAATAATTGTATATAAGTTATTATGGTACCAATTAAAGAAGCATTAACCTTTGATGATATTCTATTACTTCCAAAATATTCCAACATACTACCTGCCAAAACAAATATTAATTTACAATTAACAAAAAAAGTTTCTCTAAAAGTTCCTTTTTTATCATCTGCAATGGATACAGTGACAGAGTCTAAAATGGCAATTGGAATTGCCAATGAAGGTGGGTTAGGAATTATTCATAGAAATTTAAATATAAAACAACAATCTAAAGAGGTTGAAAAAGTTAAAAATAAAAAATTACAAGTAGGAGCTGCAGTAGGAACAAGTCAAGAAGATATAGACAGAGCTAAATCTTTATCATCTAATGGAGTGGATTTAATTGTAATAGATACAGCTCATGGACATAGTGAAAAAGTTCTTAGAACATTAGAAAAATTAAAAAAATCAATTAAGAATATACCAGTTTGTGTTGGAAATATTGCAACAGGGGAAGCGGCAAAAAAATTATACAATTCAGGTGCAGATATAATTAAAGTTGGAATTGGACCGGGTTCTATTTGTACAACTAGAATGGTAGCAGGTGTTGGTGTGCCGCAAATCTCTGCGATAATGGAAGTAAAAAAAGCATTACATAAAAAAAAAATAAAAATAATATCAGATGGAGGAATTAAATTTTCAGGAGATATTGCCAAAGCTTTAGCAGCAGGGGCAGATGCTATCATGATGGGTTCAATTTTTGCAGGAACAGAGGAGAGTCCTGGTAAAAAATTTAAATTAAATGGTAAATTTTATAAGCAATATAGAGGCATGGGCTCAGTTGGAGCAATGTCATCAGGATCAGCAAATAGATATTTTCAAAAAAATTTTAAAGACAAATCAAAATTTGTACCTGAAGGAGTGGAGGGTAGAGTTGAATATAAAGGAAATGTATCAAAAATTATTTATCAATTGCAAGGTGGATTAAGATCTTCAATGGGATATATTGGTGCCAAAAATCTAAAAGAGATAAATAAAAAAGCTGAATTTGTTAAAATTACTAAAGCCGGATTTTATGAGAGTATGGTTCACAGTGTAGAAATGACACAAAAAACAATAAATTATAAATTATAAATTATGATTAGAATAAATATTTATACTATAGCTATCTTACTTTTTTTTACCAATATATTATTGGCTCAGACAAAAAACTTTCAGGAGGGAGTCGATTTATTTAATAAAAAAAAATTTGATACTGCTAAATTTAAATTTGAACAAGATATTGTTATAAATCCAAAGAGTGAAAAGTCATATTTATATTTATCAAAAATATTTAAACAGCAAGATAAAAAAGAATTGGAAGAGCAAAATTTAAATACTGTAATTTTATTAAACCCAAGAAATGAAGAAGCCATATTTAATCTAGCAAAACTCAAATTAAGCACTTCTGATTATAAGAAAAGTTTAGAGTTAAATAAAAAATTAAAATTAGTTTGTAAAACATATTGTAATAAAAGTGATCAATTGAAAAAAGAAATTGAAAATTTATCTAAAAAATAAATGCAATTTTATGAAAAAGATAAAGTAATAATCATAGATTTTGGTTCCCAAGTTACAAAATTAATAGCCAGAAGAGTAAGAGATCTAGGCGTTTATTCAGAAATTATTACTCCTAGAAAATTATCTAAATACATAAAATATAGCAACGTAAAAGGCATTATACTATCAGGAGGACCATCCACAGTTACAAGCAAGAAGTATCAAAGCATACCAAAAGAAATCTTTAAAAAAAAAATACCTATTTTAGGTATATGTTATGGTCTTCAACTAATTACTAAAATTTTTGGTGGAAAAATTAAACCCTCAAAAAAAAGTAGAGAATTTGGAAGAGCTTACTTATTTAAAAAAAAGGAATCACCTTTAATAAAAAACTTTTTGAATTCTAAAAAATCAGTTTGGATGAGCCACGAAGATGCGGTTGTTAAGATGCCGAAAAATTTCAAAGTAATTGCTTCTACAAAAGACTCAAAATTAACTATTATCGAGAATCCAGAAAATAAAGTTTATGGTGTGCAGTTCCATCCGGAGGTAACTCATACAGAAAATGGCAAAGAAATATTTAAAAATTTTTTATTCTCAATTTGTAAAATAAAAAAAAGTTGGAATATTATTAGTCAAAAGAAAAAATTAATAGAAGAAATTAAAAAAGAAGTAAAAAATGATAAAGTTATTTGTGCATTATCTGGCGGTGTAGATAGCAGCGTAGTTGCTTTATTAATAAACAAGGCAATAAAAAAAAATCTTATTTGTATAATGGTTGATACAGGATTAATGAGAAAAAATGAATTTAAATATACTTACAGTGTTTTTAAAAAAAAATATAATTTAAATGTGAAATTAATCGATGCATCAAAACTTTTTTTAAGTAAATTAAAAAATATTTCAAATCCAGAAAAAAAAAGAAAGATTATAGGAAATTTATTTATTAAAGTTTTCGAAAAAGAGTCAAAAAAATATAAAAAAATAAAGTTTTTAGCCCAAGGCACTCTTTACCCAGATATAATAGAAAGTAGATCTTCAAGCGGTAGTAAAACTTCAAAAATTAAATCCCATCACAATGTTGGAGGTCTGCCAAAGAAGATGAATTTAAAATTAATTGAACCCTTAAAAGAATTATTTAAAGATGAGGTAAGAGTTTTAGGTAAGTCTTTAGGTCTAGTTAAAAATATTAATTTTAGACATCCATTTCCTGGCCCTGGTTTGGGTATAAGAATTATAGGGAATATTAATATAGAAAGGGTACGTACACTTCAAGAAGCAGATCATATTTACATAAGTGAGCTTCATAAAAGCGGTCTATACAATAAAATTTGGCAAGCTTATGCAGCATTACTACCTATTAAAACAGTTGGTGTCATGGGTGACGCTCGTACTTATGAAAATATTTGTTTGTTAAGAGCAGTTACATCAGAAGATGGTATGACAGCTGATTATTTTAGTTTTCCCAAATTTTTTTTAGACAATATATCAAGTAAGATTATAAACAATGTTAAAGGAATTAATAGAGTTGTGTATGATATTACGTCCAAACCTCCAGGGACTATAGAGTTAGAATAATGAATAATAAAATAAAAAAAATTTTAATTAAAAAAAATAAATCAAAAATTGTTTGTTTGACATCTTACTCAAAAAGTATTGCAAAAATATTAGACAAATATTGTGATGTAGTTCTAGTAGGAGACTCAATGGCAAATGTTTTGTATGGACATAAAAACACCCATCAAATTAATTTAGATACCATTATTCAGCATACTATAAGCGTTAAAATGGGTGTAAAAAAAACTTTACTTGTTGTTGATATGCCTAAAGGATCATACACCACGATTAACCTAGCAAAAAAAAACGCAAAATTAATTATGAAAAAAACAGGTTGTGATGCAGTTAAGATAGAGAGTAATAAAAAAAATTATGAAATAATTGAAGAATTGGTAAAAATAAAAATTCCTGTTATGGGGCATATTGGTTACACACCTCAATTTAAAAAAAAATTTAAAATTGAAGGTCAAACAAAATCAGAGGCCGATCAACTATTAAGCGATGCAAAATCTGTAGAGAAGGCAGGAGCATTTTCCATAGTATTAGAATGCTTATCAAGTAAAGCAGCAAAATCAATTACAAGTAAATTAAATATTCCTACGATTGGTATCGGATCATCATCTTATTGTGATGGGCAAATATTAGTAACAGATGATATGCTTGGTATTAGCGGCTTTTATCCAAAATTTGTAAAAAAGTATGTTCAACTAGATAGAGTAATTGAAAAAGCTGTAAAAAAATATACTAGAGAGGTAAAAACAAGAAAATTTCCATCAAAAAAAAATATTTTTAAATGATAGAAAATTCAGATAATAAAAAAGATTTTAAAGATAAATTAAATAATTTTTATAAAGGTAATAAAAAGAAAATAATTTTTTTGTTATTAGCTTTAACTTTAGTTATTTTATCAATTATTTTCTTACAATATAAGAATGATCAAAAAAACTCCTTAATTGCAGAAAAATATGTTCAAGCGGGAATTTATTTATCTTCTAATAATAGTAATGATGCTAAACTGCTTTATGAAGAAATTATTTTAAGTAAAAATAAATTTTATTCTATTTTAGCTTTAAATAATATAATAGAAAAAAAA
>ENA-UOXV01008459-UOXV01008459.1-marine-metagenome-genome-assembly--contig:-NODE-8459-length-10092-cov-5.878848_pt1 | contig 10092 bp, 4 predicted proteins | sample MGYA00238165_ERZ766961 | MGnify/ENA primary metagenome ERZ766961 (study PRJEB28924, sample SAMN03173240) | marine metagenome | biome: Marine; feature: Water; material: Subsurface seawater | place: North... | reverse complement strand
GTTCCTTTCGTCTATGTCTCCTACTCCGCGTCCCTTTCCTCGCCCTCCGCGTCTGGGTCACCGAGCTCGGCGACGAGCCTCTCAAGACTCTCCGTCGCCGTCGTGGAGAGCTCCTCGTGTCCCTCCAGGAACAGAACCCTGGCGAAGAGTTTCATCTTGACAACCGCGTGTTTTCCCTTGGCGCGCTCGATAGCCTTGACCCTGTTACCCAGCGCGGGCTCCGACATGGTCCTCACCCTCATCAGCGTGTGCTGGTAGCTCGCGGTGCCCACCACGCTGACCCGCTCCTGGATCCCCGCGTTTCGAAGCCGGTACGCCTCAGCCTCCGCCTCGTGCTCGCCGTCAACCTCCACCGCGTACTCTCCCCTGCCCACGATGTACCTCTCGGTCTCCTCGTGGTCGTCGCCGAGGCCCTGATTCTCGGCGTCCTGGGTGGCGATGCGACGCGAGCGACGCGTCGCGCGCTCCTCTGCGGGAATATCCGGTTTCTTCTTCGGCGCCGGAGCCTTGCGCTTCTTGTTCTCGGTCGTCCCTGATGCGTTCTCCTTGCCGTCCTTCACGCCGCATCGTTGTCTCGCCGCGGAGACGATGTCGTGGTCGCCGAGGCCGAGGCGCTTCATGATCTCGCGGTTACGGCGAATACGCTCCACGCGCTCGATCTCATACTCGCTGAGACCGTTCGGGTCGGCCACCAGGGCCTCCACATCGCCGGCGAACATGGCGGGTCGGGTAATGAAATGTTTGTGCCTGACTCGGCAAGTTCAAATGGGCAACTCGGCAGCCAAATTCGACGGTCTCAATTTATACGTGGAGTTTTTGACCCCCGTTCTTGAGTTAATGTGACAAAGGTCGAACGCTGGCAGGCGAGCAGATTCCCTGGACATAACGAGAGCGGATTACTCAGCTGAGATCGGCACTCGGGTCGGCGCTGCCCTGCGGTGGGTATATCGTTGGCGTGAACGACGCGGTCGTTCTCGCTCCATCGCACCGATCGAGGGCTCCGCGACTCGAAAGTCCGGACCGCTCGCGGCCGGTTGGGCGGCGGCGGCAGGGTACCTGCGCCGAAGGGTCGCACCGGCGAAGTCGAATAGGAATAACGCGGCGGAGGACCTGGTGGGACGGAAGGACGACGACGAGATGCCGTCCCGCATGGACTCGTTCCGCTTCGGCAAAGGAGCCAATACCTCGGCGTCGCGGGTGGTGTACGTCACCGCGGATGTCACACCTCAAGGTCCCAACCACCTGTTCCGGTTCAAGGGCAACGCCATCTCCACCGGCAAGTACTCGCCCATCACGTTCTTCCCAAAGGGCCTGTACGAGCAGTTCCGGAGGATCGCGAACCTGTACTTCCTCTCCGTCGCCATCATCTCGCTCTTCCCGATCATCTCCCCGATCCAGCCGTACACCATCTGGTCGCCGCTCGTGCTCGTCGTCGGTCTGTCCATGGCGAAGGAGGCTGTGGAGGACTACGCCAGGCACAAGCAGGATCACGAGCAGAACACCAGCCTGACGGAACGGTTCAACGGCACCTCCTTGGTGCAGTGCGAGTGGAGGGAGATTAGGACGGGGGATTTGGTGCGGGTGGTGCGGGACCAGGCGTTCCCGTGCGACATTGTGCTCCTCGCGTCCAGTCTGGACGACGGCGTGTGCTACGTGGAGACTAAAAACTTGGACGGCGAGACAAACCTGAAGATCAAGAGGGGCGTCGAGGGCATGCACGGCGTGGGGACCGGGCCGGATAATATGGCGGCACTGTGCGGGGACGGGCAGGATACGTACGTGGAGTGCGAACACCCGAACAACTCCCTGTACACGTTCACCGGTAACCTCGACGTGCCGGCCGCCGCCCGGGAGGTGTCGAGTCACGGGAGCACCCGGGACCTGGCCGCCGCGGGGGAGACACGGAGTGGGAGCGAGAAGATCTCGCTCGTGCCGTCCAACATCCTCCTCCGAGGTAGCTCGCTGAGGAACACGGAGTGGGTCATCGGCCTGGCCATCTACACCGGGCACGACTCCAAAATTATGATGAACAGCAGCGCGGCTCCGTCGAAGCGGTCCACCATCGAGAAAGGGATGGACAAGATCGTCCTCTCCATGCTCGGGTTGCTGTGCGTGATGGGAACCGTCACGGGCATCATCTGCGGCACGTGGATCAAGAACGTGTCCCCCAAGCACTGGTACATGGACACCAGCGACACGAATATGGTGTTTGACCCCAAAAACGCCCCCAAGGTTGGCGTCGTCGCGTTCCTCACCTCGTACGTCCTGTACGGCTACCTCATCCCCATCTCCCTGTACGTCTCCCTCGAGTTCGTCAAGGTGTGCCAGGCGATGGTGTTTCTGAACAGCGACAGGCAGATGTACCACGAGGAGACGGACACGCCGTTTCGCGCGCGAACCAGCAACCTCAACGAGGAGCTCGGCATGGTCCACACGGTGCTCTCCGATAAGACCGGGACCCTGACCTGCAACAGCATGGAGTACTTCAAGTGCTCCATCGCGGGCGTGAGCTACGGCGAGGGCGTGACGGAGATCGAGCGGTCCATCGCCAAGAGGCAGGGCCGACCCATCCTCTCCAAGCCCACCAAGCCGATTGAGCCGGGTTTCAACTTCAAGGACGTCAGGCTCGAGGACGACAAGTGGCGGTCCCTGCCGGACGCCGAGCACGTCCGGGACTTCTTCCGCGTCCTCGGAGTGTGCCACACCGTCATACCGGAAGGAGAGGCCACCCGGGAGACCATCTGCTACCAGGCTGAGTCCCCCGACGAGAGCGCGTTTGTCGTCGCGGCGAAACGATTCGGGTTCTTTTTCAAGGGGCGCACCACCAGCGGCATGGAACTCGAGGAACCCTCGTTTCCGGGCGGCGGCGATATCAGCACGGTGCAGTACGAGCTGCTCAACGTGCTCGAGTTCAACTCCACGCGTAAGCGCATGAGCGTCATCGTTCGTACCCCCGAGGACAAGATCATGCTCTACTGCAAGGGTGCCGACTCTGTCATATACGACAGGCTCTCGCACGGGAACCAAAAGTACACCGACGTGACCCAGCAGCACATGGACGACTACGCCAAGTGCGGCCTGCGCACGCTGTGTTTGTCCGTCAGGGAGGTGTCTCAGGCGGAGTACGACGCGTGGAACGTGACGTACACCGAGGCGGCGCAGAGCCTCGAGAAGCGCGACGAGAAACTCCAGGCGGCGGCGGAGATCATCGAGAAGGACCTCTTCCTGGTCGGCGCCACCGCCATCGAGGATAAGCTCCAGGACGGGGTACCGGGCACGATCGAGCAGATGATGCGCGGGGGGATCGCGGTGTGGGTGCTCACCGGGGATAAGCAGGACACCGCCATCAACATCGCGCAGGCGTGTGCGTTGATCAGGGACGACATGGACGTTCACGTCGTGAACATCGAGGAGCTGGTCAAGCAGGAGCACGACAGGGAGATCACCCGCGCGCAGTTCAACGAGCAGGGGAAGGCGCAGGTGGCGGCGCTCATCGAGGCTGGCATCGCGAAGGAGGCGGTGACCTCGAAGAAGGGGGTCGAGACCTGCCTCGTCATCGACGGCCGGTCGCTTTCGTTCGCGCTCGAGGAGGATCTCGCGCTGAGGTTCCTGCAGCTGGGCAGCGGGTGCACCTCCGTCGTGTGTTGCCGCGTGTCCCCGCTGCAGAAGGCGCTCGTGACCAAGCTGGTCAAGGACAGCGGTAAGATCACGCTGGCCATCGGCGACGGCGCCAACGACGTGGGCATGATCCAGTCGGCGCACATCGGCGTCGGCATCTCGGGGCAGGAGGGCATGCAGGCTGTGATGGCCTCGGACTTTGCGTTCGCGCAGTTTAGGTTCCTGGAGCGGCTCCTGCTGGTGCACGGAAGGTACAACTACAAGCGCATCAGCAAGATGGTGACCTACTTCTTCTACAAGAACCTGGCCTTCGGCCTGACTCTCTTCATGTACAATCTCCACGCGGCGGCTTCTGGGCAGGTTGTGTACAACGACTGGCTCATGTCCGCGTTCAACATCTTCTTCGTGGCGTTCCCGGTCATCGCGTTGGGTATCCTGGACCAGGATGTGAGCCAGCGATCCTGCCTCCAGTTCCCGCAGCTGTACAGGCAGGGGCAGCAGAACGTGTGCTTCGAGCGCAGGGTGCAGGCGGGTTGGGCTCTGAACGGCGTGTACATCGCGATTGTCACTTTCTTCATCGTGTTTTACGCGGTGCACGGCGGCGAGGCGGACCACCCCAAGGGACACGTGTTCGGGCTGTGGGAGGTTGGCACGTCGCTGTACACGGGCATCGTCATCACGATCAACCTCCAGATGGCACAGATGATCAACTTTTGGACGTGGATTCAGCACGTGTGCATCTGGGGATCCATCGTGTTTTGGTACATCGCCAACTGCATCCTCAGCGACACCGACCCGTACCTGTCCACGTACTCGTACAAGATATTCATACCGACGATCGCGCCCACGCCCAAGTTTTGGATGGCGACGCCGCTCATCGTGGTCATCGGGCTTTTACCCGACCTGTTCTACAGGACGATGCGGCGGCTGTTCCGACCCGAGCCGCACCAGCTCGTGCAGGAGTTCGAGCGGACGGTCCGGGGAGCCACGCCGAGGAGCTCGGTGACCAACACCCCGATGGATACGCCGAGGCACGGGGTCAGGCGGGGAAGCAGCGCGGTGTTGGCCGAGGAGGGAAGGATCGAGGTGGACGAGCCCGAAGATACGATCGAGCCCGAGGAGACAATCGAGCCCGCGACTGAACCCGAGGCGGAGCAACAAGAGGCGGACGAGGAGTCGAAAGAGGAGTCGAAAGAGGAGGAAGAGAAGAAGGCGGACGAATCAGCATAGAAAACGATTTATTGGACGGATTGCTCACGACAGCGCCGCCGCGGATGCACTCGCCGCCTCGCGCACTTCACTCACAATTGAGGAGTCGAACGAGTCCCGCCACGCCACCCCGTCGAGCGCCAGACCCAACGCCAGCGCCGCCCCGAACAACAGGTGCAACGCCGCCGCCCCCGTCAGCGCCCCGTTGAACCCCGCGTCGCCCACCCCAAGCCTCCACGCCTCGCCGCCGACCCACGCGGCGAGCGGCGCCGTCGCCGCCGGCAGCGCCGCCGCGAGCGACGGGAACATCGTCACCTCAAGCCTCCTCGCGCCCTCCCACGCCCAGTACGGCAGGAGCGTGAACGGCGCCGCCAACAAAAATGTAATCTCCCACCGCCCGAACCTCTCACCGAGCAGCACGCACAGCGTGTTCTTACCGCACCTCGCGTCGGTGCGCGCGTCCCTCAGGCTATTCACCGCGAGCAGCACCGCGGCGAGGCTCCCAACCTGCGCCGACGCCACGACGAGCGGCCCGTTGATGTCGAGCCCCCACGTGTCGAGCCCCCACATTGTGTCGAGCCCAGACGTGGATCCACCGTCGCCGTATGCACCGTGGTGTATCCTCGCCATGCCGCACGTCGCCACGAACCCGAAGAACACGACGACGGTCACGTCACCCAGGCCGTGGTACCCGAGCGGGAACGGTCCGCCGGTGTACGCGTACCCCGCGGCGCACGAGGCACACACCAGGCGGAGCATCGGGACGCCGCGGAGGACGACTGCGGGGTACATGGCGACCGCCGCGAGAATGAAGCACGCGACGCCGGCGATGTGGACGGTGCGTGAGGAGAACGCGCCGGACTGGGTGACGCGTTTGGGTCCCGCGCGATCCTGCGTGCGGAGGGGGAGGGAAGGACGAGGATGAGTTTGGGGGAAAGAAGATTCGATGGGGCACGTTGAAAAACGTGGGCGACGTTTGGGGTGGAGTGAGCGATGGGGTATGGATGGGATGCGGCTCACCTCGGTGTCCGCGCCCCGCACGAAATCGCACGCGTCGTTCACGAGGTTGGTCCCGATCTGTATGAAGAAGTATCCGACCAGCGCGCACGTCGCCTCCGCCCACCGCGCCTCACCGCCGCCCGTCGTCGCCAAGGCGGATCCCACCAGGAAGGGCACCGTCGCCGCGGTCAGCGTCTTGGGTCGCGCGGCGGCGACCCACGCGGCGATGCCAGCCTTTTTGGGTTTGGACGACGGCTTCGCATCGGGGGTCACATCGTCGTTCGAAGCCTTCGCCGCGACTCGCGCGGACCTGCGCTCCGCCATGGTGCCTGGTGCCCTCTCAACTGTTGTCAAGACCACGTGGCAGGGCTTCAGAAAACTTACAAGTTGTTCGGCCGAGACGACGATTGTTAGCTCACGCGCTTTCGCGGGGCTCGCACTCTGCGACGCGATGAGAGCCACGATGAGAGCCAAGCTGTCGCTCGCGGTGGTGTTATTACTCCTCGTGCATCTCACCGACGCGGCCCGAACGACGGCCAGGAGGCCGAGGCATCCAGCCAGGTCCTACCGCCCCACCGAGACGGATCTCGAAAAGGTATCTTCGCGGCAACCCCCAGGATGGACCCCCAAGGGCTCTTGCCAGGAGCGATGGCGTGACGCGCCTCTCGATCACTTCTCGTGGGCGGCGCCCACGGAGACCTACCGCCAGAGATACTTCTTCTGCCCGCACTTCTGGGAGAAGAAGCGCGACGCGCTCGCGTCGAAGAAGCGCGAGGGGTCGACGCACACGCAGCCCCGACTCCGAGGCGTCGCCTCGCTCGACGCGTCATCGTCGGAAACGACAGCCCTCGACGCCGGGTTCACCAAGTCGGGCCCGCCCATCTTCTTCTACACCGGCAACGAGGCCAACGTGGAGCTCTACCTCAACGCCACGGGTCTCATGTGGGAGCACGCCGAGAGCTTCGGCGCCGTGCTCGTGTTCGCCGAGCACAGGTACTACGGAAGATCCAAGCCGACGCCTCGAGAAGAAGATTCAGTCCGTGAGAAGAACCCATCCGTCGGCGGCATCATCCCGGGCCACCTCAAGAAGAAGGGCGAGTACCCCTACCTCACGTCCGAGCAGGCCATGGCGGACTACGCCACGCTCATCCGCGAGCTCAAGACGGAGATGCGCGCCCCCGACGCCCCGGTGTTCACCTTCGGGGGCAGCTACGGAGGCATGCTGAGCACGTGGATGCGGCTCAAGTACGCCAACGTGGTGGACGGCGCGGTGGCCGGGTCGGCTCCCATATGGTCATTCGTTGGCGAGGACCCGCCCGTGGACCCCGGCGCGTTCGCGGATGGGGTCACGCTGGACGCCACGGCCGCGGGGGGATCCCCGCCCGCGTGCGCTTCAAACGTCCGCGCCGCCTTCAAAGAGCTTCTCGCGCGATCCGACACCCCGCGTTCAATCAGAGAACCGATGCGACTCTGTCACGACGTGGCGCTGAAGGACAAGGACGACGTCTTGGACGTGGCGCTGTGGGCGCAGGGTGCGTTTGACTACCTGGCCATGGGTAACTTCCCGTACGAGAGCTCGTACATCCTGAACGGCGACGGGACGCTGCCGGCGTACCCGTTTCGGGCGGCGTGCTCGGGGTCCTTGGCGGACCCGCACCTCAACTCGGGTGGGGACGGCGACGCGCTCCTCGCCGCGCTCGCGGACGCCGTGGGCGTGTACTACAACTACTCCAAAACCCAGCCGTGCTTCGACACCGGGCGCGGGAGCAACGACGACTCGGACGAGGACGGCGCTCTGTGGGACTACCAGTACTGCACCGAGATGTTCATGCCCATGTCCAGGGATGGCGTGCGGGACATGTTCTTTGAGCAGCCGTGGAACGAGACCGCCGCCGTGCTGGAGTGCGAACGACGGTGGGGCGTGCGGCCCAAGACGTTGTGGGCCACCACCGTGTTCGGCGGTAGGAGGCTGTCGTGGGCGAGTAACGTGGTGTGGACGAACGGGTATCTGGACCCTTGGGCCGGATTGGGGGTGCAGGAGAGCCTGTCGCCGTCGCTCGTCGCGATGATGCTACCGGGTGGGGCGCACCACCTCGACTTCATGTGGAGCAACGACTTGGACCCGGAGCCGGTGATCGAGGCGAGAAAGACGCAGATGAAACTGATCAGGCAGTGGATGCTCAACAAGTACCGGGCTGTGGCTACGCGCGGCGAGAGAATCGCAGAGCTTTGAAATGAAAAATGTAAGTGAGCACTCGACGCGTCTCATCACAGTTCTGCGCGGAGGTCTTCGTAGGTGATGTTCTGGTTGCTGGTGTCGATCGCGTACTGTGACTTCCACGGGGGCCAGTCGAAGTTATACGCGAGGATCCCCGGACCCTTGACGCTGCTACCGCCCGGCAGGTGCTTCTCCTCGGTGGGCAGGCACGCTCGGAAGTACACGTGGCCGTCGCTTCGCACCCTCGGGCACATGCGCAGCGTCCACATGGTCCCCATCACCGTGTTCAGCGCGCACGTGGCGAAGAACACCGCCATGACGGTGTACACGAGGAACTTGTACGACAGGTAGTTGCGCCCTTTCGCACCGTCCGGCCTGGAGAGTTTCACCTGCCTTCGGTACGCCGCCTCCGACTGCTTGAACACGCGGCCGATGTCGATCGAGTGGAACCTGTACTGCGCGAAGGTGTTCACGAACGACATGCCGATCTCCATCGCCGCGAGCTGGAAACAGATCCACGCCATGTCGTCGTAGTTTGACGTGCGCGTCTTACCGTCGGGTAGGTCACCGGTGGACGGCAGGTTAAACACCACCATGAGCGGCGTGATGAACGCGATTGCGCCGAGTTCGCAGAAGACGTCGGCGAGGCAGGAGACGGCGTGTAGCTCATCCATCTTCGCGGACGATAGCAGCGCGTCGCCCGCCATGGTGCCCATGACGGTACGCGTGAAGAACCCGTCCCGGTGTTTGAGCGTGAGTTTCATCATGAGCTCGTTGAGGGAGATGATGAGCTGCAGGGTGATGACGGATACCTTGCCGTCGTTGGTGAGGAGGAAGAGGAGGAGCCGCGAGTACACCGCCTGGGAGATGATCGGCGCCATGATGCTGCACGTGTTCAAACCCGGGCCTGGGCTAGGGTTCATCATCGCCACGTGCCTCTGCGCCGTCTTCATCGCCTCCCACATCATCGGGTCGAACACGAATCGCACCAGCAGCTTCAGCTGAAGCGAGTAGCTGTCGTCGTCGCCGATGGCCAGGTTCCTCAGCGCGAAGATGTAGGTGATGCCCGCCATGCCGTGGTAGACGAACCACCACGACATCGTGGGCATGTCCCGCGTCTCGCTCGCCGCCAGGCACGTGATCCACCCACCTAACTGGCAGCCCATCTGGACGTACCACGAGGCCATGTGTCTGAACCCGGTGACCTGGTAGTCGATCAGCGGCGAAACGTAGAAGAGCGCGAACCAGACGAAATAGAGCCTGGTTTTCCAGGTGCGGTTCCGCGCCAGCAGGTTCCACGCGAACATGTGCACGAAGAAGTTGTTATCGGCGCTGAAGATGCTCCACATCTTAGTGTAGCGGATGACGTACACGCTGAAGTCCCCGATGGAGTTCAGCGGCCGGAACTCGTCGTCGCTGAAGTTTGGGGTGAAGCATCGCATCCACCGGCGGGTGATCTCCGTCTGGCCGCCCAGCTCGAACGCCTCGCGCGTGAGCGTGGCGGTGCACTTGGCGTGCGCGTAGTACATGAGGGTGTATAGGACCATTATGACACCGATGGAGAAGGGGAGGATGTACTTCATGTGCGACAACCACGCGTTCGTGACCTCACGGAGCGAGGTCGTCCGCTTGGTGTGAAACATTTGGTCCGGGGGCGCCGCTTCGGGCACCCGATCCGCATCGATGTCTTCGGTGGCGCGGCGAGGGACGTCGCCGAAGTAGTCGCCGTCGTAGTCGTCGACGGCGTCCTTAGCGTAGGCGGCCGACCTCATCCTATCGCTCGGTGCGTCGCGACGCGAATGCCCGGGCCGGCGCGCGGGGCGGGTGTGGGGCGGTCCGAGCCATTCCGGTTCGGGGAAAACGAAGTGACGATTGACGTTTTGGGTCGCCGCGGGCCAGGAAGTCACCCCGGAAATAATTCCCGGAAATTGGAAATTCGGTCCGAATCGCGCGGGAAGTGCTCGAACGTCGCTTTGTCCCTCGGACCACTCCTCTGCGGTTCGAGGGTCGACGACGGTGGCCATGACCATCATCCAGTCCTTCGTGCT